>Ga0307511_10005357_pt1 | contig 13055 bp, 10 predicted proteins | sample 13_EM_MG_FD_200266 | JGI IMG/M metagenome (GOLD analysis project Ga0307511, IMG submission 200266) | Populus trichocarpa ectomycorrhiza microbial communities from riparian zone in the Pacific Northwest, United States - 13_EM | ecosystem: Host-associated > Plants > Roots > Unclassified | place...
AAAACAAATAACAATAAAAAAATTAGGATTAAAATTTATATAAAAATTAAATTAAATCAAATTTTAAGGAATGAAATTAAAAAAAATAATTAAAAACAAAATATATAGCAATCAAAAGATTGAGAACTAGATTTGATATAATGAACAAATAATAAGATATTTTTGAGTTTTCAACAACTCCTGAAAAATGTTTTACATTGACTAATTTTTTTAACGATAAACAAATACAAAAAAATTTAGAAAGTGATTTTTACGTTCCATGAAATAAATGGAGCCTTAAAGAGTGTGTGAGAATATGGTATCGATTATCTTTCAAAGTTTTTTTCACTTAAAAATATATCAAAATAATATATTTTTTATTTTTTAAAAATTATTTTTGGTATTAATATATTAAAATGATAAAAAAATAAAAAATAAAAAATTATTATTATTTTTTAAATAATTTGGAGAAACCGGAACTGCCCTTGGTTTCCGTCTGAAGGAAATGCTATCTACCATCGCTTTTAATCAGTCGTTTTATACACTTGTCGTATAAAATTGCCACGTTTGATATTTTTCACTTGAAAGGCAGATAAACGTGGTAAAGGTGAAATGCAGATAAATCTTGAAAGTACACGTGGCTTCCTGAGGGAGCGAGTGCTGAAAGGGAGACTGGTAAAGGTGAGTGCCCCTAGCTTTCCTCATCCATGTAACAAGTCTTCTCTGCAAACAAATACACTTTAGATTTTCAAGTTAAAACACTACAAGGAACCTCCACACTCTATTACAGCAAAGGACAAATCTCTCTCTCTCTCTCTCTCTCTCTCTCTCGTCTGTTTAGAGAACAAGACATGAATGTTCTTGGTCTGTTATTGCTCATGTGGGCATTGTTAAATACATCTTTGTTTTTCTTGCTTGATGCCAGAGGTGAGTCAACTCCTTCCACCATTTCTGCCTCTCCTCTTCCTAAGAAACATAAACCCAAACCCATGTTTCTCTTCTCTTCAAAAATGCAAGCTCAATCTCCAGGTGTGTTAATAATGCTCTTTTTCTTTGTTTCCAAGTTTGTGTTTTTATTTTCCATCTTGGTTATTGAACAGTCATTGCCTTTATGTGTGTGTCTATGTACTTCATGTTCTTACATGGGGTAAAGGGGCTTGCTTTGTTTCACATCACACGCTCAAATTTCAAACCCCTAGCACCATAACTTGATTTAGTTTGGGGAATGCAGGGGAAGAAAACTAGAAATTGTTGTAATGTAACTTATGTCATTACAATTTCTCCCTTTTTCCCTCTTGGTTTCTCCCTGAACAAGAAGAGGATGAATTCTTCTTGTGATTCTGTAGCTCAAATGTGATTTTTTCCCCTTTCATAATTTGACTTGAATATTTCTCTCCAAAACTTGTCATATCAGTTCCTCTTGTTTCATTTAATATATTTTTCTTTTCTCTGATGGATGTGTTTGAGCTTTATTTTTTTTTTAAAAAAAATTGTATCTAATTGTATTGGACAAGTTGAGGCTTTTCTTTGAAACTATATTGTACTTAGGCTCCCTTACTGTTTATCCAGGAATGCCTTTGGTTCCTGTGGTTGAAGAAGTGCACCACCAAGATTTGAATAAGAAAATCCTGATAGCACTAGTTGTTGCTTCCACTCTCCTTGGTGGAATAGTGTTGTTTTTCTCATGTTTCTGGATCTACAGACTGAAAAAATCTAGGAAATGCAGGGCCAAAAGTAAAGGCGATGGTATCTTCTTTACACGAGTTAAATTTGCTTTTGCCGCTACATTTTTCCTTTTGAGGCATGTTACAAACAATTGTGCTTGTTATGCTCACTCAGTCTTGCTACTTTTTTTGTTTAAATTTAACATGTAGATGTAGCTAAAAGGCATTCGCCGAGTCTGATTGGGGATAAATTTAATCTCTTGAGGATGGCTGGGAAGAAGGGTTCAGTTGCAGTTATGGAATATCAGTTGTTGCAAGCAGCAACAAACAATTTCCGGGAAGATAATGTTCTAGGACAAGGTGGTCATGGATGTGTCTATAAAGCTCGTTTCAGTGAAAAACTCCTTGCAGCTGTGAAGAGATTTGAAGGTGAAGCACAGGACATTGGAAGAGAATTTGAGGTAATGTTTTTCATGAAATTGATTTGGATATTGTTTCAAAGCATCATGGCTTCTTTAATTTTTCCTTTCTTTTCATTTCAAATTTTGTTTGTAAATGCAGAACGAGCTGAATTGGTTAACGAAAATTCAGCACCAAAACATAATTTCTCTTTTAGGTTACTGCCTTCATGGTGAAACAAGGTTTCTTGTGTATGAAATGATGCAGAATGGGTCTTTGGAAAGTCAATTGCATGGTATAAATCTTCTCCTTCTGAATTTTAAAATAAAAATTAGAAGATACCAATTTGTACCTTGTTTTCTTATATAATTTATGTTATTGATGAACATTTAGGACCAACACATGGATCAGCATTAACATGGCATCTGCGAATGAAAATTGCTGTTGACGTTGCAAGGTAATTCCAACTCTCAATTCTCTGTTGTGCACTTTATTCTCTTTCATTCTCCTTTTATTTTCCAAAGGAAATCCATTTTTTTATGCTAACTACTTGCTGTCACCAAAAACGTTGTTGACCAGAGGACTAGAGTATCTTCATGAGCATTGCAATCCTCCTGTTGTCCATAGAGATCTAAAGTCATCTAACATTCTTCTGGATTCGAGCTTCAATGCAAAGGTAAAAGCCATCCATGTATAACAAATTTAACAGTTCTGCACTCCTCATAAGTGCATGTTCAGCATCATTTTGTGATTTTAACTAGAATGTTTCCTCTGACGAGTCTTTACTTAATTCAGCTTTCAGACTTTGGCCTTGCTGTAACATCTGGGATCCAAAGCAAGAACATAGAGCTTTCAGGAACTTTAGGTTATGTAGCACCAGAGTACCTTTTGGATGGTATGTCCAATTCCGTTCAAATCTAAGAATGTTGCCACTTCCATTTTGTTGGTAGATATCCTACTTTTTATATTTCCGCTCATCACAGAATTTTTTTTTCTTTCTTTAATGATTTCTTAGTCTATTAACTATCACATTTTCAGTCATAAAAATTATGTTTTTGGATTCTCTGATGAACTCTTCACAGTTCAAACTTCTGTCACGTGAAATTTGATCATTTTCCAGCAAGCATCATTGCTTCTGCTAAATGCAATGTTGTTGGTGAGAGATTCTGATAATGGATGGTTAATGAAGATTTTTTATAAAATAGTTTTAAAACAATGCAGTGTCTTGTAGCGTTTCCCCCTTAAGGCTTAATTTGTTAATGAGTCTGAATAAACTCCGTGAAAAGAATTTTGTCAGATGATGAACAAGGCAGGTTTCGCTATAGCCTCTACTCCTGAGACTTGCCTGGTGGTGATAGATTTTTGCAACACAAGATCCATGGAAAACTTTTCTATTTCATTTTCAAGAACTATATAATTCTACCAGCAAGTATTTTTTTCTACCTTTATGTTCTGGATAGTAAATGGTATTAAACATTTCCTGCATCTAGTCTTTCTTTGATACAGAATGAGGCCTAATTGCTTGGAAAGAAACGTATGATCACTTAGTTTTCTCTTTCCAGGTAAACTAACTGATAAAAGTGATGTCTATGCTTTTGGAGTTGTCCTTCTGGAACTCCTGATAGGAAGAAAACCAGTGGAACAGATGTCTCCAGATCAATGTCAGTCTATAGTCTCATGGGTAATTTTCCTTGAACCCTATTTTAGCAGTCATGCCTTGAGGACTCGAGGTAATATCAATCAGGATTCCTTGAGGTTTTGGAACTTAACGGTCCATCATTGTTTACATGTAGGCCATGCCTCAGTTCACTGACAGATCGAAGCTTCCAAACATTGTGGATCCTGTTATCAAAGACACTATGGATTTAAAACACTTATACCAGGTACATTGAATAGGAATCTATATATCGGTGTGCCTACAAGTTTTCTGTTCTTGCTTTTAGTATACAAATTTAATCATCATATTACCTTTGAGTAGGTAGCTGCGGTGGCAGTATTATGTGTGCAACAAGAACCAAGTTACAGGCCATTGATAACAGATGTCCTTCATTCCCTCATCCCTCTCGTACCTCTCGAGCTTGGAGGGTCACTAAGAGTTACAGAACCTGTTCCTCTTGCTCTGCCTTCGCACTGATGACTTGAGGATAACCCAAACTGACAGCTTCCTTTGTATATTCAGATGTGTGAAAGTCATTAGAGAAAAGATTTTTGTTTTTCATTGTTACAGTTGTAAATTGAATTGAATTGAATTTTAAGATGAGTTTTTGGCAAGCAGCATCTTCAACTTTTGGATCTATCAGCAACACATTTTTCCAAGGTTTAGCAAGATGCCCTCTTATCAGATGAAATGGAGGGTTGTAGCCGGTAAAGGGCAGTAATATAGGAGTTGTGAGATTATAATTTTTCCCAGACGAGCATGTTTCATTCTAACAATCGTTATTGATCAGCAGACATTGTTCTATCCTTCTGTTATGCGATATTTAATGCAAGACATGACTTTTCCTCACCTTATAGGTGCTGTAATCTGTAAGTTGTAGCTTTAGTTGACCCTTAGTTTTCTTGTAGTCACATGCAATGCCTGATTGGTTTATTAACATTTCCTGCCAGTCTGCTATAGACGACTTTGAACTCCGTGTAACTTAACTAAATATGGAAATAAAGCCGGAGTAAGCCAGCCAGACCTGGCTTATCTGCTTTGCATATTTACCTTAAATTATCAGAGTTACTGAACCTCCTAACGGAGCAGGAGAGAGCTTGCATAGATCGGCTATGGCAATATGTAACTGTAGCAATTTTAGCCAATACTTTTGGATTCATCATCCAGACATGGTAATTTTCATTCGGCAGATACAATACTACCTCCAATAACAGAACAGCAATTGGTATCGAAGAAAGTATAAGCCAAATGAGGGAGCCAAAGAAAAGAAGATAAATGTCTCAAGCAGAAGTTTGGATGGCCTAACCCAAAAGGACAAGGCTGCAATTAAACAAGTCTAAAATTTCTTGAAGTCATCAGTCAAGGATTTTGACTTAAACCTACCCACTGGGATACAGACACAAGGAAGATGGTAGAATCTATGCACAGATCCTAAAAAAATAAAATTATAGTTTTCTTTGTTAGCATCAACACGTAAAATCAAGCATATTCTGCCTGGTTGAAATGTGTATGCATGTTTATACCTTCAAAACTGACTGTATTCCATTTTATTATCTCATGATGTAGAACATCAATGATGGTGACGATCAATTGTAAGAGACAGTGTAATGTCTGTCATACATCAAGACACCCAGTTATTTATCTTACCGATGGATCAACATTTTTTGCAATTTATTAATTATTAATTTTGAACCTAATTCCTTGTTTAGAAAGTCTAAGAATACAAGGATAATTAAATGATAGGTGAGTGAAGTTTGTATTTATACTTAATATTTCTAGATTTAGTAGAATGTCAAGCTCATATAACATGAGCCTAGGTTGCTTCTAGGATCAATGCTTTTACTTGGCTATAAGTTGAGCTCAAGTAGACATAAATTTAATGAGTTGTCAAACTTAATGCTCTTAAGTTCAGCTATATGCTGAGCCTAAGTGGACTTGAGTTTGGTGAGCTGATAAACCCAATGTTTTTGGGTTCAATTACGTGCTGAACCAAAATAGACATTAGTCTGGCTAGATATCAGGCTCAATGTCCTTGAGTTCAGCTACTTGTAGAGCCCAAACGAATATGAGTTCGGCGATCTGTCAGACCCAACATCCTTATGCTCACTTACATGCCGAGCCCACACGGGCATAAGTCTAGCAAACTGACAGACCTGCTACCTATGGGCTTGGGTCTGGAAGCTTGCCAAACCCAACACCCTTAGGCTTAGCTGCGTGCCGAGCCCAATGGGGCATGGGTCCAACGAACTGCCATGTCTATCGCTCTTAGGCTTGATTGCGCGCCAAGCCTATTTAGGCATGGGTTTGGAAACCCTCTCGACCCATCGGCTTTGGATTTGGTTGTGTGCCAAGCCTAATTGGGTATGAGTTTGGCTCTCTACCATACCTATTGGTCGTGAGGAAGGGCTATAGGTCTAGAGATCATTATAGGTATTATGTTGGGCCATAAAGCTCCGTTAGTTTATTCTTATGACTTTTAATATAAAATGTTAATGTCAAGAATATTCGTCTTCCTACACCTATGTCACTATGTGTATAAAAAATCTTCTAATGACCTATCATGTTTTCATCTCATTAATATTGTGTAAGAGATATTTGTTTCTCATTAATGCTAACAGGAGGGAATGACTTTCCAACCCTTCTATTTCAGCAAAACGATAACGTTTAAGGGTTATAAATACCCCCGAACCACCTGGATAAATGGTTCACAATTTTTGTTCTCTAGACATTAATACTTTTAAATCTGAAAACATTTATCGTATAAAAACAAGAATAAACACTCATATTCTTGAGATATAAAGCTCATTCTCTTATTTATTGTAAATTTTTTTCTTAAAAGTTACTTATTTTATCATTTGAAGGGTTCTAAACTCTATAAAAAATAGACTGTTTTGCAAGTGTTAGGCCTCTTATCATTAATCATTCACTTCTTGAGTTCTGGAGAATAAAATATTAAAATGAACACATGATTATTCATTGTCCAAACCATAAAAAAATATTATTCCTGTGCATATTAGATTTTAAAACATCACACTTAATGACATATTTTATGCCTGCATTTGACACACTTGGCATGATATTATCAAGGAATCAAATAAAACAAACCCCATAAAATTGGAGATATATTCTTGCATTCATCAAAAGTTCCACATCCTGTTTATTGAACACACAATACTTGGCCTCGTTTCCCCTATCTCTTGCCATTTCTAGAAATGGTAATATCAAGTTCGATCCCCACTAAAAGCACCAAGAACATGCCTTTTAAGATTGTTCATCCTGGAGGTCACATAGAGCTCCATGATAAGCCTGTTCTTGCAGCAGAGGTCATGCTTTGTAATCCAAGATGCATAGTCGCCTATCCACATGTGTTCCAGCAGCCTTGGGCTATCGCCGGACACCATGCTACTGCTTGGTCAGAAGTACTATATATGTTATTCCTATAAACACCATCAGAAAACTTCAGCGCAAGTCCATCAAATATTCTCAATCTCCAATCAATGATGTCCAAGCCAGCAAGACCCCTAGAAATGATGAAAGGGGCTGTCGCATCCCATCCACTTGCTGGTTTTTTATCAACAAGAACATGAAGTCACCGAGTCCTTGCTTACATAGAGAAGATGAGAGAGCAAACACCACAGGAACTAATATCAAGAGTAAAGCCAACAGCACTGTGGAAACAAAAACATCAAGCAGCAGCTGGTGTTCTGGTACCAAGGGGCTTGCCAGGAAGAGAAATAAGGAGATGACAACAGGATCACCCAACAGATTTGCATCTCTTGATCGTTGGCAACCAAATCTAGACAGCATTGTAGAAGAATACGAAAACAGTTAAGCATATTACAATCTCTTTACAATGTTTCATGTAGGCATGTAAATGATGTAATGATTTGTACATTAATTTATGCAAACTATGAATTGTTACCTTCGAGATATATGAAGATGAAAAATGCATGTCAAAGGCCTGTAATCATAGTTGCAACCCCCATTACTAGGGAGGTCATATCATACGATATTAAGATTTCCTCAGTAATTTCTGAAATATCCTGGATTGTTCTTTGATATACATGGCTTTTGTGATAGCCAATCTAGATATTCAAGATTGGAAGGAAGAAAATTAAGAGAATTATGCGTTGGACAAAAACAGTGGAGAAATCACTGATGTATCAAAGTGGTTGATGAAAATATTTGACTTTAGTTCCCAACGGCGTAGGATCACCGGACTTCATGTGATTTTCTTAGTACTATATATATATATATCACCATAGTTATAAGAACTGAACTGATCTGAGTTAACTTGGTTCAAGGTGAGGTCATGGGTTAAATAGATTAAATCAATCAAATTTATGATTTTTTAAAACCTTCAATACACGGTTGTTTCATGATTTTTTAAAAAACAAATATAAATAAAACCCTAAAACATAGAATAAAACCAAGTTTTTCACTAGCTCAGGCCTGCCAAGCTCAAGTGAGAATAGAATTAATGCTTGCCTCCGAGTGATATTGTTTCACTTTCAATGGAAAATTCTGGTTAGTTCGGAGGATCACTAGAGAAAAGACACAAGAAGCTCAACCTGATTTATACTTGTTCTTTGCAAAGCATACATAAGCCATTGCTCTATCAAAATAGTTGTGCTTAGCTGTGTGTTTATTTGTATTGTGAAATTCAACTTCTTTATTTCCCTGCACAGCGACAAAATTGTTGAATAAGAATAATTTGAAAATCATCATCATGGTTGTCAAACTCGTGAGTTGACTTGTAAAACGCAAGGTTTTACGAGCTAACACAGATATAACGTGTGAAATTAGGTAAAAAAACTCAAAAACTAGTAAACTTGGTCAAACTGATTAGTAAACTCGGACCGAGTTTGATAAAATTAACAAAAATTATTGACTCTTCTCAGTCCTCTCCTCTCTATACCGTTTGTGTCACAAAAATTCCCCTTTCTCCTTTCCTCAAATTTCACATTCTCTTATTCTCAAATCCCAACCCTAGTAGTAGCAAACTAACACCAGCAACGCCTGAGATTGCATCTTCATCTGCAAAGTCTCTGAGTACAGCCCCCTTCTCGTCCAGCTGGCCTTGGGCGCGCTGCACCACTATTGGAACCTGCACCCAGGGCAACCCCGCAACTTCGTGCTAATGGAACTGTTTCTCATACGCAATCCCAACAGATTGAAGATCCTACAAACGAGGAATCAGAAGAGTTTGATGAGACGCGTGAAAAACTTCAGATGATCAGGGTGAAATTTTTGCGGCTTACACATAGACGAGTGTGTTTGGTATTGTGGTAACTTTTATTGTTTGAAAAAAGTTGTTTTATAAAAAGTACTTTTGGTTGAGGTTTGATATTTATGTATGTTTGGTTAAAATTGTGGTTGAAATTGAGGTTGAACAAAAAATAGTTTAATGTGTTTGGTTAAGAATGCTTTTGAAATTGAAATTATAAAATAACTTTAAAAAATATATATTAATATTGATGGTTTTTAATTTAAATATTGTAGATTTAACTATTGCTATTACATCATGAAATAAATAATATTTTATATAAAATATTTTTTATTATTCAATTAAACTATCTACAATTCCATCACGTATGAAATACATCCGACAAGGACTACAGTTTCTTTGGTTTCTTAAGCGCGCAACAACATCAGGTCAAATATAATCAGGAACAAAATTGAGATTGCGATCAAATTCTGCAAATGCTACGTCATCAATAAAACACAATTAAAAATAAAAAATAAAATTTAATTTTTTTTACTGGGTCGGACCCGGTTCAATGCATTTAGCTTTGGACCGGACTAGGTCCGGCTGGAACAGTAGAGACATGCTTCACTGTTCACATGAACAGTGGAGTCACCCTCCACGGCTGAAAGCAGCATTGTGTTGCTTTTAGTGATCCTGTGTTTTCAACGTAAAAATTGATGGGACCCATGCATAGTGAATTGAGTTTTCAGCGGTTACCAAATATTTGTTTCCTGTGGTTAGCTTCAAACACAGAAGCAACCACAAAAACAAATGGTCTTTGTGCAGACTCCTATACTGTTGTTGTTGCACAGGTTTTGAACTCCAAGTATAAAAAAATAAAAAAATCCAAAAAATAATAATAAAAAATATGTATAAGCGAGAAGAACTAGAATAATGACAAAAAAAAAAAAAAATGAGAACGATCAACAGGTATAAAATGTTGGAGAATTGACAGTTCATTAATTAACGAAAGCCTTATTGATAAGAAAAAAATTAATTTAAAAAGAATAATTTAAAATTAAATATTTAAAAAATAAATTAGAATTTTTTAAGGTTTAATGAAATTACAGAGTGATTAATTCCCACAACAGCTCCGCATCAATCTCAATTCTCAAGCACCTTCCTCCTGTACATCCAGCCACCACCACCTGTCCCAGGGTATAACGAACCAAAAACCTCCCTCAATTCTTCTCTTTTTTAAATGGGTATTAAGCAATTTTTTTGTTGCTGTGTTCTTGATTTATGTACTTGTGTTTACACACACACACACACACACACACACATCTTCATGCTTAATCTTTTTTTTTTTTTTAGTTTTATGTCATCCGGTTTTCCAGATTAATAAGAAAGACAAGGCAAGTATGAAGCATGTTTCAAAAGGTGCAAGGGCAGGACCCAAACTGAAGATGACTCCAGCACCATTATCAAGAACACAACCAAAGTGGGTGAAATTAACATTGATGATAAAGCCTCTAGTAATAATGACTCAGGTAATTTTTTTTAATTAAAGTCAAATAATTAGTTCCACCAAAAGTGTCTGGAAAATCTATTGAAGGGGTGATTATAAAGTTGTCAATGGAAGTGATTCTTTCATTAAGTTCCATTTTTTTTTAAGAAAAAAAAATGGAACTGGAAATTCAAAGATTGACATTAATAATCTGTTACCAAAATGTTTAGCTGGGCAAAAGATATCTGCCAAATCACAATTGCTGGAGATTTTCGCTGCAAACAAGTGGAGACATCCTTCATTTGAATGTTTCAAGGAAGGACCTTGGCACAACAAAATGTAAGCACAGAAATATACGTGATCTTTGTTAGAGTCACCTTTTTCTCCTTTGGGTACATTCTTGTTCATTCCGAAAAGATCATAGGTCTTTTCAAGATTGTAATGGAGATTGAAGGAGAAGCATCAACAGTGTTGGAGTGTTTTGGTGACCCTAAGTCTAACAAGGAAACAGCAGCATAAGGAAAAAATAATTATTTACGGTTAGATTAAGTAGGTCTCATTCTATGCATGAAGTATCAGTAAAACTAAAGTTTGCTAATGTATTTAGAAATCGTGCGTGTTTCTGTGTTGTATGAAGAGTGTGTTTGGTATTGCGGTAGCTGTTGTGACTGTGGTTTGAAAAAAATTATTTTATAAAAAGTATTTTTAGTTGAGGTTGGTTTGAAAAAATAGGTGTCTGGTTAAAACTGTGATTGAAATTGAGGTTGAAGAAAAAGTAGTTTAATGTGTTTGGTTAAGAATGTTTTTGAAATTGAGGTTATAAAATAATTTTAAAAAATATATATTAATATTGATGGTTTTTAATTTAAATGTTGTAGATTTAACTATCGCTATTACTTCATGAAATAAATAATACTTTATATAAAATATTTTTTATTATTCTATTAAACCATTTACAATTCCATTACGTACAAAATTCATCCGACAAGAACTACAGTTTTCATAATTTTTTGAGCGTGTAATAAAATTAGATAAAATATTATCAGGAATAAAATTGATTTGATATTACAGTGCGAGTGAATTTAATTCACTCTACAATAGTTTTTCGGGAAAAAAAATTGTTTACATGACAATGCGAGTAAATTTAATTCACTCTAAACTAGTTTTGTTTTAAAAAAATATACAAAAATTAAACACACCGAAAAAAAAAAACTGTTCACGCGAACAGTGCAAGTGAATTGCATTGTGCACGTAAACGTTGAAATTCAAAAAGCAGCCAGGAGCTGCTTCGCCAAATTCGCGTGCAAAACGTGAATTATCATGAGCCCCACCAAAATTAAATTGCGTTTTTTACGTAACAAAACATAATGTTTGCTGTGGTTGCTTCAAACGTAGAAGCAACCATGCAAACAAACGGCCTCGAAATAGCTAGACCTGCTGGTAGTGCAGGCGTTTTTGCAGCCAAAACTGATAGATTCAGAGGAAAGCAGGCAAAGCAGCCTGGAATGGCCACCCCGCTTTTTTACGTGTAAGCAGGATAGGAGAAAAAGGTCTTATAAAAGGTCTTTTTTTCGTGTAAGACAAGGATAGGAGAAAAAGGAATTATAACTATGAATCATGAGGGGTGTAGCTCAACTGGTCAGGTTTTATATTTGCTTTCTAGAGATTACTAGTTCGAGTCTCATAAACTTTAAGGTCATTGGAGTCTTACATGGTTGTTAACTTTAAAATTAATGAAATTAGTCAAAATACACGTAAGCTGCCTTTATTGTTTTTAGAGGCTTTTAATTTTATGTAAGCTTTGGAAGGCAAAGGTGAAGTAATAAATTACAATTAATAGTACGAAATTGCGTGGTGGCGGACGACAAAAGTGAAGCTTTTGCTGCGATAACTCCGATTTTTCCTTCTTACCGGAGGCTGTTGCTAGCATTTCTCGTAGTCTAGTAGTCGGAGACTGATAATTACTATTCATGAAAACTTACCCAAGTGGATAAGTCGGTATAATTTTGAAAAAATAACCATGGTTATGTATGCGATCCAATACCCCGCCTGCAGCCTCCCTCGTTTACCAAATTAACAATCCTAACTCTAGTCCATTGCGAAGCCCACCTGCCCTAAGGCCTAATGGCCTGACCTTCAGGCAAAACTTTTCAACATTAAAGCTTTTTTATTTTACAAAAGTGGTTATTTTGTAATTTTTTTATGTTTTCATAAATACTTTCTAGTCAAACAAAATTTGACCTAGTTTCTAGATAAATATTTTTTTTTATGAAAAATACTTTCTAGAAATTATAGAAAATTCAAAAATATATTATTATTTGTTGATTATATCAAATTTAATTTTCAATCTTTTAATTGCTATATATTTTGTTTTAAATCTTTTTTTTCTTTCATTTTATCTCTTAAAATTTGATTTAATTTAATTTTATATCAACTTTGGTTTTTTTTTTATTTGTCTTTTCTTATCATTTTCTTAATTGAAAATTTTTATCTATCATATTTGGTCTCTATTCTTTTGATTGCTATTTATTTTTATTTGAAATAATTTATGAAATTTTAATTTTTTTTATCTTCTTCATCATCATTTTTTTATTTGTCAAATTTAGTCTTCATTATTTTAATTATTATTTATTTTATCTGATATAATTTATGAAATTAGAT
>Ga0307511_10005358_pt1 | contig 13055 bp, 16 predicted proteins | sample 13_EM_MG_FD_200266 | JGI IMG/M metagenome (GOLD analysis project Ga0307511, IMG submission 200266) | Populus trichocarpa ectomycorrhiza microbial communities from riparian zone in the Pacific Northwest, United States - 13_EM | ecosystem: Host-associated > Plants > Roots > Unclassified | place...
AGTGCCTCGACACCGACCATACAGAAGATCACTGCCCACACGCAGAGCAGCCGAATCAGTCAGATCACGCGAGCTACGAGAAGGATGAGATCCACGACCTGATGTCAGCGGCTTTTTCAATAATCGCTCAAAAGCTTCTGGACTCCCACCTGACCTCCACCCGCGAAATCTTTTGGTCCATCACACAAATCCTGCAGTTCATAGATCTCAAGCAGTCAAACCCCCGCATCACCGAGGAATCAAGGGATGTCCAAACCATGTTGGAACATATATCCACCACACCCAAGTTATCCAACTCTCCACATATCCGGCTACTCATATTCATGGCTTATCCGGTGGATAATAATCCTATTATCCTGTAGTCAGCGCATTTGCTTATTTCATGTATTTCCTACATTTCCTGCATTTCCGCTACCTGAGTATATATTTTATCTTATTCTTACCTAAACCTATTAGCTTACTCAATGTCAGCTCAGCTTACTTCAGTTGTCGCCGCTGCCTCCGTTGCAACAGCTTATTTGTATTTCTCTTCCTTCCTATTGGCTGGTTAACATCCCTGCCCCAGTATGTCTCACATTTTCTTTCGCTACTTCACTATATATATTGACACCTTGCCGTGCTCTGTATATACCTAACCATGCAAGTCTTCACACTTCTACTGTCGCATCCACTGCCTATTACCATCAGCACACTGCTCCATTAGAACCTCTACTGCATCAGATCGCTACTACTGCACAACCTAGTACCACTTCCAATGCCTTCTAATATTCTTCCCAGAATATTTTGTTAGGTTATGAGCCCAGCTCTAGCCAGGTTCTAAGGTCCGCATTTATTAGCATTATCTGCTGCTTCACCTCCGGTTGTCCTAAACCTACAACCTTCGATTAAATTCAAGAACTTCTAGTTGTCCTAAAACCACAACCTTCAATTAAATTCAAAAACCACAGGTTGTCCTAATCCTACAACCTCCGATAGTTGAATACCTATTAAATTATCAAACGCTCCTCCTCGCACAAAGTCTACTCTTTTAGAACTGATCTTCATGAGTACTTGCGAATCCATTAATGGTTCCTTCATAAGATCCACTACAGGCTACTCTATAGGCTCCATCCCTGTTGGTTCTGCTATACTACCTAAAGCTTCTAATACTGAATCCGGATTTGCCTTTATCTCTTCCACCTCTTCGCCATCTATCAATCTTGTACATTCTCTATCCAGCCTAGTATATACATCACAAGATATATAGATATTTATCACTACTGTATACATATAATATAACCTCTGACTTCTCCTGTCCTCATGAAACCATTCTAGTGTCTATAGGTATTGAATTAGAAGATTGGTGAGTCCTACAAGCTACTTATAAAGGAACAGTCAAGTTTAATATTCTGCCAGATAATCAAGTCATTCCTTTATCTCTTTCTAATGTGTTCTATATTCCACCTTAGTCCTGTACATCCTTGATATCAAGGGGATATATTGCATCTAAATGTTGAATAGTTAGAAAGGATGATTAGATTAATATAAGCATAAAGAATGGGTCACATCTATTTACTAGTTACTATACTGGACCATCTCTATGAATTTTATAAAAAAAGAATCTTGGTTGTCTCGAATAGCTCTGATGGCAATGGCGCTGTTAGGGGCAAGCTGCCAATCTACAAGGTAATGATCTCGACCTATATCGCCCTAATGCCAAATTTCTAGAATCTCCTCCTTGTGGCCCATTCTACCAGACCAATATTGCACTGACTTCAGTTTCCCAGCATCCCCTTCCTTTACGACATTCAACCTAACTAATGCCCCCCTAAAGTCAAATCGCCTATATCATCCCTCACCAGAAGCTCCTCTTTGAACAACATCTCTCTCCTGCCACTACAGTATTATACTAATGCCAGATCCTTTATATCTTCTCCTATTGTTATTTCCTACTCCAGAGCTTCCACCTTCCCAACCCATACTCACTCTTTCTGACTCTTACTGTTGCATCCTCACCACTCTCATCTGTCGGCCCCTTGGTATTCTCCTCAAGCCTCTCCTAATATTTTCAATATTCCATAACGTACTTGTATTACTTGCACATAGTTCCCTTGACCTTGCCTTATCTAGTACTTATTCTATTCCATTCCATCTTTTTTATGTATGCCTATCTCATCATCACTCATTCTCTCTATATATTGTAACCCATACATATCAATTATCATCTCTACTTGCATGCCTACAATACTCTCTCGATAATCCTATGCTTTGTATACTAATTGTCATCTACCCATAGTGTAATAGCAGACCGTTTCTTATAATTGTCTTAGTATCCATTTCCTAGTACCTATGATGTATACCAGATAGCTCATAGACAGTACCTTACGTACTATTACCTTGCGCGTATCCGGTCCCTATGTACTTTTCCTTTATCATAATGCATTACGCATCCACACCTGTATTTCTGAGTACTTGAGGCCTAACCTCCCACACCTTAATTTATGGTCATGGAGGAGTGCTTTATGGAACGGCCAGAAAGTAGTTTTTCTGGAAAGGCCAGAAAACAGGTTTTTCAGACTCCAGAAAGGCTTGGTGGCTACTATAAGTACTGAGCCGTTCAGCCCTTCTGGAGGAGGATTCTCAGATCAGATTACTTCAGGCAGAGTTTAGACAAGCCTTAGATAGCTTCAATACAGAGGGATTACACTTGTTAATCCTCTTCCCACTTGGGAAATCTGTATGCTCTCAAAGACCCTCTGAGTCCTCAACTTAGTAGAACCAATAACAGACATACACTATCACTCCGGTAATAGTATAGACTCTGTTAAACGGCCTGCGGTGCTACTATTGGCATCGTCTATTACATGTTTTTTAACATACAAAATAATCTAACTGTTAAAACCTACTACTACCGACTGATTACCCGTTGGTATCTTTATAATACCTTTTCAGGTATCAACCCTATCGGACGTCCACACATACAACAACATATTACATTCAACTAAAAGCTAGTACCAAGAATCCACCACCGAGACAGAAATATTCTCAACCTGCAGTCAATAGAAGACCTTGTGCGAGACAAGGCAGAGCTCTAATGGGCAGCGGTATATACCATGGAACAATTCCACCCTTGTTCCATCACTTTACCCCACCAATATCGACACTACCTCTTACATTCCTGGCAACTACAATCCCCATTCATCCTCTTATACCAGAGAGCATAAGACATCGTGGCACCATACGTCCTAGAAATAATCGCAGCATACAAATACGCATCACCATCCTACGGCTCACCCTCGTTCTTCTCACCATTAGAAGAGATACACGAAAGTACAGGAGGAACTACATAGCTACTTCCTGCTCCATCCAACACCAGATCCCTCACAGGCGAGGGCCATCTATCCTCCCTCCCAACTGAACCATTTTCAGTTGGCATCAGCTCAAAACTCAAGGAGTTTGAGCTATCCAATTCTTCCATATAAGGAGACCACCTTACGGTCTTCTTGCCGCCCTCCTCACTATCTCTAAAACCTTCCATCGGGAAGGGCATCTTAGGCCTCGTCGGTATAACCCACGCCTCAGCAGTACCTACCACTGTAGGAGCGGAAGAAAACGACGAATCAGCATCCGTGCTCTCCTCGTTCCCACTATCCTGCCTACATATCGAACAGGCAGCCGAGCCACAATCATCCGAAGTCGATCAGAAATTACTCTCCTCTAGAGAGACGTACTTGTCCCCGCAATATACGGACAAGGGGGAAAAATAACTTGTAATATCCAACCGAGTAACCGACATTATGGCCTTCAAGACGGACAAGCCGTACACCTACCACAAGTCACGAAGATTAGCTATGATTCTCGAGGACATCGAGAAGTTAATCTCCGACACACTACGAAAGAAGAGAGACAATCCTGAACCAGAGACGTTCGAGGAATCAGGCAAACCACCTCCTCTCACCATCTACACCGTCGATGTCCTGAAACCAGAAGAAGGCTCTCCCCTCACAACATAGGAAATTGAGTCACCTCCGATGACAGAAGCAAACTGGGAAAATGTACATTCACAAATACATGATATCCTTGCCTTCACGCAAATGCTTGGGTATTTGTACTGCTTTCATCCAAAGGACATCCAACTGCTTCTCGAAGCAACAACCAAAAACGATCTTTCGCACACAACCATTCCATTTGAAAGTAAGGACTTGGAGCTTACCACGGTGCTTGCAGAGCGCCTGAAATGCCCCAAGATTCCACAGCTCACAGAACCTCATTAGGTTCTGAAGGAATGGGATGATATCATGTCCTCCATGCTATGTGGTCAGCACTTCCTTCTACCTGTTGTACCAGGGCAATTTGAGGACCCACCTATAGCCAAACGACCAAAAGGACAAGACAGAAGGGACCCTGCTGAGATGCCAACCAGACAACGTTCCGCACCCGAAGCCAGCACAGGATCTCAAACTGGCATCGTGCCAGAAGATGACATTGTGGAACATACCTCAGATACAGGCAACCCAAACAATGGAGGCGATGATGAAGACCAAACCCCTCCTTTAGGACGGAGCACAACTGCAGGTGGAGGAGATGACGATGTATATGATAGTAGCTCTAGCAGTGGCAGCTCTAGCAGCGGATCATCAGTCTACAGTCATAAAAGTATACGCAAATTGAAGAAGGTCAAAAAGATCAAGAAACGGACAGATCGTGGTAAGACACCAGAACAACAACAATGGGAAATGACCACAGGAATTGTAACACCTGAAACATCATCAAAAATGTCCAAACGAATGAAGGGTATCAAGATTGATGCTCCAGAAAATCTCAACAGTAGAGATAAGAAATGGCGAGACTCACAGTATCTTGACACTTGGGTCAACGGGATACAGAGATGGTTAAGAATGAAAGGTATAAGATTGGAATCCAAGGAATTGTTGGACTTTATCGGATTCAAACTGCAAGGCAGCGCAATCACTACCTATAACCACCACCACATCAAAGAAAAGGACAAGGCATCCTTTTTTAACTTCATGCTAGTGCTACGGGAATTCCTTATTCCCTCCACGAGCAAGGACCTCCTATGTAAAGAATGGAAGGCTGCATCACCCCACAAGGATGGACGACATATAGGTATCAAAAGCTTTGCCAACTGGCTGGATGAACTTCAGATTAACCTTATCGACAAGGATGGAAATCAACGCATCTCGGAAGAAGTGAAACACAGGAAATTACCGAACTACAAACCGGATTACATAGAAACCACCCTGGTCCCTCAAATACTTGGTTCATGGACGTTCAACGACCTGATCAAGAAAGAGGAATTATACGAGGCTGCACGAAAACATAGGCATATCTCAACTACACCCAAACCTGCTCGGCAGCCTGCTACCCAACCAAATCCGAACCCTAGTCATAATCACCGCAGGGATCGGAAGACAGAAAACAAGAAAACAAGTTCTAATCCTGGAAGGACCCCTGCTACGAAAACAACAATCAACAAGGATCCGGACTAGGAAGTGGTTAACAAGATGTTAACATCACAAGACAAAATGAAGTTGATCAGGGATCGGAAGTGAGTAAGGTGCTTTGCACCTGGACACACCTTCAAGGAATGCAAGAAGCGCATATCTAAAGTACCCATTCGCACCACTATACAAGTCCTGTCCCTGCAACACACCAGCAAGCCAGTTATCGCCAAGAATAACTACAAGGGCAAAACCAAGGCAAAACCCCAGTCTACCGAAGAATTAGACTATAGCAGGGTTCGGGTTAAGGTTAATGCCCACTCTGCATTAGCCCTTGTGGATTTACAGACGACTGGGGGGGATCTCATCAACGCACAATTCGTACACCTATACGGCCTACCCACTAATGGAATCGACAAGAAGTTCCTCAACACCGCGATCAAAGGATCAAAGGGTGTGATAGAAAAGGCATGTGATGTCCAAATGGACTACGGAGGATATACAAAAACAAGAACGCTTTATGTAGCGCATCTTGCAGGCTGGGATCTGATCCTAGCCAAACCAGCGCTTACAGCCCAGAACGCCTTAATTCCAGCAGGACCAAAGCCTGTTACCATCCAACCTGATGGGATGGTACGCTTTGCACTCGATGAATGGAGGAAGGCCGGGCTTGCTACGGGGCAAGTTACATCTGCTGCACTCACAATAGAAGATGAAGCATCAGACTATCTTCTACTACTCTTCGAATTCATGGTCTTAGCTATGAGTCTCAGAGAAAGTACGGAATTCAACCCACTCGTTGAATTCGAACAGTTATTTCCAGCAACCACACCCAATGAGTTGCCACCTCTCAGAACTATCAATCACTGAATCTGCCCGAAACACGGATCTACATGGGTACCAAAATGGCGACCCTCACCCTCCAAATTCTATGCAGAGCTTACAAGACAGCTCACTGAAGAAGAAGCCTCAGGCCGGATTTATCGTGCAGAACATGATACCAATGCAGTAGTTCAGTTCATACAAGCCAAACGAGATGATCCCACCAAACCAGAGTGCATCCTGGACGCCAGGGATGGGAATGATGCCATTGATCCCAACCACACACCCCTACCAAGCATTGAGGAACTTATGGAGCTAGTCGCTGCTCGCAAGTATTGGGGTAAGATTGGTCTAGCAAATGGGTACCACAATATCAGAATCGAAGAAGACTCGGAACAACACTCTACCTTCCTCACACACATGGGATATTATCGCAGTCGCATTATGCAACAAGGCGACCACCACTCTCCTGCCACCATGGTACGAGCTATATGCGAAATCTTTAAGTACATGGTCTTCAAGGACATTGTCATCTACATCGACGATATCATTATCTTTTCAGATACCTACGACCAACATGTAGCTACCTTACGGAAGGTTCTACAACGACTCCTGGACGAAAAGATCTGGTTGAAGACTAGTAAATGCCAGTTCTTCACCAAACGTCTAGATCTTTTGGGACATATATTAACTCCGGATGGGTTACATATGGATCCTAAGAAGCACAAAAGAGTATTGGACTTCAAGGTTCCCAGCAACCGCCGGGAATTAAGAGGAAAACTCTGCGTTGTCATATTTCTAACCAAGTTTTGTCCGGAATTGGCATCCTGGTCAAGCACCCTGTCAGAACTGGAAGACGAAAATGCATCCTGGAGATGTACGGACACCCATACCAGAGAACTTGAGAAAATCAAGGTACTTATAAATTCTCCACAGATTCTCAAACCTTGGGACCATCTCTTGGAAGCTCTAAAATACCTGGTATGTGATGCTAGTGATATTGGACTAGGATCATGAATAGGATAAGGAGAACTAGAATCAATTCGACCCTGTCGATATCAGTCTCGAAAATTCAGCCTCGCACAGGTGAAGTACCCGACCTACCAAAAGGAGTGACTCGCTATTGTTGACTCCCTGAAGTTTTTTGGGGCTCAACTTCGAGACTACAAATTCACGATTCTCACGGATCACCAACCACTACTCTCTTTCCTCCGACTACACCAAACATCTTAGAAGCTGGCCCGATGGCAAGCCTACATACCACAATTCGACTTGGTCAATGAACATCCGGCTAGAAAAGAAAACCTGTTGGCAGACGCTCTATCAAGGAAGCATAAATACTCCCTCTATCACAGCGAGGAACAAGACTTCATCCCTCAGAGCATCGATCCTACAGAAGACAACAGCAATCTTCAAGACATTTCTATCACTACCAACAACCTTTCTATCTCTGTTATACCAGAAGAAATCTCAATGGTTTCCCGAGGCTGCATCAACTTCAAGCACACGGACTGCGACTACAACAAGTGTGCAGGCCGCGACGAAAGCCTCGGTCACCACCCCTCTAGTCCCTATCTCGACGACGAGAATGACGGCGACTACGAACATTACGACGATATGAAAGAAGAAGAAATGCATTCAGATGAGGATACCTTCTCCACCATCCCCGAAGAAATCTTTGACAGGTATGAGTTCGATCCTCAACGCTACGTTGTTGAACATGATCAATTAAATGGTTATCATCATATCAGCGCTCCTGCAGATGATACCTCCTCAGTCACCAACAATAACAATATTCCCACCATTATTACAGACGTTGTCAATGACGCCTGGGAATACTACAATCAGTATCGAAGGCAACACAATACGGATTGTCACGACTACTACTACCGCTCGCATAGTAGCTGGCACCAGAATGGAAATCATTACTTTCCCACCACCAGATGCTCGGTTTGCGGAACCTACGGACAAGGATGTTTGAATACCACGCTAGCGGAGGCAGTTTATCAGAAGGAGAAGGAATTCCAGTCGAGTCAGCGAGACTCATGGAAATTGAAGGCTACGACTATCCCTCCTAACAACACCCCCTCCTCTGTGACTGCCGATATTGACATTCCAGAGCTTAATGTTAAAGAAGCCCCTAACTGCACTCACATGTGGTCTGCGGAAGAATGAGCAATCAGGAACGCTCCTATTGCCTGTCACGAACCATGTTGTCAGCAAACAGAACAAAAAAACCCATGGGACTACAACATCAACATCGTACCAGATGAGGAAAAACCCTCCTTCCTCTCTGCCACAGTTACCACCTGATCTCAACACAATCTAGCTTTCGGAGAAGCTAGCGGATATAACTAAAGTCATAATACCCTCCTATCCCCCACTAATCCTATGAGATATGTGCCAGGTGTGGGATTTATGCACGAACAACATCAAATATCTAATGAGGAGAACAACCATGTTCAAGACCCTCAAAGACAGGAGAAAATGTCAATTCCTCCTGCTCCCACTGCCACTCGTCAATGCAACTTCAGCAAAGGCAAGGGACACTATGCATCAACATGCGAGGCAAAACACAAGGCAGACTCAGACCTTAGGTATAGAATCTTACCAGTAAGGAATATGGCCAAGATATACCTCGATCTCGACGACGGCCCTAAAGATGACACTGACTTCTATCTCATTGCTCACGTTGACAAAGATGATAGAATGAGGGATGCCTACATCTCATGCATTAGGATATTCCCCATGTGGAGCCAGCTCTATAACGCTCCAGAAGGGAAGAAAGGAGTAAGCAAGGACAATGGGTTCTGGTACAAGAAAAATGAGTAAGAAGAGTAGAGGCTGGTTTTACCAAGCACGTTTGATATGAACGCTATTTTCAAGGCTCGTTAAGGAATACGTGGCTAGTTGCGATACCTATCAACGGACGAAGTATAGCAATAAGCCACCACTAGGACAAGTAACTATGTTACATGTTCCTGCAAGAGCCTGGACGGATATCACTATGGATTTTCTTAAAATGTATTCTGTTTTCACTCATTGGTATACCATATATCCGAATATTCCTTTGGAAGATGATCATATGATTTGATTTTCGAGACTTTGGACGATTGTCTGTAGACAATCAGGATTTATGTTTCTCATTCCAGTTTCTGATAACCTGACGGCGGAGAAGTGCATTGATACTTTTGATGCGCAGGTAGCTTCTGTTATTGGTTATCCCTACTATATTGTTTTTGATCGAGACACTCTGTTTATGTCAGACCATTTCAAGGATTGGGCAGCAAGAAAGGGAATCAAGTTGGAAACGTCTACCGCATACCACCCTCAGACGGACGGTCCGTCAGAAATTGCCAACAAAGCAATCCTCCAAGCCGCACGAGCGTGCAAGGTTGAAGGAAACGAATGCCTGCACAAACTCTCAGAGATTCAGCTGAAACTGAATTCTCGAGACAACACCGCAAGACAACACAGTTCATTCTTTTCACTTCCAGGCTTTGAAGTAAAGCTAGGTCCTTCTTCCTTCCCTTACCCGATCACTCCTTATACCCCTGCAGAGGAACGTCATCTTGATATCTCTCGCAACCTTTATTCCTCCTAAGTCAAGCAGCCAAAACAAGCCAACAAGAAGCGGTCTGTTCCACCACTTCTTTCAGCTGGACAAAAGGTTCTTCTCTCAACGGAGAACATCAACCTCTTGAACACATTTAGGAAACTCAAACCTAGATGAGTCGGACCGTGCCGCGTCCAACACATCAACAGGAAGCAGAACAAATATACACTCGACCTGTCAACGGACAGTCGACTTTCTCTTATCCACAATACCTTCCACATCAGCAAGATCAAACCTTACGTTGAAAATGATTCAAACAACTTCCCAGGTCGCCACGAGGAACAGCCTGGTGAAGTAACGGAAGGAAGATGGGAAGTCGAATAAGTACTCGAATTTCGTACTGCTCCTAGTACTAGCAAAAGCCAATACCTGGTGCGATGGAAAGGTTACGGAAGTGATGACGCTGAGTGGATCAACTTCGAAAACATCAGTCTTAAAATCGTTCAAAACCTTTGTACAAGCGGAAACTACTCCAATACCTTCAAGCAACGAAGATCGTCCAAGAAACACAAGAAGCGTCACACTCGAGAAACCACCAAGTCAATTGTTCGAACTGAACAAGACAGAGTTCTCGACCTCAGTCCTGATGATCAAAACCTCACCACCGCTGCTACCAACCTTGCAGAAGACATCTTTAATGTTTTCCTTAAGTATTGATTCACGCCGGTTGAATTAACCTGGCAATCCAGTGTTCCTTCTTCTTGTTTTAATTGTCGTTCAGAATTAACTTTAGAAGAAGGTATGGTAAACAAGGTATCTATTAGATGTATTCATTGTCCCTTATGTTATGAATGTTTACTATGGATGATTTGGAAGTAACGTTGGTCTCCTACTGTTCATTGCAAAGATTGCTACTCTCATAACTGTCGTGCTTGCACTTGTTATTTCGGACTACCTCCAGCTTAGGCAAGACAACAAGAGTAGGAAATCCTTTTAAGTGGGGAAGTGTAACGGAAGACCGTTTCTTATAATTGTCTTAGTATACATTGCCTAGCACCTATCATGTCCATCAGCTAGCTCGGGCTTAGTAACTTACGTACTATTACCTTGAGCGTATCTGGTCCTTATGTACTTTTCCTTTATCATGATACATTACGCATTCACACCTGTATTTCTAAGTACTGGAGGCCTGACCTCCCACACCTGTATTTATGGTCATGGAGAAGTACTTTCTGGAACGGCCAGAAAGCAGATTTTCTGGAAAGGCCAGAAAAGAGGTTCTTCAGACTCCAGAAGGGCTTCGCAGCTAGTATAAGTACTGAGCCGTTCAGCTCTTCTAGAGGAGGATTCTCAGATCAGATCACTTCAGACACAGTTCAGACAAGCCTTAAATAGCTTCAATACAGAGAGATTACACCTGTTAATTCTCTTCCCCCTTGGCAAATCTGTATGCTCTTAAAGACCCTTTGAGTCCACGACTTAGCGGAACCATTAACAGACATACACTATCACTTCGGTGATAGTATAGACTCTGTTACACAGCCCGCGGTGCTACTATTGGCATTGCCTATTATATATATACGGTCAGACTAGAATTCGCATTTGGAATTCAAGCTTAAATACTCTTACGCCTGAATGCGCTGGGTAGTATGATATGCGTTGGTTAACAAATAGATGGAACGCATACATCATGAACCGTGATTAATGATAAGTGGCTCCATGTACTGAGGTTTTGCAAAAGCGTATCAGGAGTTTCCTAAGTACCTTATGCAGAATATGTGGCTACTGATGAATGGGAAAAAGTTACTGAAATCAAATAACATATAAATAAAATAAACGAAGAAACTTTTAAAAAAGTTACAAGGGTTGTAAAAATCATAGAGCCATGAACCTTTGACAGTAAAGCAGAAAAATTGAAGCATACAATTAGCTTTGATGAATATATGGAACAGTTGGTAAAGTTGTTGCAGTGGAAAGGCTTGGATGTAGAAAAGGAAGAAGCTTTGGAAAGAGCAAGCTTTCAATTTACAGGTATGGCTGCTAGATGGTTGAAAGACTATGGTGAAAAAACCAAACCAAGGAAGAGGAATATTCATGGCTTTATAGTTTTTCTAAGAAAAAAGATCATCCCATCTACAGCAAGGGAAGAACTACAGAAAAAGTAGGAAGGATACCACCAAGTACAATTTGGACAAGATAGCCCTGTCAACATATTTACAGAACACTTATAGGACTACCAAATTAGATGCAGGGACAATAAAGGTAAGGCCCTTATCTCAAACCATGTACTCAAAATGAAATTTTTAAATGGTCTGACCTTTCTAATTAAACAACAAATTAAATTAGCAATTAACTGAAATATGTCATTTGAACAAATTGTTAATAAGGTAGAACAAGCATAGGCTACTATAAAACAGACCTATAAAACCTCATAAATGCTAAACCAAAATAGGAAACAAAGCCCACCTGGTAAGCAATGGTTAGCAGGAAAGCTAATAGAATTTATTAAATCAAATTACAAATTCCCTGCTAAAAAAAAGAAGATTGCAGCTCCTGTAGCCAAGGCAAAAGGGGGGCCAGGAGGACTGTATGGTAATTTTCCTAGTATTAGAAAAATTCAGAATGATATGGCAAATGTCTTATCTTCTGGAGAAAGAGAAAGACTCAAACAGGAAGGTAAATGCTATCACTACAAACAAACTGGTCATATGGCATCACAATGCCAACAAAAGAAACCCATGACTTCATCATACCAAAAGATCACCCACTAACAATACCAACACAGCAATGGGAATCACAAGTTCAAAGTAAAAACTGTAGCTCTTAATATAGAAACACAATCAGCACTAATGCTGGTAATGAAAGGCCCCAACCAAAGAAGGAGCTTCATTGTATCCGAAGCAAGAAAAGAAACCATGGCTGCAGAAATCAAAATTAATGGATATAAGGCTCATGTGTTACTAGACCCCTATACACAGAGAGGAGACCTGATATCTACTAATTTCAATACCCTGGTTAAACTTCCATTACCATCAGCAAAAAAAATTCTGCGTTACAATTCCCCACCCGGCGTTACAATAATATTTTACCTCACACACATTGTGTGCGTTGCCAAGCTCATCCCCGCTTGTTGCGTGTGATGTGCCTTCCCAACTGCCCCATACTTGTCTTTGCATATTACGACATGCACTTGCGCATTCCATCTCGCATACATTCCTAATTCCATTGTCTCTTAC
>Ga0307511_10005359_pt1 | contig 13054 bp, 16 predicted proteins | sample 13_EM_MG_FD_200266 | JGI IMG/M metagenome (GOLD analysis project Ga0307511, IMG submission 200266) | Populus trichocarpa ectomycorrhiza microbial communities from riparian zone in the Pacific Northwest, United States - 13_EM | ecosystem: Host-associated > Plants > Roots > Unclassified | place...
CAGTGCGAATTACAGCGAGCTCCGGGAATATCATTTCGAGTGTGGCCGCGGTGAGCCGGCAGATTCCTCGAAATTTGTCTTTCATTGAGATAAACCGTTTCCACCCGAAGTTCGGCACGTAGGAAAGGGCGTCGTTTCTGTGTACTGGACCTGGCAAATGCTCGGGCTACGGGGATAATTCTTCCCCACTAGAACGACAACACTTGACCGGACTCAGCCAACGGCGCCGCCTTCCTTCCCGATTTCCTTCGATCGCACAATATCCCTCTTTCCCACAACACCCGCCTCCGTCAGTCCTCATCATTCTCCCCGGTATATTAGCTGGACTGACTTTGGGTGTGTGAGTCCCAGTTGGATGGTCTGAAAATTAGCGGGATACCTAGAGTTCGTATCCAACGAACAACCGGGATGCCCTCTTGGTATGTCCTATAATGAACAGGGATGATGTACAGATAACAGATAAAGTCAGACCCATCCAGAAGAACGACTTCCTCCTCATGACTATTATGCCAATGCGATATTCGAGGAGGTGTTACCGGATCCAGTTCTCGGAGGACGGTTTCTGGGTGTCTTGGTCAGTACCGTACTCATTGTACTGTGGTCCTAGAACGCGTAGATTGATTCTCACAACGACTGAGTGACCTCGCATTTTGGTTTGCAGATGTCGTTCCCCAATCGATTTGTACACGCCACGGCCTCTGAGTCGGTGAGAAGGTCGCTCGCGCCGTTCAAGTGCTGCTTTCAAATGTTATAGTGAGTCTCAGCCTGCGTCGGCGTGATCTATCTCCGATTCCGGCGTCTGAGCCGTCGGACCTTCGACTCCGGCAACTGATAGAGCGACCCACCATTGTCGTTACTATTTTGTTCGCGCCCCTTAGGCTTCCAGCTCTTATATCCACTCGGGTTTGCGGAACATTGTGTACAGAGTATTACCAGCGAACGCCAACCCCCTCACGTCACGAGCTCGTCGCATGGTTCTTATCATCTTCACTATCGGTATCGGTGCGTCGCGTTGCGTCGGGGACGCTACAGTGGTATCGTTTCCACCTCTTTCAAGTTTTTTAGGACCACTTCGCCTGCGGACGCCACCATGAACCGCAATTCGTATACCGAAACGTTGTATACTTCCTTCCAGCCCGGACCCTGGTTCGCAGTGCACCAGCATTCACCCACCACTTCGTTCTCTATCATCCTGGTTCAATCTCTGGAGAACGATCCCGTGGAGCCTCGCATCGTTCACTTATTTGACCGGGTGATTTATGTTATTTCTCTACCTCCTTGTTACCTCCACCGCCTCGCCCTTTCTTCCTCTTCCCTACCCCGTTTCATGTACATTACTCTGTGCTCAATCACGTGTTCGTCGGAACGAAGTGCTAATATTGTGTGCGCCGGAATTGTCAGCTTGGGGGATAAAGTGGGCATGAAAGACTTTATTTCTACGCAACCCTGACGGGTTTAGGCAGGTGCTATATCTCGCACAGATGGGAGTCTCAGGAACCAGGCAGGCCCGTCGAACACGCCTCATTCGCTGTTAAGTTCATTCGTTTCGTCCCGAACAGGTGCGCCGGGCTAACAACGGCTACCGTTGTTTTGCCCGGAGCTGGATAGTGCAGCAGTAGTTCTAACCACGGTAGCTGCTTGCGTTCAATTTTGTATCGCCCGTGGATTGTACGATAAACCAGGCAGCGTACTTAGCACTAATCCCCCCCGTCTTGAAGGGGTAGTTGCGTGTCGATGCTTGACGGTAAACGCGGGGATGACAGGGTAATAAATTTGGTCGCCGGAATGTAAACATGTGTAGGGAAAGAAATGAGGACAACACATGGCTGGAAACGCGGCCACCTAAGCGCTCGCCACCTTTTGTCCTCCTCCCATCGTGCAATCTTTCTCCCAACCGGTCGACATCGGCACAATCCATCATGGAAGATCTAGACGGGGTCATTGAACGGTCGTGAGTCTTCCAATTACAGTGTGGTTACCCACTCTGATCACCTCCTGCGCTCTTCGATAGCCGAGGAGGGGTTTTTGGGAACGAGGTTGAGAGAGACTCGGTCAAGGGAAAGAGTACGAAACGAAGACGGTATGCCAAGCTGACGTCATCATCATTCAACACGATGAGAATTCGGTCATCAGATCAAGGAAACATCGGAACTCTGGCGTATCACAGGGGTCTGTCCAGGACTTTCCATCAGGGTATGATTTCCATGTTTCCTCATCCATGGGATGTTCCGTTTCTGACCTTCGTGCGCAGCCACGATTGTGAGGAAGGGCAGGTGCAAGATGGGAGGGGACAGAATGGCAGATGGCAGGTGGACAGGTGAGTTCTATGGTGTGTCTCACCAGAACTTCATTAAGACAGCCATCTAGCGAGAAACAAGGCATCCCACTAAATCAAGAAGATCACCGGGCTCAATTTTTTGGGCACTACCGCAGGGAGGCGGAGGGATATGACAGGGAGTTCATGAAGAAGCACGATGAAGACTTGAACACAACATTGATCTTTGTGAGTCTTGCATGGTACTTGGGTGTGCATGTGTTAACTTGGTCACAGGCTGGTCTGTTCTCTGCAGTCACTACTGCATTCATCATTGATGTCCAACCTGCACTCCGGCCTAACTCAATTGATGAGACTGCTGCTCTCCTCCGTATCCTGATTTATAAGGTTGACAATACCACCTTTGGTGATGACACTCCTGCCATTCCTCAATGGACAGGTGCCCCACATGTATTTGTCCAAGTACAAGCCATCCTCTATGCAAGCCTTGCTGCTTCCCTCCTCTCTGCCTTTCTTGCAGTTCTGGGCAAGCAGTGGTTGAACCGATATGCTTCCACTGACATGCGAGGGACAGCCATTGAACGCAGCCAGAACAGACAATGCAAACTTGATGGCATCATCACCTGGTACTTTGACTATGTGATGGAATCATTACCATTAATGCTGCAAGCTGCACTGCTGCTTCTCAGCTGTGCCCTCTCTCGCTACCTTTGGGAGGTCAATGTCACTGTTGCATTAGTCGTCGTTGGTGTTACTTCCTCTGGTGTCATCTTCTTCATTTTCATCATTGGTGCTGGTACAGCCTCTGAGAGCTGTCCATATCAAACACCTGGATCCCTTGCCCTTCGCTACCTGTGGCCAAAGGCTAAGAGGATACTTCATTCAGCCACCTCAGCCTTTGGGAATGCCTCCAAGAAATCCAAAACCATCAGGACCATCAAGGAGAATGTGGAGTATTATGACCCCTGGTGGTCCAGGGATGAGATCATGCCATTTTTGAAGGACATGGTTCTTGAAGTTCCCTGTGCAATTACCATTGATGTATATCATCTTGGGAAGGCAGTGGTTTGGCAGCCCACTGTTACCATCTACCAACTTATTTGTGCCATAGTTATGTCATTGGTTTTGAATCTGCATAGCATGCCTTCCACCCTAGAACAGGTGTTAGACCCACAACCAACTGCCTTGGACCTGCGATGCATTTCATGGATGCTCCAGATATCCTTGGACAAAGGTGTCCACCTCTCAACCCTGAAACATCTTACAACAATGATGCCACTTGCCAACTTTGACCCTGCCCTTGTTGTGGATTGTTTTAACACTTTCATTGGCTGTATCAATATCAATAAACACAAGGCAGCAATTGTGAAAGGGTTGGAAGAGCTTGCAGAAGTGTCTGCATTGTGTTTTCTCCGTGCATTTCATCAACTTTCAGCTGCAGACCCAGCATCAACTATTCTTGGGGATATACGCAAACACCACAAGAAAGTTTTGCCAATTGACACCAGCATTGGGGGCCTCCCATGGTATCACACAATGGGTAAAGTCTGCAGGTTGACTGACCTACCCCTGCACCATGACACCCAGTGGGATGACTTTAGATCTGGACTATCTGCTCAGCAGCAGATTAAAATCACACAGGCTGTGGCTGAAGTTGCTCAGGTAGAATACCAGAGGGTGCAACATCAGAAGGTGCCCCGCCAGATCCTCCACTTTGCACTCTGCACCCTCTCTCTCCATCCTCCAGCTCTAGCATCTGTCATTGCCAACTGCCTTTCAATCATTGCAATTGACCTTGGTTGTGATATATCAAACATTGGGCCCACCCTAGTGGATAGGTGAGTTTTTATTGACACACAAACACTGTTTTGACCTCAAATTAGTGTACGAGTGAGGGAATTCTCAAGCCTGGTAACTCAGAAACTGAAAACAATGGCTGAAAGTGAAAATGTGGATGAACTGTGTTCAAAGCACAAGGCAATTACCTCACTCCTGCCATATGCAGTATGGCAGGACCTGAGTGGTCAGCCTGAGATGCTCAGTACACTTCTGCATGCTGCCAGAGCCTCAAAGATGTTATGGTTCAGGTGGCACCGCATTAGGCAGTTTGCTAGTGTACTTCTCTCAGAAGCAACCCCTCATGCCATTGTACTTGTATCTCCCCACATGCCCTGGAACCACTTGGCAGATAGGGGAGATTTGGTCCAACAGTGGGCAGTGGCAACTTCTATGGTCCCACATACTGAAGAGGTTGCTGAGAGTGTGGTCAACACATTGTTGCAGATTGCATCTGAGAAGAAACTACTACCATACATCCCTGCTGATACCTGGTTGTGGTTGACAAAGCAACCATCTCTCCCACCTGTCTGTTTGGGGCGTTACTCTGGAACCAAATCACATGTGGTTGAGGCAGCCAGGAGGCTCAAGGACATTGAAATTCTCAAGTCATACTTACTCCTCATCTGGTCTGAGTGGGATATACTCTACTCTGAAGGTGCCATGTGTACCTCAATACGTGAGGATTTCAGCCAGGTTGGAATGGGTCACCACCGGGCAGATCTAATTGAACGACTTGACTATGTTCTTGGGCAGTTGGGTCAGGGGCTGGAATACCTCAACCAGCACAATCTGGATATCAACTGGAATAATCTACAGATCATGGAGCAGCAATATGGAAAACTCAAGGAGGTATTGCTGGAGGTAAACATTGAGGCAATCACTCGTTTGTGCAATTCAACACTCCATTTCTATGTATACTGATTCAGGTGGAAATTTATAGGGTCTCACACAACATTTACATGTGCTCTTCCTCTCCCATGTCCATAGATCTGTGGCTGGACTGCCCAGCCCCCTTTACTAATGTCAATCCCCATCCATGCCACTGTCTTGTGATTACTACCCAACTTGTTGCATCCTCTTACATACTCCTGTCATCTACCAATCTTCTTGTGAGTTTTCTAGGTAATGGTAATCCTCATGTAAATTGCAAGTTTCTTGTATTTGCCTTTGTACCCATGAGTGATGCTTAGATCCTGATGTTACTTGTGGACAGATGGCTCATGGATGTGAACTTGAATAGCTGCAGATTCTTACTTGTGGCATTTCCCACCCCCATATATTATTTGTGCCTGTGAAGGATAACCTTCAATATGCAGGGGGATGAGTAAGGTGGATACATTTACATGGTTAGGGGGATATATAGACAATATTACTGTTATTAAGTTACTTTGAAGTTTACAGATGGTTGAAGGCAGTGCCTTTTGTGCTATTATTATGACTAAGGTAGATGGCCAGTCTTCATGAAGTGCTTTTCACCCCTTGATTTTTCAAGTCTGAAAACAAGTTCACTACCCACCAGCACCAAAATGTCAAGTAATCCAGTGACTGCCATTCCAGCTGGGGCATATCATGAGTGAATGGATGGTCCTTCCCTGAAGTTTGGCATTGATAGTGTCAGTCACTGGCTCCTTCCCACATTTGCTCGCCTCAGAAACAGATATTGATATTCTTGGGGTGATGCTGAAGCTGATAGGAGCAATGAGAAACTGTGGTAGGATTGAGATGTGTAGACAGTCAAGTAGGCCCACAGTTTTCAACTGGTTAGAGTCTGATGATGTTGACATGGTGATATTGCTTGGCTGGAGATTGAGATGGTGGATACAGAAATGATGGAGGGCTGAGCTCTTGGGGACAAGTGAGCATACAATGAGAGGGTATCATTTGAGATTCTTGATGCAGTCCAACAGTGACTGCTCCTTGTTGTCAGGGCAACCCTTGCACCCTGGATTACACAACTGATCTGTCAGTAACGGATCTCTCTGTCACGTGATACTCTGCTGGGAAATCTGCTGAGGCACACTAGGATCGCAAAGCGTCTAGGGCCACCAAAGGGATAAGGGGGGGTCGTCCTACTAACACAAGGTTGTCCTTCTGCAAGGCAGGGAGATAGGAGTTCGCAATGACTAGGGGCTGACTGGTACTAACCAGAGTTGGGAGAGGGGAGGGACCGAAGAGAACAAGGGGGTGGTGCTGAGGTCACTCAGAGGACCTTCTCAAGGTTCTTCAATGCAAAGCAGGAAGCAAGAGGGATCCTGAGTTATCAAACTTAGGGGGGTACAAGAGATATCTAGCCTACTTATAAAGGACCACCATAGGGCAGGTCCGGTGCACAGACCATGCCCCTAAAAGGAAAAGGAGTGGGTCATGGGAAGGGATGAGTCACAGAGAACGATGGGGAGTGAGTCATCAAAGGGCTAGACAGGGGCCGGAACATTCTATGGAAGGAATGTGTCATGATTTTCACTTTTTCACTTATTTTTGCCCAAGTCAAAAGCGCCCAAACACTTGTTCAAATCATGACATGGCGTTATCTTATCTTTTCTCTTCTTTTCACACATCAAGTCACACCATCAAGACGAGGAAAGCAGATAGTATTGAAGTACCAAAAAGAGAACTATCTACTCGGAAGAAGCCACGACCCAATTGTTCTCCTTATCCGAATCCCCCAGAGCATCGAGGTCCAACTCGTCGTCAGCCTCGTTCCCACCATGCGGCCACGTCTTATCATAAGACTGCCACTCAAGGTACTGATCAACGATAGCCTGGTTGACAGTAAGACCAGGAACTTCATCGGGGAAACCAATGTTGGGAAGAGGAGGCGAAGCAGGACGGAAGATGGCCTCCTTCAGAACAGCGGGAGGAGGATTGGTCAACTTCTCGACCATCCTCTCAAGGGACTCAACCCAAGCCTTTAGATCAGCAATCTCAAGCTGACCCTCCCTGGAATCCTATCAATACTTCTCATCAAGAAAGGAGTAAAGGAGGACACCACCTTAAAGAGTCCTCAAGGGACCTCTTCACGTCCATTCTTTGCCAACCGTCCAACGCCCGCTTCTTCTGCTCCTCCCTAAGGTCCTCCTTCATCTCGGCCAACGATTCATAGATCTCGCAACCCATGACAGCTGCGAACCCCAGACAGGCATCCATACGCCCATCCATCGCATCACCCTCGTGGTGGATCTCCCGAAGACCCCTGTTGATCCATGCTTTGGAGAAAGTCAGGAGGTCCAAGTCGTTGAGGTGTTTCCTCCACCTCTCCTTGGCACCCATAACCGCATCCCCCAGACCGATATCCCTGAACCCGTCGTGCACATACTTCCTCGACAAGAACCTACCCCGCACGGTCTGTAGGGAAGGATATGGCTTCCCTCGGTTATCCCTCCTGGCCACCTCACCACCCTGGTTATAGCGATAGACAAACAAATGTTTGTCCCTCTCGTTCCTCTCCTCCAAAGTAGGGAAATGTCCCTTCTTCTTCATCCCAAACAACAAGCCTATAAAGGATTCTTCAACATTCTAGTCAAGAAAGAAGGAAGAAGAATCCTACCTGAAGAGTCACCCTGACTCTCACCCCGAAGATACCCCCTACAAGTTCTCATCTCCTTCCAAGTCAAAGGCTTGGGAGGAAGAACAGACTCCTCCTCTTCTTCAGGCGCAATAGGAACCAGAGTTGCCTTAACGGTCGGCAGGATGGTTGTGAAAGGGCAAGTGTACCCTTGGTTGAAATCAAGGAAGGGGTTGGTGAAGTCCATGACGGGCTCGTGGGTGTAGATGTCGGACATGGTAGTAAATGAGGAGATTGAGTTGAAAGATGAGGAGGAGTAAGGTGAGTATAGCGAAGAAGAGTATCAACTGAAGACGATGAAGACAAACCAGACCAAATCCATTCCCCTTTAAATATCAAGAAACCGGTTATCAGTCAAGTTGCCTATCTTTTTGGATCATTCCGAACTCCTATCTGTCCATCAAACCCTCAACCCTGATGACTCAGTGTGACTTCTTTTATTTATCCATTTATAGGTGATCTCTCTCACGATCATTACAAATCATTCCCACGAATGATCACCTGTTCTCTCACGGTACATCTTCCTTATTCATTTCTTACCTTCATGATGCACCATTGCTTATCTTATTGTTCCTCTATCCTTATCTTGTTGTTTGTTCATTCCCTTCCCACAGTCTGTTCATTGTCACATGTTTGATTGTCTACTTAGTCAGATGCTTACATGATCACGAACTTTAGTATATAAGTACGTACTGGTGTTCTGATGTTTTCCCAGACTTTGTCAATCACAGTGTTCTCCCTCCTGACAGGCGGATCATCAGTGATTAACCCCTAGCCTCCCTTGTTCCCTTCTGATCAGACCCAGAGAAGCATCCCCCTCCTTCTCTAGTGCCGAATTGCGTAACCTCAGCCTCTTTATTCTCCCTACCCAAACGACGGATCTTCCAGAGCCACAAGTTACGCCAACACATACGGGAGTGGCCTGTCCCGGCCCACTCTGAAGTGATCCATCGTTACAAGATAACTTTGTGCACCGAGAGACGTAGAAGACTAGCATTGGTTCAGTAGGCCTGTTGGCAAGGTCGGTTCTGACAGAATGGAACATTCCAGAAGGTTCTAAGAAGGAGTGGAGCATGGAGCGGAACGAGCAGAGCTATGAGTCACTGATGGCCTGGATGGGATCTAGGGCAGGGCCAGAGGTGACTGGGCTTGGTCCGGGCTGTGGAGTGGTGGAGCATCAATGATGGAGTCCTGTGATTGGTTGGTGGGAGAAAGGGATATTAGGATTCCAAGTACGGCGAGGAATCCCCATCAAAGTTGCTTTTCCCTCACTGCCAACCATCAATATGTCTTCATCCTCCAACAATATCCATGACATCTTGTTCTGTGGTTGCCCCTACCTCATCCAGACCAATGGGATGTATGAAAACAACTCCAGCCTCTCTCGACCTATCTCCAGGGGGACCTTCATCAACCATGGCTTCAACTGTATTGGCTTTGGACACTACCCCTCCGTTGGGGAGATTGTCAAACGTGCTTGTTTGTATGACGGCGACAATCCCAGAGAGACCTTCAATAACCTCTACCTTGGCGACGCAATCTGGGCCTCCACTATCTCTGCTGAGTTCTCCTTGAACGATGGTTGGAGGGAAATCGTCAAGCCTCTTGTGGAACTTCTCAAGAGGGGGATCTTTGACCAGGAGAGCAGGGAGCCAAGGAGCAACATCAAGGAGAGGGCCATGAGGTATTCGGTGGTATGTGACAACCATCTCCTCAACTATGTCATTGAGCTGCACCAGAAGGTAGGACTGCCACGTGATCCTTGTTGTGACCATGCTGACATGTCTTCTAGTGGAGTGAGGAGTCTGCCAAGTGTCATGCTTTGGAGTTGGTCGTCGATCGCCAGGCTAGGGAGTTGGAGAGGGTGGACTCACACGTCCAGGACTTGGCAGGGGAGATGGAGGTGATGAGGAACACCGCCAGAAACCAGCAGCATTTATTGATGAAGCTGGCGTGCCTATCAGAGCAGGTGGGGGGTTTTGTCTTGAGTGTTGTGCTTCTCAGACTAACCCGTCAATAGGTCTGCAACTGCCAATACATGCGCGGTGAAGGGAGTGTGAAGAGTCCCTTCCAGCTTCCCAATGATGACTCATCTGAGTTCTCCTCCAAAGGCTCTTCCAAGTTGTCCAAGGGCAAAGTTCGTGCCGTCCCTTATGTTGTTCCTATCCATGTCCCTGGTCCGGTGACCACTGGTCAGAGGGCGTCCCATCGTCAACCCCATCAAGGTCCTTGCGTCAGGAGGAGTGCCGGTTCTGGATTGTTGAGGAGGGAGGCCAAGATGGTTCTTCAGGGTGGGAGGTACAAGTCGATGTCTCCAGAGTTGGAGGCAGTGGGAGGTTCAGTTCGTATGGCATCGGCCTTGTCCTACTTCCCGCCATCTGTGGCTGGGCCTTCTGATCCGTCCCGCCATCCTCCTATGTTCCTGATCCATCTCCTGTCACTCCTCATCTGGCTTTGATCGCCAAGAGGGACCCAGACTTCATGGAGGGTGATGGGAGTCCCTTTGGATCCAACATGGAGGCCAGCTTAGATCCTCAAACGTACAACCAGCTGGTGGTGGATGAGTGGGTGAACTGGCAGGGTGAAGCGTTTGCTGAGGAGACTGAAGGTGCTGCTGAGGCAATCATTGAGGATTGGGGAGTGGAGGATGGACCTTCTGATACCTCGAGTAGCTCATTGTCCTGCTGTGCTCGTGACCCCAAAGTGGGTCCAATGAATGATATATTGTCGTCCGTCTTTGAAGTGTGAAATGTGAAGGAGTGTGGGTTTGTAGCTGGAGGTGGAAATATGTGTAGGGAAGAAAGAGTCGAGTATAAGCTGTGCCAGTGGCAAGTGCGATGACACTTGTACCCATAAGCCTCCCTTCTCCCACACTGACATCAGGAAATACTCCAATCACTTTCAAAGTGACTGAAAGTACCAAAAGTGACAGAAAGTGGCCAAAAGTACACAAAAGTGCAATTACAAAAGTCAATGGCACACTTTGCAGAAGTAGAAGGTCCCTAAGCACCCAGATTTGGCAGGGGAAATCATTGAAAAAAGTTTGGCACTCAAAAGTGATCAGACATTTTCCTGATGCTAGAACAGTAGTAGTGGTTGACTGAACTGTTCTGGATACACCAGTTCCTTGCAGGCTGCCACTATGAGCACTGCCTCTTCATTTCTCTTTAGTCTCAATTAGTTCCAAAAGGTACGGCAAAAGAAAAGGCAGGGGGTGGTGTGCAGTCCCCTATCCCATTGAGCTGCAACTGCCTTCGGTACTACATATGCAGCCTGGCATCTGGACCAATGCAGAAGCGCTTGTTGTTGAGCAGGATGCCCATCCTTCCTGCCACCTCCTTCTCCAGGCTCTCATCACACTGCTGGTGAACATGGACAAGCTGGACCAATCCAAGCAGAGCCACAAGATGGGATTATACCATTGCTGTCTCGCTCATTTCCACTATGTTGAGACACAGAGGCATACAACAATCTCCATCATGATGCATTGTTGGACCCCATGTCCATGTTCATCCACTGCCTTTTCAACCAAGCTGGTGCTTCATGGAAGGGTGAGACTCATGCACTGAAGACTATGCAGATAGAGGCAATGGAGACAGGGGGGGGCTTACAGGGGAGGGTGTGCCATATCCAGTCACATTTGAACCTGAGGGCCTGTGCAAGATGAAAGAGCTGAGTGCAAAGCTGCAAGTAGCAGACAAGAATTTCAGAGGGTGCTGAGGCATGGTTGGTTTTGAGACAGAGACCTGGGTGTCCAACAAACACAACAAGAGGGCCATGGTCCTCACTGAGCTGCTAAAACTGACGGTGTTCACAGCAATCCAGGAGGAGGATGTCCAGGCAAAGACTGAGGAAAATTGGTTCTTGAACAACATGGATGAAAGGGATTACATGCAATGGATCAATCATGGCACAATGCCCCTCTTCCAGCCCCACTTGAATGAATGGCCTTGATTCATTCTCTCACAGGCCCTCAAACAGAACTTTATTCAATATCCATACATATCTCTCTAGTGCGCTCAAACAAACATTGATGGAGATAAACCCAAGCCATCATTCCTCCAAACTAAACCCTACCCTTCAAGGGTGCTCTGCTCACCACCTTTCACCCTCCCTTCACCCCACTTTCCATGAAACAATGCGCATCACTGTGACAAGACAACCACCTGAGTCACGCAATTGGAGAGGGTTCACCCATGTGTATTGTACTGAGCATGAGAACACAGTATGTCATGCTCCACCCTTGTCATTAACCTTGCTGAATGCCTGGTCCTATGGTGCAGGACACCTAGAGACCACTACTTTCTGACAGTGGCAAAATTGGGTGGGTAAACATTTTTGCACATCAACTTCCCCTGTCACCATGTCAGCAGCACCACTCCAGGGGTGGATATGTACAGAAATGTATATATTTCAGTTTTTAAGATGGTGTACAGATGCAGACAAGTGACTCACACAGATTTCCCCAGATCTCCTGCCCAATAGTTGGGCGCCTGTCATGGGAATTACCTGCCAAACATAGTAATTTGACCGATGTGGCAAAATCCACATGAGTCCAGAAAAAATAACTCGACAGGAAAGGATTTTTAGAAGATTCTGTCTGACAGATCTTGTGAGGCGGCGGGCCTGACGGCTCAATCACTACGGTTTCGGCCGTAGTGTCAAGTGGCATTGAGGGGGTTCGCTCGCGCTCACAGGATCTTCAAGACAGAAAGAGTATGGAGCTCTGTTGGGTAGCTTAGAGTAGGTAGTACAAAGTAGCAGTCCTTATATACTAAATACTCGTTGTCCATGAAATCATAGGTAAAAGAAAACATAAAACATATGTTGAGTGAAATGTTATTCTACTCGGTCTGGACCGTCACGCGGCACGGTGATGGGCCGGGCCGGGACCTTACAGATCTCTTCTATGGATGAAAAGGAGATGATCTGTCAGATTAGATTATTTACAAGTGAATTGTGTGGGGTCTTTTTTTTGTCAGGATCGGTTGTCAGAAAGTAGTGGTCTCTAGGTGTCCCGCACCATAGGTCCAAGAGGAAGTGAAATTCCCAAGATTTGAGCTAATGTGCACGACCCCGGGTCTCTAATCTTTGATCATGGCCAGAATGTGGAAAGAAGCCCGGATGGAAGTAGTGGAACGACCTTCGCGCTCGGTTCTACGGATGCTATCGTAAGAAGGTCGAGGGGAACAGCTAGGTGTTTATGGAGAAAGGTGACAAGAATTTGGGCAGTCAGCATCGTGAGTATCATCAGCAAATCGTGGAAAATCGTATACTGTAATATCATGGTCTACGAAAGTGGTAGACCCAGATATTCAATTATAACGCGTTATAATAGTTATAATCCTGGGCGTCAAAAGTGAATTATAACCCGT
>Ga0307511_10005360_pt1 | contig 13054 bp, 14 predicted proteins | sample 13_EM_MG_FD_200266 | JGI IMG/M metagenome (GOLD analysis project Ga0307511, IMG submission 200266) | Populus trichocarpa ectomycorrhiza microbial communities from riparian zone in the Pacific Northwest, United States - 13_EM | ecosystem: Host-associated > Plants > Roots > Unclassified | place...
TCTGTTGTTTCCCAAGCAGAAACCAAATAACTTTTGATTCATGGACCGAACACATAATTGCATTTTAGTTCAATAGAAACTAAAATAACATGCTTCTTGTTTTTTAAACTATTATTATTGATGTATTTTTAAAAAAATTTAAAAAAATTTATATTTTTTTTAAAATTAATATGTTTTTAATGTACTGATGTCAAAAATAATTTTTAAAAAATAAAAAAAAATATTATTTTAATATGTTTTAAAATAAAAAAACACTTTAAAAAATAATCACTACCACGTTACAACCTCTAAACAAGAGGTTGCACTCTATAACTGTCTTAAGCATAAACGTACAACACAATAAACAAGGAAACTAGTTAGCCAAAATGATTAAGGAATTGAGCACCATATACAAACCAATCTTCTCTTCCCACCCCATTATATAAAGAATATCAACTGTTTTACAACCAGCAGCGAGCTACCCCTTGGATGCCTAAGCAGTAAACCCAAAATCTCCAGAACCATCGCGCACCAATGTTTCGTGGTGTTTATGGACTATACTCGTTACAAAATGGGATAAAAGAAAAAAATCAGAAGAGGAAATAAAAAGAATGTTGGCTACCTTTTTATCAAAAATTATCATTACAGCGTTGATCTCCCCAAAATGATTCCCATCCCTATGACATCATGGACTCTATGCATGGGGCACTTCTTGATTTCAAACACCGGACCACTGGGTCTCAACTCAGCCCCAGAAAGGCAAAGAGCAGAGGCGATTGAAACAAAAGAAACCCCCCCCCCCCCCAAACACCCCCAAAAAAATACAACAGGTGAAACAAGGAGAACAAAGAGTAGGCGTGACAGGCCTCTTCTGATGTAGAATGGACCAGACTCACCATGTAATGACTAACCTGAACCCTTGGCAGAGAAAGTCGTAGCCCCCTTGTCCCACTACGCAGACTAACTGGGAACTCAAACATGCAAAGCTCCTCAAAAACTTTGAGCCTGATAATTCTTCAGGCCTGACTGACTTCCATGATCATTGAACTATGCAAATGCTTTAATGAGAATGGCAATGACTCTAATGAAATATGCATGAACAGGAAGCAATGAACAAGTTTGACCGCAGGCCCTCCAAAGCCTCTAAATTATGAAGCACCAGCAGTGGATGCCTTCTCCAATTTTTCTTTTTCAATCACTACCCTCCTCTGCTCAGCATGCTCGGCAACACCATTTGCCAGCGCTTGAAAATGAAAGTCTAGTGTCTGGGTAAGATTCTGAAACCTTAATGGATCTGATGCTTGCATGGCTGATTCAAGGGAACCAAAACAACAAAAGTAGCTGGTTAGATGGCAAAAAGAAATTAGTCTTAAATTATTTTTTTCTGTATGATAGCAAAAGAGGTTTCCCTTGCCTTTGATTGTGTCCACAAAGAAAATGAAAGGGTCCACCTCATCAATTGGTGATTGCAAATCCTCATCGTCACTATAGTCATCATCTGAGTCATCGTCATCGTCATCATGTGGACGGAAAGATTTTGCCTGTGATGTGCATATAGCAGGTGATGATCAAGAAAGTGTTACTAGCATAAACGAGTTGAAGAAAAACATGAAACAAACAGTTCAGAGAAACTTCAGCTAACAATCACAGGATAAATAAGTGCTCTATAAACCAGGGTTTAAAATTTTAGTTTGATACGAAAACAATCTCATAAATTTTAGTTTGATACGAAAACAATCTCATAAATTTTAGTTTGATACGAAAACAATCTCATGTAAAATTCCTAAGTGATGGCTCAACGCATCTCAAATAACATAAATAAACAACATGGTAAAAGATATAACCCACATAAATTAGCAATCCCAACACAGAAGTTCATCTGTGAGATACAGGAATCGAGATATATAAATGGCTTAAAATGAATGGTGATGGCATAAGGAAATCTATTGCAAGGTCAGAACAGTTCATGGGACATAGCAGCATTTTGGTTATGCAATATCCTATAAATAGACAAGCAGATCAAGAGAAGCTGGCTCCATTTGTTTCACCTTATTGGGGGCTATCAAGGATACAGAAGATGAAGAAACTTCAGAGCACGTGAGCAAACTACTGAAATTGTTTTAATGAAATAATTTGGCTGATAACACCAACCAAATACCAGTTTGAATTTTTTTTATATCAAGGCAGTCATGCCATCAAACAATTACTGGTTTTCCAAAAGAGATGCTACATATCAACAAGAAAACATAATGAATAAATCACAAACAGGCAAAATGGCAAGCCTTCTAATTTTAGTCAACTTTTTGGGCATTTATTAATTGTCTCTATTTCATGTATCCTTCGTTCAAAATATTCATGACAGACTGCTTTGCTTTTCCCAAAATAAATCTTCAACATTTCAAAATTTTAGATTTCCAACGATTAAACTACATGCTATCTTCTTTGAAAAAGGTCGGGCTCATCAGAGAATCAACTTGCATTGCCACCTGACACCTAATAATGTGATTTTGTAAAGTACTCTCCCTTGGTAGTGAAGAGGACATGAAAGAAATTAGTGGGGGGAAATGTAAAAGGTAATTTGAGAAGTTAAAGTGATGAAGTACGCGCTTTGATGTTTTTGAACATGAAAATGCATTTTCAAATGGACAAGCAAGCAAAAGTTAGCACTCTCCTGGGATAGGGAATAATTTGATTTCTCTTTAAACACACAGTAACTCAGGGTTTTAAGATGGAAGAAAAAAGTACAGCATGCTTAATTTTCATTTCAAATAAAAACAAAAATAGATCAAGGCTAAGAACACCACCAGCAAATTCAAGAAAATATGGGGTTAAAAAAACATGGATTCTCATTATGGATGAAATTATGAGAAGATGATCACACCTGTGCAGCTAATTTTTGAAGTTTAATGCTTTCAGCTTCATCCCCATCCTCAGCATCAACTCCCATTTCCTTGTCAGACTCATCAGCGTCATCATCTTCATCATCAGTCTGGAAACCATCCATATCATCAAGATCTTCAGCTTCTTCCTCCTTTGCAGCTTCTGTCCCAACACATGATGTCCGAAGAAGATCAATATTGATCCAAACATATAATGAAGTCATAGCTGAGGGAAATGAGCAAGGAGAGGAGAGAAGGACAGACTAAGACCTGCAAGTTGATCTTTGTATTGAACAAGGAGATCAAGAGTGGCTCTGAAAACACGCCCCAGAGCATCTCCTGGTAATTGATCCGCAGGGAGAGCAAGTAGTGATGTCAGTCCCAAACAACAAACTTTCTTATCATGTTCCCTGCACCACAAAAATCACTGCATGATCCACCAAATCATAGAAACCATTTAATGGAACAGAAGAAAGCAACCCACCACTTTACAGCTTATATGAAGCCCAAGGATTCCCAAGGATAGAGAAGACGAGCATAGGAAAAGTTACCTTTTAAAATTTGCCCGTACACCACTCTTTTTCACTTGTTCCAACATCTGGAACCAAAGAGTAAAGATCTCTGTAGCAACACCAAGTCTGTGCAATATGCTGAGGGTCAAAGCTGCATTGTAGTAAAGAGCATCTGCAACCTGCACAGAAAATTCAGAAGGCTATCCTTTTAACAAAATTTCAATTCAAACTTGAACAAATCGCTTCCAAATATAATGGGTCACCTACTAATGACAAATAAGAGGTTTGCTCAAAAAGGGAGTAATCTTGTTAAGCTGCCAAAAGCAATAACTACTAGCTCACATCAAAATACCTCAAAATAAGAGGTTTTGCAAGAATATCAAACAAGTCAGAATGTCAGATATCATTTTCCCACCAGACAACCAAATATCAGCCATAAAATCAGTATAGCCTACTATAGGGGGTGTAATAACTATGACACCTTATACCTCTCTAAGTGTGGGATGATGCCTACTGTAAAAAGATTAATCACTTCACAAAATCATTCTTTTCAGGCAACTCAAGAAACTGACCCAGAGATTTGTAAGTGAATTCCACCAAGCATGGGACTAACCCAACCCAAAGAGGTGCATTCCTCTAACCTCATCAATAGGAAACCTGTACTCCTACCATCTAGGAAGCTGACTAGTATGAAAATTTACAATAACAAAATGTATGAAAATGCTTCTGTTACCCTATCATATGGAATGTATGTGGTCATGGGATTTTAACAGATGCCTTGTTTAATAAATTCACCAGTTAAAAGGGGCAGTTCCAGTTCTCAAATGAAAATTTTGGTATCACCAGCAATAGTTGACTTACTCTCAGTCAGAGAGAACACATGCAGACCCAATAAAAACATAATTTTAAAAGTACAAGATGTGATCAGAGGAGAAAATACCCAGGGAACAAAGGGGACTGAACAATCTCAATTTCTCAAGAAATGTATCTTTGATAAATTAACATGAAATTACAATATCCATAGTCTCTTGTAGAATCTTTGACAAGCCACATTCCCGTATTTGTGCAGAATATCAACAAGGAGGGGTAGCCAAAGCAGCATATGTGTTTATTCCAAGGAGTATGGAGTAACAATCCAAAGTTAACCTCATTATTATAACAAGGCATTGATTATTTCAAACAAACCCTGAAATTTGAGACTTCCCATCATCCAATAAAGACATGAAATTCGTATTTACAACCAAATACCTTACATGATTAGTTATCAATGCTATTAGTGTGAAATACATGCAACTTTCCACTATCACACACTCTAGGCCTGTCTGCTCGCAGTTAGGGTTACGAATATTGACTGCTTACATAAACAAGGTACAAGTGAATATTCAAAGTTTCAAACTACTTGACAAAATCAATTCCGAGAAATAATCAATCCATGAGAGAAAAAAAGGAGCAAGATATGGACTTCAGAGGGTAAAGTATACTCAAAACAGAAAAATCATGTCAAAGCATTTGTAAACATTATAACTCCTTACCACTTGCATAAGAAGACATTTCAAGTATAATTTATCAGTTCGACGCAACCGCTGAACAGTGATTCTCATATATGGCTCAACCCACTGATCCACTTGCCCTTTACAGTTCTGGAAAACCACTTCAATAAGCTTCGGTGCTGGTTCTATGTCACTGTCTTCCAAGTTTCCATCTGCCATTATCTGCAAAGGAACATAAAACATGACCCAAAAAGAGATCAATAGATAAAATAAAATAAAGAACATTCAAGATTGTCATCTATTAATTCTCCATGCTTCAATTGCACAAAAAGAAAATGAAAGGTGATTAATAATTCTAAAATATCTCACCGATGAAATCATGTTCCAAAGGCTTTGTTGGTAATCCAGTTCCCTGCATGCAAGGAAATGTGCAGTCCCCCTAGATATATAGTTGTCCAGTGGAACCAGAATGTCTGCAGCAAAACAAAACATCATAAGAACTGTTACAAGGACCAAAGAAATCGGTCCATAAAAGAAATATAGCCTGAAAAAAATATTAAATGCATCAAAATATAAAGATTTTAATTCGTTCAATCACAGACCCTTGATTTTGTTTTCTTGTTCAAGCTACTAAATAATATTGCAGTTCAGGAACATTATTTTTTAGCAAATCATAACAATGAGGGTATAAAATACCAATGAAAGAATTAGCTTCCACAATGTTACTAGTGACAAAAGAAGTCGTAACAATGAACTAAATACATACTTGGAAAGAAATCAATTGCCCATTCTGCCAATGCTTCAATCATCAAGGGCCAAAGAGACCACATTTCCGTAGATATTATTGGAGAGAAAAAGGTCATATATGAAACAATTTCCAAAACTTCCTCAAACACCTCTGCAGAAAGATATCAAAAAAGTGCTCAATCTCAAAATTGCATCAATAGAACAAAAGGCTTACTCAATAGCATGCAATCAGAAACAACTAAGATTTTGACAAGATTTAAGGACCTTAATTGATAATTTGTTTCCAACACTTTTGTCATGGCAAACAAAAAAATAAAATCCTAATGTAAATTTAAGGAAAAGCACAGAGAATAGAATTGCCTCAAGTTTCCAAAACATTTGATGGTCTTGCTTTAGCATATTTTCAATCATGTGACAAGCTGCCACAGAATATAGATTTACATGCTATAAGGCATAGATGTCCCATTCCCAGGGGAGCAACAGAAACGAAGAATGGATTACTGGGAGTTCCTCAGGGAAAGAGAACTCCTCAGTTGCCTGCAAACAATGTTGCAAACCATTCTCACTGGATCTGAGACAACCAGATAGGCAAGCACAACCAAATTAACTAGAGCAAATCACACATGCAAGTTCATATATCCCCAAGTGGACATCAAAGACATCAGCAGGCGCCACTAGGACAAGATAAGACAAGCCACCGGATCAACACATACCTTGGCCATCAGTTGTCAACATTCTACGCATTATAGGAAGCAAAGTTGGCTCAACTTGGACAAAAAGATCAGGTAGCCTGCTGACTGACTCAAGAATTGTGCTTATTGCACGCAAACAACCAACTGCTGCTAAAGCACCAGGATCATCAGCTTCGTCGTCAGCTTCTGCGGTATTCATACATCTCCAAAATGCAGCTGCCTGAACATAAAGGTATAATGTCAGTCTCAATTAGACAGAAATGTCCAACAAATATAGCATCTAATCAGAACTGGTAAGCATTACCAAATTCTGGCATAATCCAAGAGCATATGGTGCCATCTCCTCCCCAAATTTGTCCACTATAGTTTCCAAAGTAAAGACCAGGTCCTCATTCTCTACCTCATTCATTAGTTTGAAGAACTCTGGAAGGGAGGAAGAAAAGGAAACCAGTCACATCAGCACTCTTGGAACCTTTTTAACAAGGGCTAATTGATCTATTCTATTAATAAACAGTAGAGTTGAATGAAAGGAAAAACTACAAAAAAATGCAGTGACGTAAATCAAAAAAAGATCTTGTTAACAAAGAGAAGGCGAGCTCTATTTAACTGACTTCAGAAATTAATGTCACAAACCAAAATGAACTGTCAATAACATGAGCATAACCACTTACCATCAAGAAGTTGAGGAAGAATCGGACGAATCTCATTTAAATCTGTCATGCACAGAACCCATTTAGATAGAAGGATGGATGAATGGAGAAATATAGAAAAAGAGCTAGAGAGTAGCAGCTTCATACCTTTGCAGGCTTCAACAAAGCATCGCAATGCAAAAACTGAGTCAACACGCACAGGAAGCTCTGGATCACGCAACCCAGAAACGACACTGTGCAAGGATTTACGGAAATTGTTCTGGTCTGAAAAGTTAATGTGGGCATATTGTCCTGCAACCCATGCAGCCTAATACCCACTCCAAAAAGAAAGAAAAGCATAAGCTCACTCTTAATAAATTAACATTTATGCTTTGTAATCTGGAAAACCCAATTAAGATTAAAGTCCTGGAGTCCATAGCAATGGGTATAGCTAAAATATAAAATACCAAACAACAGAAAAATATGTTCAAGGAAAAAAGAACTGAGCAATAAACCTTTGCTCTAAGGTGGCCAGCAGGACTGCTGAACTCGGGGAAAACATGTTGCACTAACATACGCTCCAGTTCAGATTTGTAAGGGTCAGTCTGTTTCAGTTTATCACAAAGTGCTCCAATAGCAAGTAGAGCACCATCCTTTTGTCGATAGGGTTTATATTCCACTGGTGCTTCATCATATCTACAAAAAAACCAGCAATAAGAGCACCATTAAAGTACCGAAACAGATTTCCATCTATTGCAAACCTCAAAATGAAAAGTACCTCTTAAAAATTTCCACTATGAATAGAATGAACTTTTGAAGGTTCTCCTTCCCACGTTTTCTAACCAACTCACTGACAAAGTCCATGGAAGCGGTCCTGGGACTATACAAATCTTCAATGATATCTGCAACAAGGTACATCATGATGACTAGAGTTTATGGAGAAAGAGCTGTTGTGGCTGTGAAGGGTATACGATTGTTCAAGAAAGTGTTTGGTAATGATGCTGTTAATGTGTTAAATGTTCAATTTAAAAATAAAAAGAAAGAAAGAAAGACAATTAAACAAATGCTATCAATGATATTTTTGCTGTTTATCAATTCAAGCACCTCCAAAAGCATCAAATTAATAATTCTCCAAAACATTATTCAAAATTATTTTTGGAGACAAAAAATAATCTTGAAACTCAGGGCTTTTTGTAACCAAATGGTCTATTGCATTCTATGGCAGGGTAATCACCTCCCACAAGTCCAACAATAATGCCAAAGCATCTTAAGTCTTTCAAGCAATGGAACCAGATTTTGATACTCACCATAACCCTTTCTCACATACTCATGTGGGTCTTCATCCCAGAGTTTTTGATCATTGTCATTGAAGCACATAAGAGGGAAAACTATCTCAAAGAGAAGAATGTCAAGTCTTGGTTGCAGTAGATTATACATGCTATTCTTTGAGATGCTGCATGTAAACAAAAATCAGTATTACAACATTAGCCTTCAAAAATACACTATAGCAGCAGTGCAACAAAACACAGAATTGAAAAGGGAAATGCTATTGGATGCCCTTAGGGCACTAGTTAAGGAACTAGTTTTTGGTAGTTAGTGAAAAGTTTGCAAAATGTGTAAGTTTGGTTATTAAGCATTGGATTTGTGATGTGAATAGATGAAAAGTTCGAAATTGTCTAATTATTACAAAATTTAGCTACAACAATCTAACACTAACTAAGCTTAAAAAGTGCCCTAAGGGCATCCATTAGACAAACCCAATTAAAAATATTGGTAAAACTGTGATGACCAACTTGTCACAATACAAAAGGCATAAATTTATGTGCTCTAGAAACCAGGCACATTCATTTTCTGTTGAGTGCATGAGCTTGAGTTTCTTTTATCATGTGATCAAATGATAAACGCTTACAGAGCAAGGGGGGAGGGGATAAGAACATTTAAGTAGAAAGATGAGGAAGAACATGCTATCAAAAAAGACAGTCAAACCCTAGGGGAAGCCATGGGAAAAAAATCCCATGAGTGCAACAGTTTGGGTCTAAAGAAAGCATGCCATTCACACCCGAATTGATGCATCCAAGAAAAACAATAACTCCCAAACTGGTGCAATCACAACAACAAGCCTTAATCACAAGTTCCTGACCCCAAATAGTATGAAGAAACAAAATAGATCGGAACACTGCCAATCAGAAGTTTAAAACACTGGAAGATGATATATATGATAATGGGAAGATTCAATGGGACATAAAATGTGAAGAAACAAGAATATGACTGCAGTATTTGTGAGAAAGCATATTTCACAAACCTGTTGCTTAGATACTGAAGAATTAGGTTGATAACTCTGTCAGGCAAATAGCCACCAGCACGAATCACGTTCAATAGATTCAAGTGGCACTCCAAAATTTTCGCAGCAAAATTATTCTGAAACATCTGGGCGAAAGCTTTGTTTTCTGGGTTTTGAAGTTTCAAGTCTCCAAACCTACAAGTGTTTTAAATGGCCATGACACTATAAATTACATGCTCGTCCCAACTATTCTAAACTCATTTCAAACACCAAAACATTACCGAGTGTATAGCCTGTTCAAAATGTGAACCGTCCATTTCTTCACCTTCCACCATCCCCATGACTTCCTAAGCTCAGGATCCACAGGCTGGCCCTCTACAGGAACAGGCCTCTCCAAAACATTTAAGAAAAGAACCATCCAAGCATTGAAGACATTTGGATCCAAGAGTTGCTTTGGAATCTCCAGCTGATAATCAGTGACAATAAATTAAACTTGTAAATCATAACCACAAAAATAAAAAGCTTGTGTCCCCAGAAATTTTCTAGGAAAACAAATCACATACAGCACTGGGATTTTTCCTAGTTCAAACAAATAATATATGTATCATTGACAGCATACCTCTTAATGTATTATGAAATCAAAAACTTTACTTTATTCCTAAACCAGGGAAGAAAAGCATTGCACAAGCTTTAAGTGGTAGTTAAAACCAGAGAAATATGATGGAAACTTAAAAGGTTTAAGATGCATACTGTTTTTGTACACTAAAATCCATAAGCATTGAGTGACAATATTAGGTCTATTTCTAGCACAGCAAGTAATTAAAGAGTATATGTTGAATTACTACAAATTACAACATGTACAAAACAGCTTTAACCACTAAAGGAGAGCAGATTTCCTAATTGCCATTAGCTGAACCGAAGGATAAACAAGTAGGGGAACTTCAGTATGGCTTACATGGCATCTCAAGATGAGCAAAATCAAGTCAATTAGCAAAACAAAAGTGAAACACGACTCACCATGATAGATAAACAGTAACATCAAATAATCAAGGAATCCATAAAACAGAATTTACATTAGTTCACTATTGAACTGCCATTTCAGAGCTTACATATATAGATGACCAGAATATTTTACAAATAAGCTTGATCAAATCTGCTACTTCCAGAGAAGGATTCGGTATCTGGACAAGCTTGTTGAATAAGCTGAGAAGATGAGAGAATGTCTCCCCAACAATGCGATAAACAGGTGTCCTCTCCTCATCCGACTTGAACCTATGAAAACAAAATTTTCAGACAATTTATTGAGCTTTGCAACCAGACTCACAAGCAATGTGTTCATTGCATGGAAGAATAAGTTGGGTGACAAAGCAGTCTAACATAAACAAAACCTAAATTTCTAATCCTTAAGTCAACTTAGTATAGCAGCTCAGATAAAGCATTCATGGACGTTGTAGTACACTAAAACATGGAAACCCAACGTGAGGACTGAAAAGTGTCCCAAGATTCTCATGCCACCATTTATTTGTCCAGCAAAGGTTCCTTTTCAATGAAATAAAAAGCATCCCTGATGAAATAACAGAAAACAACCAACTTAAAAGCACAGGTATGTGTGCCAATTATATAGCCAGCAAATAAATGACCGTGGTGTTTTTTTTTTTTTTGATGCCCAAAGATACACAAGCAAATAAATTATATAATGGTGTGTCTCACCAGCACCGCGGGCCAATTGTTCAAAACAGGTCATTACATCAAGCTCAAATGCCATATGCAAGTTAGTTATTTATATGTCTTTCCTGTTTTTAGTGGGAAAATGATCCCAACACCAATGGTTGGATGTTTAAGAAACAATAAAAGAGAACCGCGAGCATGTTCAGAACTAGAGAAAAAGTCAAAAAGCATAGTGATTGGCATATTATCTTGGAAACAAATCAAAATGTCAACAATTAGCACATCCTTACTCGTATTTTCTAGAAAGAATCCTCAACACAAATAGAGCTCCATATACTTGCTGATCTTGTAGGTTAAGCTTGATCCAATCCAGAAGGTGAGGCCATTGCTCTGGGTAATCAGCATGGATCATTGTTTTAAGACACTCACCCAGTTGTACCCTATATACATCATGACATAACATTTAACATTAGAGGAAGAAAAAGTAGAAAACCCTCAACGGTCCATTAAATTTCAACGCACATTCCACAAACAAAACCAAATTTTGAGAATTTAAAAGAAAAAAAATCAGGAAATCATATTTATCCTACAAAACACAGCTTAAAAGTAAGAGATTGCAAAATTCAGGAGAGAGCAAAATCCCAACAAGTAAATACCAAAATGATCGGTGAAACAGTAGAAATCAAACAACTATACCTCAATAAAGGCGGAACGCGCACAAGAAACACAAGGATGTGATCCCTCACCATAGCTTTATCACTCGCAGAGATCTTTGGTAACTCACCTACAACAAACAGCAAAACCAAAGAAATAGCAATCATCAAATAATCAAAAACAAAGAGAATTTTCAAACAGTTGGCATAACTAATTGAAGACAGCATACCAGGCTCATGGGGTGCCCAATTCTTGGCAATGAAGTTCTTGAAGTGAATACTAGCTACTTGACGCACAGCCATATTGCAATTATTGTCCACAATAATCTGCAGCAACCTCACAAGATGCTGAGGTGTGTACTGAAACTGCAGTATAATCACAAAGAATCAAACAAAATTTTAACCTTAAACAGAAAAATTAAACAAGAAATGATTAATTATTCAATCTTGAACCTGATCGAGTCTTTGCTCGGCGTCTTTGCGTTCGTCAGGATTGGGGCTAAGAGCAGCTTGTAGGACAACAGCGAGGCTAGGGATGTCCATATTTTTGTTATGATTATGGAACTGATCAAAGGATAAGGAGTGATTGATCGATCGAGGAGATTTTTTTCCTTATTTTGGTTATGTCTATTGTCTAAACCCTAGCTGGATAGTCGTCGTCGTCGTCGTCGTCGTCGTCGTCAACTAGGGTTTAGACAGAGAGAGAGAGTGGGTGAGCGCGTGCGTGTCGGGGCTGCGGAGAGAGACAGCTAGTGGATGTAGTATTTAAATTATTAGGGTTTTACGGTTGTTTAACTAAAAGGATTAATGACGTCCGTAACATGACATATACACGTATACACATGGATTCCTTGCTTTTTACCATTTATTTATTTATTTATTAGAACTTTTAGTGTTTGTAGGTTAATATATTATTGTTGTTGTTTTACTCAAGAATATTTGGGAGGAAATTCAAAAAATATATTTCACCATGATATTGCATTTGTCATGTCAAGGAAAAAATAGAAATAAGAATATTTGTGTAACATCTTAGTATTTTGGTACAAATTTCATGTAATAAATCCAAAATAATATAATTTTTTTATATTATAATTTAAAAATTTATCAAAATTTCGACAAAATTTTATCTATATTAGAAAATTTTAAGTTACCGACTAAATTTATTATACTTTAATAAACAATCAATTCACATTTCATTCATTATTCAATATTCTTGAACTTATCACATTATAATTTATCTCATCACGTCAATCATATTTTAACTATTAGATAAATTAAATTAATATTCATCAACAAAATAATTGAAATACAACAATATATAATTTAAACTAAGTATCATTTAACTACTATGTTTAAAATTAATACAAACATTATCAAAGAAAAATTATACTTTAGATAATCATGGATTTATCTAGTATGTAAGTCCAACAGCTCGTAAAATTCCTTGCATGATAATAATTACATTAAAATAATTAACATACATGCTATCATCTTAAAATTACATAAAATATACAACATCAGTTA
>Ga0307511_10005362_pt1 | contig 13053 bp, 13 predicted proteins | sample 13_EM_MG_FD_200266 | JGI IMG/M metagenome (GOLD analysis project Ga0307511, IMG submission 200266) | Populus trichocarpa ectomycorrhiza microbial communities from riparian zone in the Pacific Northwest, United States - 13_EM | ecosystem: Host-associated > Plants > Roots > Unclassified | place...
ATTCCGTTCTTGCCATACATGATACACTGTAGCTGCAAAACTCAGTTTACGAGAAAAATTGACGAAACTCTTGCCATGCCAAGAGACAGTGGCCCATCGAATCCATTCATCTCATCCTTTTCTTGTTCTTTCCCCAACTTAAACAATACATTTTTCTTTGATCAGTAAGAGGGGCGGCTAAGCTACTAAAATCACGCACAAACCGTTTATAGAAGCTAGTTAAGCCGTGGAAACTCCTCACTTGACTGATTGTTGTTGGCGTTGGCCACTCTTCAATTGTCTTCACCTTTTCGTCGTCCACCTCAATTCCTCTCTTACTAATAACAAAACCAAAAAACACAAGCTTATCCTTGCAAAAGGTGCACTTCTTGAGGTTTGCAAACAACCTTTCTTTCCTTAGAATCTCCAAAACAGATTTCAAATGCATTATATATTCTTTCAAATTTTTGCTATAAATTAGGATATCATCAAAATACACAACTACAAATCTACCAATAAATGCACGTAAAACATGGTTCATCAAACGCATAAATGTGCTCGGAGCATTAGTTAAACCGAAAGGCATCACTAACCACTCATGCAAACCATATTTAGTTTTGAAAGCAATTTTTCATTCATCACCTTCCTTCATCCTAATCTGATGATATCCACTCTTAAGATCAATTTTTGTAAAGACACAAGAACCATGCAATTCGTCAAACATATCATCTAATCTAGAAATGGGGTGTCGATACTTTACCGTTATGTTGTTGATGGCTCGACAGTCAACACACATCCTCCATGTTCCATCCTTCTTAGAAACTAATAGAACCGGAATAACACAAGTACTCATGCTTTCACACACATACCCCTTTTCCAATAATTCACCTACTTGCCTCTGAAGTTGGCCTCCTCGTGATTACTCCTATAAAGCAGGTCGGATTGGAATTGATGCACCAGGTATGAAATCAATTTGATGTTCAATCCCTGTGATTGGGGGTAAACCATGAGGTACCTCTTCGGGAAGGACATCTTCAAACTTCTGTAAAAGAGAAACAGTATCACTCGACAAAGTACCGACGAGATCATTAGCACATAAAAGAGCCTCCTTGTATATGAGTACAATAAGGGGCTGATGTTAAAATAATGCTTTCTTGATCTCACTTTTTTTTTTGCAATGTAATTGAATTTTTCCTCTCTTTCTCTAACTAGGGCCGAAGTACTCTCTCTTTCTTTTTCACTTTGATTAATGTTTTTCTCTCCTTTTTTTGAACTCTTTTTTTTTTTCAATTTCGGCCTTCCTTTCCTTTTCCTTTTTTTTTTTCATTTGATCCTTGTAACTTTAATTGGTCCTCCCTGACCTGTTTTGGAGTTAACGACACAAGAGTAATAGGTTGCCCTTTAAGAGTGAAAGAATACTTATTTGTGAATCCATCATGCGTAACCCTTCGATCATATTGTCATTGTCTTCCCAACAATAAATGGCATCCATGCATAGGAACCACATCACAAAGCACCTCATCCTCATATTTGCTAATGGATAATGCTACCAGCATGATATGGTTCAGCCTTGTGATACGACCCAAGTAAGGTCAGATTCAGATTTTGGTGTAAAATGCACAACAGTCCATGGTTACGGCAACAATCATAATTCTCAATCCGACCGTTGGATCGGGCTAAGATTTTATGTGGACTCTCTACACATGTTTTTCTATATTGGGTTAACATTTCAGGTCAATCGAAGTTTGGGAAGGCACCGCAATACTGGTCAACAGAGGCTATACGAATTTTGTTATTTACTTTCTTTTGACTTGTGGACTTCCTATTTGGTTAGGATTCTTTTCCTACAAGTATGTGGTAGCTGATTTTGGGAATTTTCTAGTTCCACAAGGATCTTTAATGAGCTGCAATATAATCTCCAAGTATGGCAAAGATTCATTAATGTTTCAGAATCCTTTTCTTATAAGCATTCCTTATTCATCTTAGCTAAACAAGGAAAGACGACCTAGCGGTATTTAATGACAAATTAGTTATTTTTATTATTTTCTTTCATGTTTGGGCTTAATTAAAACTTTGTTTTGAGCTAGGATCCTAGGCTTGTTTGAATCAGGTTATGGGCTTCTCAGTTTAGGGTTTTTAGATCAGTTTTGTAGGTGGGTCAGTTTAGCCCACAAGGGTAGATCCATTAGGGTTACTTTTAAGAACTATTTAAGCACATGTAATCTAAATTTTGGAGCCTTTGATGATTATTACTTCTGAATTTTTCAGTTTTAACGTGTGAGAGTGATTCTTGCATTCTTTAGTTCTTGAACGAACTGAATCTGACTTATCGAAGATTAACTAGCTTCGTGGCGTCATTCTACTCAATCCAATAATGTTGGTGCCTTGGGGCAGGTTTCCATTGTGTCACACTCCTATCAGACCTATTTCAACTTTCCAGGATCAGATCTCAATCTTGATTGTGGGTTGCGTGACCACGTAATCACGAGGTTCGCATCAAAGATTGATTGAAGTAAGAATTCGATAGCCAAGTCATGCAGAGATTTGGTTGAGGAACCAGACTAGACAGATTTTATTTGGTGTGTTTCCTTAGTGGGGAGTCAATACATTATCATTGAGGACATTAGGAGTCTGCACTTTGACGATGGACAATTTGGGTGACAGATTTGGCAGCCAAGTCAGTGGTTAGGTTGAGGAGCCAAAATCATCAACGAGGATGAATTGGTATGCTGCCTTGATGGAGAGGTGGTATAGGTGATTCAAGGTGATAAAAACAGATTGCTATTGGTCTTTGTTGGGTTTTCATGTTGTGAGTTTTTTGCGGACAAAACATGCAGCAAAGGTGGGAACAATGTGGCTGTTACGTCAACAAAATATGGTGTTAAGAAGTGTCTTGGATACAACAGTAGGCATATGGACAACAAGTCATGGGGATTTGATGCTGGAATGCTACGTCTGTGTATGCTTGGGGAATCAATATTCATTGGGTGGGGGTTTTCCATTTCCAATAGTGATGGTGCCTTGGTACAAGTTATCTTTGTGTCACACTCCTATCAAACCTGATTTACTTGGCTTTCTGAGAATTGGTGTCTTTGCATGTGGGTTGCGTGACCACGTGATCACGAGGTTCGCATTAAAGCATGACTGCTAAACGTGGGAACGCATGGCTAGGATTGTTCTTTAAGACACTAAGATCATGGGATCATGGGTCAAAACCACCCTCTAAGTTCATGGGAACATAGGGTGGAAAGTCCCCATTACTTCCTAAAATGTAAGGATGGTAGTTGTATGCTTTGTAATCGAAATGCTTGTCTATAAATAGGCTAGAGAGCCTTGGCCGTATAGGGGATGCTAGTTTAGTGTATATAGCATGCAAGTTTTGTGCATAGCACACACATATGAATTTGTGTATTTCCTTTGTTGTTGAAACTAATAAAGGTTGGGATTGGTTCTTGTAATAACTTGTGTGTTTATATCCGTTATATCTTTTCTACTTGTGTGTTCCGCTTGTCTCGTAACAAGGGAGAGTGTGGGGAAACCTCTTGGTGAGGGGAAACACTTAGTTACTAGGCAAATACGAATGGATCGACAAAAGGGAAGGATGACTCTAGCAGGGGGTTGGGTTGTTGCATAGGGGCTGTAAAATTTCGACGAGAATTTAACCCTGCGACAGTTTGTAACAGAGTAAAAAACCAACATGAATACGCTGATGAAAAACACTGCTGGAATGATGGTGGATATGGCAATCCGTGGGATAGTGTCAAATTCAGTAGCAATGGAGAAATCAGTAGCATTGGCCTATATGAGTAGTGGGCTAATGTGAGTTTGAACTTGGATGATGGACAGTCCAAGGCAGGCAGCAAACACAACATATTGCAATGGATATCGCCGAATAGGTTGTTGGACAGTATGTCAAACTCGTGGCCGAAACAGGTCGTAAGTGGTAGGCTGTCGAGGAAGAGTTTTCTGTTTTAAGGAAGGCAGTCGCAAACGCTGCTGGGGGTGTTGGATCCTCCAAGGTAAAAGTTTCAGAATGAAAACCATTTGCTGGTACAAGAAGTTCTAAGGATCTAGAGAATTTTTGTGGGACATGGAACATTATTTCAGTATGGCTTTAGTTAGAGTTAGAGTTGAAAAGGAAGAAGATTTTAGACTTGTCTTTAGTTATGGCCGCTACTGATGGATTGGTAAACTTTAGAACAGAGACCAGTGAAGGGATTGCTAGAGCTTCTAGGTTTTCATCAAAGCCTAAGAGGAAGGATGAGACGAGAAATAAGAAGATATTTGGTGGGGGAGAGCCCAAACATGCTGCTAATAATGGAAGGTTAGATGGGAAGGCAATCAGTCAGGGTTCAAAATAAAATTTTTGCTACTTCATATTCAATGGAAATCACTTTGCTAGAGACTGCCCGAAGAGGGAAAAACTCAATGCTAGAGAAGAGTTACGAAAAAGAAATGATAATGAGGAAGAGTTAAGAAAACAGTTAGAGAAGTGCAGAATTGACCTCTACTACAGCAAGGGGCAACAACAATTTGTAGAAAAGCAGCTGGAAGAGGAAGATAAGATAAGGAATTACCTGAACCAGCAGGTGTAAAAGAAAGATGAATAGTTAGCGACTTTGAAAAACAATCACAAGGTTATAAAAGAATGGCAGGAAAAGATTGAGGTAGCTAAAGAAATAGTCAATGGTATCCAAGATGAGTTAAGAACTCAAATAACCAAGTATGATGAACTAATTAATAAACATATGCTACTAGAAAACTAGTTGGCTAAAGCAAAGAGTTTAACCTAAGGCAAGATAAATATTGATAAGGAAATAATAGATTCCTTAAAAAAGAGAGAGGGAGAGAGACATCTTTAGGAAGAAGTTAAATGCTGAAAAAGAGAAAAAATGGTTAGCAAGGATTGGCATAGAGAAGGAAAGAAGAATTTAGTCCCAATATGTATCACAATCTGAGGAAGAGAGGATCGTTAGGAAAGCTATTACGTGATACGATTCAGCCTTGTGATGTAACCTAAGCAAGGTCAGATTCGGATTTTGGTGTAAAATTTTCTACCATCCTGTTTTACGCTATTAAGCATAACTCCAAATCTAACTGTTGGATCGAGCGTATACTTTACCAGAAGATTCCATATTTGTCTATGTTGGGGTAAATTTTCAAGTGAATCAGAGTTCTGAAAGGACTAGCAATATAGGTCAGAACATGTTGTATGCATTTTATTATTTACTTTCTTTTGACCTGTGGACTTTCTATTTGGCAAAGATCCTTTTTCTAAAAGGATGTGGCAGCTTGTTTTGGGAATTTCATAGTTCCATAAGAATCTTTAATGAGCTGAAACATAATTTTCAAGGGTGGCAACGATTCATTAATGTTCCAGAATCCTTTTCTTATAAGGATTCTTTATTCATCCTAGCTACACAAGGAAAGAAGTGCTGATGCTATTTAATTACAGATTAATTATTTTTATTACTTTCTTTCATGTTTGGGCTTAATTAAAACTTTTTTTTTAGCTAAGATCCAAGGCTTGTTTGGATTAGGTTATGAGTTTTTCAGTTTTGGTTTTTGGACCAGTTTTGAGTGGACCTCATATAAGTCCCACATAAGGGGTCCATTACGGTTAATTTTTCAAGAACTATTTAAACTCATGCAACCAAAATTTTGGCAGCCATTGATGAATATTACTTCTGAATTTTTCAGTTTTAATATGTGAGAGTGATTCTTGCATTCTTCAATTCTTGAACGAACTGAATTTGACTTATCGAAGATTAACTGGTTTCGTGGCGTCATTCTAGTCATTCAATAGTGTTGGTGCCTTGGGGCAGGTTTCTATTGTGTCATTCTTATCAGATCTATTTTGGCTTTTCGGGATCAAATCTCAATCTTGATTGTGGGTGGTGTGACCACGTGATTACGAGGTTCATATCATTAAGTCTAACATGAGAGACTACAAGAAGAGAGCTGAGTATTCAAAGGGATAAATCATGGCATTATAGTCTGAGCTGGAAATCCGAGAGGAAGAGCTGGAAGAGTTAAGAAGTCATTACTTTGAAATGGAGGAAGAGTTAGTTCAGAGTACTTTGAAATGGAGCAAGAGCATCAAGGATGTTAAGACTATATTGATAGTTTTGAAATTCAAATTAACTCTAAAATAAGTGAGCTTGACTATGAGAGAGAGCATCTGTAAAGGGCAATGACTAAGGTAGCATAGTTGGAGACTATAGTATGAGTGCTAGAGAGAAGCAATGAAGCTTTAACAACCAGTAACGAAGTTCTAATCATTGATAATATCTTATTCCAAGATAAAAATAAGATAGATGACAAAACAAATTGAGCAAGTAGCTCGTCACGCTGAAGGGTTGCAACAACAGGCTAAACAAATTGGAAATGAGGCTGCAAAGTACCTGAAAACACGAGTGCCATAACTTCTTTTACTAGAAATGTAGCTAATAAAGGTGATGCTTTATATGAGTAGTGATGCATATGGATTTTTGAATTTTGAAAGTTCTTTAAACAATGTATAAACGCTTTTATTATTTATAAAAGGGTTATAGCCAAGGTTGTCAAAAATGTATTTTTGACACAATATAAAAAATGTAATATAAACTCGGATCGTAAAATCGTAAATAAATTTTTTTTCTATATATAATTCAAGCACATAAAAATACATGGTTCAAATAAAAATAAATGTATAGTTTAAATAATTTAAAAATACAATACAATTACTCATATTCATAAATTTTTATTAATTAACAATTAACAAACTTAAAATAAATAATTTGCTGGTGGTGTGTCATATAAACTAAAACTACTTAACATATATGTATGAGTTCATCAATTTCATAGATCACATAAGAGAAGTACTTAAAAATTTATAAAATGGGGCAGCAATGACAAAGTTTTGTTTTTCAAATTACAACAAGCACATCTTGTAGTACTCTGAGGAACGAAACACATGATCATGCCATTTTTTATCCATCACAATTCTCGGGGTAAGAGGGGGCAGAATAAATTCCACACCTTACAAAAGATGATATCACCAACTGAAAAATATCACTATCAAAATCCATGAGGCTAAAGCGGGTGGTGTATAAATTCCATAGTTCACAAGAAGATGACATCGCCAACAGATATGATTCAAAACAAAAGAAACTGATGGTCATAATACAATGAAAAAATATCCAGCAAAGCCAGTGGATTCCATCTTTACTCAAGAAACGATACCATATTGTACAAAGAGGACATATGTGATACAATCCACAGATTAATATGCTGAGATAAAGCAAGATTATGGAATGATTGAATTGTAAGAACAAGAAGAAGGCATGACATTAAGAACAATTGAAGTAGACTAGAATCCTGTAATAAAATGTCAAATCTGGCCGAATCATTGAATTTTAATAGAGGTTAAAAAGAACATTTTATCTTCTTGCCTTTACCACAACCTTAAGATATGTCCAGATCGTGAACTCGAGAATTTCCTCCTACATCTATTGTGGACAAAATATTAAAATGCAATCTCTTTTCAACATCTCAAGCATCGACTAAAAATAAGACACAAACACCATCAATTACATAAAGGGAGCCGGGGCTAAAAACACAGATCAACAAGGAAGAGATTGCATTTTAATTAACAGATCATCATAGTCTTATAAGGGAGAGAAAAGAAGGGGAAATAGAAAGGAATGGGACAAAGAGCAACCGGGGCTAAAAATCCCTTTCCAGCAATAAAAATTCAACATAAGCAATTAAACTTTACCCTCATGGAGAACATCCCTTCCCAGCTGTTGATAAAGACTGAAGAGGATGCCGTTGATGATGGGGGAAAAAAGGAGAGCACTGCCACTGTTGATGAAAAGGAAGCCATCGATCTCACGGTGGCTGATTAATTGTTGAATCATGAATGGCTTCCTGCGATTGAGAGAAAGAGATTAGGGTAAATGTTGTATATATGTGTAAAATAATGATGATGTGGAGGGCTGAAGCCTGGAGAAAAACATATGCCGGAGACTGTAGACAACTGGCATGTGGCTATTAGCCTGAAAGAAACATATATTGCACTATTGCAGTGCAGTATATGTTTTTTTGTTGAAATCATAAAACCGGTATTAAAATTATAATTTTTTTTTTTTATTTGATTTTACCGATTTCACTTGATTTTAATCTGATTTTATCAATTTTCGAGTTTTTAATGCGATTATGCTCGTTAAGCATATTGACTCGTAAAATCGTATGATTTTACTAGTCAAATCGCAATTTTAACAACCTTGGTTATAGCCCATCTTTCTTTCTAATGTGATTGGTGATTCAAACATGATAAGAACTAGGGAAATGCTCTTTACAGCTACCAGTTGAACTCGAAAATCTTGCCCAAGGAATTATAGAAGTCATGAGTCAATTCAGAAAGGTCAATCTATATCCAATATAGATAAGCATACATGAGCATTAACATGCAAACATTTTTAACATATATGCATATACCGGAGTTGAAATATAGATCCTTCTTTTAAATGAATTTATCACACAAGAACAAAAAAATGCTAATGGAGAACGAAGAGTGTGCATGCTTGGAAGTTGAACACCAGAGAGAAATGGAAAACCTTAAAGGTGATGTGGTAAGGCTAACTAGCCTACTTAAGCCTTGTGAACAAATTAGTGGAAGCTCCGGTTACTCAAACTGAAGTAACCTTTCATCCAATAGCTACAACTCCCTCTCAATATCATGATTTGGGCTCTATTGGGACATCTTTGAAAAAGCAGTTCAAAGGTTTCCCATACATCCCACCTATATGTCCCATAAGGCAACCTCCTATGGTAGGTGTGGTTAGTGAAGAAGGTCCAAAAGATAATCTTAGTGACAAGGCTTATTATGACAGATGGACATGACTAGAAAAAAGTATGAAAGTGGTCGAGGAGTCTAATTTATATGATCCTGTCAAAGCAACTAAAATATGCTTGGTACCGAATGTCTAGAGTCGGTATAAATAAAGTCATAACCAAACATGTGGGAGCCGATGAAATTTCCAGATTAATAAACATCTTGTGCTGCAACTTTGTGTGTGAGTGGTGAGATATTCTCCCTTTCTTGGTTCTCTAAAGAATTGAAACGACTTATCAAAAAATAACTGACTTCGTGGCGTCATCTTTATACTTCTTGATACGATCCATGCAAGGTCAAATTCAGATTTTGACGTAAAATGTGCAACTATCCAGTTTTACGGCAACAGTCATAATTCTCAATCTGACTGTTGGATCAAGCTGAAATTTTACATAGAGTCTCCTGACATGTTTTCCTACCTTAGGTTAAAATCTCAAGACAATCAGAGTTCGAGAAGGCATCTCAATACGGGTCAACAGAGGTTGTATGAATTTTGTTATTTACTTCCTTTTGACTTGTAGACTTTCTATTTAGCAAGGATCCTTTTCCTACAAAGATATGACAACTTGTTTTGGGAATCTCCTAGCTCTACAAGGATCTTTAATGGGCTACAATATAGTTTCCAAGAGTGGCAACGATTCAAAAATATTTCAAAATCCTTTTCTTAGAAGGATTCCTTATTTATCCTAGTTATAACAAGGAAAGAAAATCAATAATTTATTCTTCTAATTAAGTAAGGAAGTTGGCCAGATCTTATTCCTAAAGATGAAAAGATTATTTAATATGCTTTCCCTAACTTAGGAAGGAAAGTAATTAAATCAACACCAAAGGAGGAAATTTGTTTTCTTATTTGTCCAAGTTAAACAAGGAAATACAAGCTAATCAAGGACATCAAAGGGGAAAGCAACACAAATTTTCCAAATCAAATTTCTCATAGTTTATTTGGGACTTCTTAAGGGTGACAAATCTGATTCATAGTCTTTGAGTTATTATTACTTATTTGGGTCAGTTGTAAGTGAGCTTCATATAAGTCCACCTAAGGGGGGTCCATTAGGGTTTCTTTAAGTCTAGAGTCAGTATAAATAAAGGCATAACCAAATATGTAAGGTTAGACAATTCGGATTAATAAAACTTCTTGTTTGTCGTACTTTGTGTGTGTGTGTGTGTTGGTGGGAAATCCCCTATTTCTTGGTTCTCTAAAGAACTGAAAATGACTTATTGAAGAACAACTGGCTTCGTGGCGTCATCCTTATACTTCTCGTTCGCAAATCAATATTCGTTGGGTGGGGGTTTTTCGTTTTCAATAGTGCTGGTGCCTAGGTACAAGTTATCTTTGTTTCACACTCCTATCAAACCTGATTTACTTGGCTTTCCGGGAATTGGTGTCTTTGCATGTGGGTTGCGTGACCACGTAATCATGAGGTTCGCATCACTTCTCGTTCACGAATTAATATTTGTTGGGAGGTTTCTATTTTTAATAGTGCTAGTGCCTAGGTACAACTTATATTTGTGTCACAATCCTATCAAACCTGATTTACTTGGCGTTTTGGGAATTTGGTGTCTTTGCATGTGGGTTGCGTGACCCTGTGATCACAAGGTTCGTATCATTTTGGTATTAGAGCTTGACTCCATTAATCGGGTTATATCCTTTTGAAAATAAAATAAAAATTTACTTGGAGTCCAATTTCTTCTTCTCCTTGAATTTGCAGCATATAAAAAAAAAAGAAAAAGAAAGTCGTTCAAAAGACAGTTATTTACTTCTGCCGCAGAAAACTAAACAAAGAAAAATTAGATCAAATCAACTAGGAATTAACTAAAATTTGATCATCTGATTTCTGGGATTCTAATCGCACTATATATCAATTTTGGGGTCAATTGGATAATTTTTGCTTATGTTTTCGAATTTGGGTCTAATCAGCATATCAAATCTTATCGTAAATTACTAAAATTTCATATTCTGTCTATTTGGGTTGAAATAGCACTATATCTCAAATTTTAGCTCAATCTAACATCATTAACGTAAGGTTCTAGATTCGGACGTAACTTATCATAAACAGGTATGCTTTAACGACAACTCTTGAAACTCTTCTTCTTTCTAGTGTTTTCATTTCTTGCAGTATATTTACAACATATATAATTTATATTTGAGTGTTGTTTCATCAAATTGCATACTTCATTCATGTTTTCATTTGGTCTTCAATTTCGTTCATATTTTGAATAGATTCGCTTGCTACTCGCGAGACTATCATTGCATTTTTGTTTTTGCTTGTTTTCTGTGTTCTTACTGCTTCTTAAGTCATACACACACCTATTTGGATTATGCTGCTGAGTTGGTTCTATTCCGTGTGATTTCAGATCTGCAAGAACTGAAAGAAGGTGAGACGAGGGGAAAGACCTAATTTAAGTGAAACACGAGCGACATGAGGATATTTTTATACCACACACCACCCCCTCTCGAGGGTGAACTTCCAAGTGGAAGCCATGACGAAGATGATGAAAATAATAAATTTCATGACAAGGAATGTGTGTGACAGACTTGAGAAGGTGGAGAAACGTGGTAACGAGGTTGGAACAAGTACACAAGATGTGAGAAATGTTGGGGTTGAAACAAAATCAAACAATGACAGCAGGGCTGAAAGGCTAAGGTGGGTTGATTATGAGAATTTTGAGGAGGACATTGATGATTTTGGTGATGGTGGTTTCGAGGATGAGACTATAGGCCATAAGGAAGGTTTTCGACAACCTAGAAACTGAAGGGACTTTAGAAATAGAACTAGAGGCCAATTCGACAAAAGGGGACATTTCCGTCACTTTGGGGGACATGATGATATAGATGGTTGTAAATCTGGGGTATGCCCCTTATAATAACATAGATTCTTAATTTGATAGTTAGCTGGTTGTATTGGTTTCCCTAATGAATCTAGTGAGGTCTCAGTTTTCTGTTCGGTGGCTAGCCTATAGCCATCTGTTGTTTTATGTTTCTGTTCTCATTGTAAATCTGGGGTATGCCCCTTATAATCTTTGTATCTTCTTCTTTTAATACATACGTCAACTTACCAAAAAAAAAAGATTATATAGATGGTGATTTGGATGTTATCAAACTTAAAATACCTTCTTTTCAAGGTAGAAACAATCCTGAGGTGTATGTGGAGTGGGAGAAAAAGGTGGATTGTTTTTTTTATTGCCATAACTATTCGGAGGCGAAGAAGGTGAAATTGGTAGTCATTTTCATGGATGACCCACTGATTTGGTGGGATCAGAATGTAATTAGTCGAAGGAGGAGTGGTGATGCAAACCTCGTGATCACGTCACGTAACCCACAATCAAGATTGAGATCTGATCCCGGAAAGCCGAAATAGGTCTGATAGGAGTGTGACACAATGGAAACCTGCCCTAAGGCACCAACACAATAGTATTGAGTAGAATGACGCCACGAAGCTAGTTAATCTTTGAAAAGTCAAATTCATTTCGTTCAAGAACTGAAAAATGCAAGAATCACTCTCACACGTTAAAACTAAAAAATTCAGAAGTAATTATCATCAAAGCTACTGAAATTTTGGCTTACATGAGTTTAAATAGTTCTTGAAAAATTAACCCTAATGGACCTCTTCTGTGGACTTATATGAGGTCCACTCAAAACTGACCCAAAACCCTAAACTAAAAAGCCCATAACTTAATCCAAACAAGCCTTGGATCCTAACTGAAAACAAAGTATTAATTAAGCCCAAACAAGCCTTGGGCTGTAGCTAACAAAATAAAATAAAGCCCCTAATATTAAATCAATGTTCTGTCATGAGAAGAAGGAAGTAAAATATTACAGAACTGATTCAAAGCTTATTTATAGCCTTCCATGCAGCCCCTTAATCCTAGAAACAAAAGGAAAAGGTAGCCATCCATGTTGTTTCCAAGTTGTAGTAGGATTATTTTGTTTCCTTTGATGTCCTCACCTTATGGCCCAAATAAGGTTGTATTGGACCCCTCTTACACATGGATGAGATGTACTAGGGTCTCCTCTTGATACTCTAATGGACCTTTCAATTCTGATTTGGTTGAAACATTTTAAAACAATGCATTCAATGCCTCTTTTAATGCCTTTGTCTTGGACCGAGTCATTGGACCATTTGGAACATGTAATGGGTCCTTGCTGGTGTTTCTGGGCTGGTTCACATCATCCTCTCTCTCCTCGAAAGGATTCG
>Ga0307511_10005364_pt1 | contig 13053 bp, 15 predicted proteins | sample 13_EM_MG_FD_200266 | JGI IMG/M metagenome (GOLD analysis project Ga0307511, IMG submission 200266) | Populus trichocarpa ectomycorrhiza microbial communities from riparian zone in the Pacific Northwest, United States - 13_EM | ecosystem: Host-associated > Plants > Roots > Unclassified | place...
AGAAGTATCCACCACCGAATCTGCCCAAAACCCGGCTCTACATATGTAACAAAATGACGATCCTCACCCTCCAAATTCTATACCGATCTTACCAGACAACTCACTGAGGAAGAAGCCTCAGGCCGGATTTATCGTGCAGAATATGAGACCGATGCAGTAGGTCCGTTCATACAAGGCAAACGAGCTGACACCACCAAACCCCACTATATCCTAGCTGCTAGGGATCGGAATGTTGCGGTTGACCCCCACCATACACCCCTACCAGGAATTGAGGAACTCATGGACCTAGTCGCTACTTGTAAATACCGGTACAAGAAGGAGATAGCAGATGGATACCACAACAGCAGTATTGAAGAAGATGTGGAACAACATTCCACCTTCTGCAGAAACATAGAATATTTGTGAAGTCGTATCATGCAACAAGGCGACTGCACCGCTCCTGCTACCATGGTACAAGGCATGTACGAAATCTTTAAGGACATGGTCTTCAAGGACCTTATCATCTACATCGACGATATTATTATCTTTTCAGATACCTGCGATGAATATGTAGCTACCTTGTGAAAGATTCAACAAAGGCTCCCAGACGAGTAGTTTTGGAAGTTGGCCAGCAAGTGCCAGTTCTTTAGCAAACATATAGATATTTTAGGACATACATTAACTCTGGATAGGTTACATATGGATCCTAAGAAGCGCAAGAAAGTATTGGACTTCAATGTTCCTAGCAACCACAGGACACTACAAGATATACTCAGTGTTGTTATATTCCTAAGCAAGTTGGGTCCGGAATTGGCATCCTGGTCAAGCACCCTGTCAGAACTGCAAGGCAAAAACGCACCCTGGAGCTGCACGGATGGCCAGACTAGGGCACCTGAGAAAATCAAATAACTTCTTAATTGTGCACAAATAATCAAACCTTAGAACCACTTCTTGATGGAATGAAAATACCTGGTATGTAATGCTAGGGATATTGGACTAAGATCATGGATAGGACAAGGAGAACTAGGATCAATTCGACCTTATCAATTTCATTATCGGAAATTTAGCCCCGCACAACTGAAGTACCTCAACAACCAAAAGGAGTTACTCACAATAGTTGACTCCTTGAAGTTTTTTGAGGCTCAAGTCCAAGACCATAAGTTCACGATCCTAATGAATCACCAACCACTACTCTCATTCCTCCAGCAACAATAAACATCTCAGAAGCTAGCTCACTCGCAAACTTACATACAAGATTTCGACTTTGTTATCAAACATAGGGCTGGAAAAGAAAATCCTTTGGCAGACACTCTTTCAAGGAAGCATAAATTCACCCTCGATCTCACCGACGACCAAGACTTCATTTCTCAGAGCATCGATCCCACGGAAGACAACACCGAACCTCAGGATACCTCTATTACAACCTTCGACCTATCTGTTTCTCCTATACCAGAAGAATCCACCATGGTCTCCCGTGCTTGTATCAACTTCAATCACATGGACTGCGACTACAAAAAGTGCCCAGGCTGTGACAAAAGCCTTGGTCACCACCCCTCTTGTCCCTATCTCCATGACAATAATGACAGAGACTACGAAGATTACGACGATATCAAGCAGGAAGAAATGCAATCAGATGAGGATACCCTCCCCACCATCCCAGAAGAAATCTTTGAGAGGTATATGTTTGATCCACACCCACATGTTTTAGAACATGACTGATTTAATAGTTATCATTACATCAGCACTCCCGCAGATGATATCTCCTTAGTTACCAACGACGAAAATATTCCTGCTATTATTTTAGATGTCGTCAATGATGCCTGAGTACACTACAAGCCATACAGAAAGCAACATAATACAGACTGCCACGACTACTACTGCCGCTCGCATGGTACTCCGCACCAGAATTAGAACCGCTACTTTCCCACTACCAGGTTCTCACTTTGCGTAACCTATGGATACTGATATTTAGACTGCACTCTAGGGGCGGCAGTTTATCAGAAGGAGAAGGAATTCCAGTTGAGGCCAGGAGACTTATGGAAATTGAAAGCTACCACTATTCCTCCTTTCCACACCCCCTCCTCTGAGACTTCTGATCTTGACATTTCTGAGTGTAATATCAAATAAGCTCCTAACCGCACTCACATGTTGTCTGCGGAAGAATGAGCAATCAGGAATGCTCCTATTGCCCGCCACGAACCATGGGGTCAGCAAAGTGAACAAAACAACCCATGGGACTACAATATCAAGATCATATCATATGAGGAAAGATGCTCCTTACTATCTGCCGCAGTCACTACTAGATCAACAGGATCTCAAACTGGTATTATGGCAGAAGATCACATCATGGAACATACCTCAGATGCGGGCAACCCAAACAATGGAGAAGACGAATATGACCTAAACCCTTGCTTAGGACGGGGTATAACAGCTTCTGGAGGAAAGGAAGACAGAGATGATACTAGAGCTAGCAGTGATGCCTCTAGCAGCAGATTGTCAGTCCACACTTAAAGAAGTATACATAAGCCTAAGAAGATCAAGAAGATCAAGAAATGGACAGATCGTGGTAAGACACGAGACTTATCTAATCAAAGTCATAAAACCCTCCTGTCCCCCACTAATCCTATGAGATATGGGCCAGGAGTGTGATTTATGCACCAACAACACCATACAACCAGTGAGGACAACAATCTTATTCACGATCCTCAAATGCAGGAGAACACGTCAATTCCTCCTGCACCTACTGCCACTCATCGATGCAACTTCTACAAATGCAAGGGACACTATGCATCAACATGCGAGGCAAAGCGTAAGGCAGGCGCAGACCTCAGGTATAGAATCGTGCCAAGTAACAATATGGCAAAGATATACCTTGATCTCGAAGATGTCCTCAAAGATGATTCTGACTTCTATCTTGTTACTCATGTTGACAAAGATGATAGAATGAGGGATTCCTACATTGTATATATCAGAATATGCCCCATGGTGGAGCCAGCTCTACAATCCTCCAGAACGGAAGAAAGAAATAAGCAAAGACAACGGGTTCTTGTACAAGAAGAAATAGAAAAGAGTATGGAGCCTGGTTCCAGCAAGCACATTCGACGGGAACAGTAAGAACTACCTCGAAGCTGCAATCAACGAAGCTCATGATGCTACGGTACATAGCGGAGTTGAGAAAACCTTATAATAGTTGACTAATTAATTTATTTGCCAGCCATTTTCAAGGCTCGTTAAGGAATACTTAGCAAGTTCCGATACCTATCAACGGACAAAGTATAGCCACAAGCCACTACTAGAATAAGTAACTATGTGACATGTTCCTGCAAGAGCTTGGACAGATATCACTAGGGATTTTCTTAAGATGTGTCCTGTTTTCACTTACTGTTCCACCTTATATGCGAATTTTCCTTTAGAGGACAATCAAATGATTTGCTTTTCGAGGTTTTGGATGATTGTCTGTACACAATCAGGATTTATGTTCCTTATTCCAGTTTCTGATAACCTTACGGCGGAGAAGTGCACTGATGCCTTAGATACACACCTTGTTCTAATTATCGGTTTTCCCTATTATATTGTTCTTGATCCAGAGACTCTCTTTATGTCAGACCATTTCAAGGATTGGGCAGCAGGAAAGGGAATCAAGTTGGAACCATCTACTACATACCACCCTCAGACGGATGGTCAGTCAGAAATTCCCAACAAACTATTCCTCCAAGCCGCACTAGTGTGCAAAGTCGAATGAAACAAATTGCTGCACAAACTCTCTGAGATCCAGCTATGGCGAAACTCTCGAAACAACACCGCAAGACAACACAGTCTATTCTTTTCACTCCTAGGCTTTGAGGCAAAGCTAGGTCCTTCTTCCTTCCGCTACCCAATCTCGCCCTACACCCCCATAGAAGAACACCATCTTGATACCTCACACAACCTATACCCCTCCAAAGTCAAACAGACAAAACAAGCCAACAAGAAGCGCTCTGTTCCACCCCTTCTTTCCGCCGGCCAAAAGGTTCTTCTCTCCACGAAGAACATCAACCTCTTGCACACGTCTAGGAAAGTCAAACCTACATAGGTCAAACCGTTCCGCATCCAACATGTCAACAAGAAGGGGAACAACTATACACTCGACCTGTCAACGGACAATTGACTTTCTCTTAAACACATTACCTTCCACATCAGTAGGATCAAACCTTCCATCGAAAACAATTTAACGAACTTCCCAGTTCGTCACAAGGAATAACCTATTAAGGTAACGGAAGGGAGATGGGAATTTGAACTAGTACTCGAATTTCGTACCTCTCCATGTACTTCCAAAAGCCAATACCTTTGAAGTTGGAAAGGATAAGAAAATGATGACGATGAGGACATTAACTTCGAAGATATCAGTCTTGAAATCGTTCAAGATTTTTTGACAAGCGGAAACTATTCCAATAGCTTCAGGTAACGAAATTGCTCCAACAAACACAATAAGTATCACAAGCGAGAAACGCGCAAGTAAATTGTTTAAACTGAACTAGACAGAGTTGTCGTTCCCAGTTCTGATGATCAAGACCTCGCCTCCGCTGCTGCCAACCTTGCAGAAGATATCTTTCATGTTTTCCTAAAGTAATGATTCGCGCCAGTTGAATTAATCGGGCAATCCCGGCTCCTTCCTGTGGGTTTAATTGTCTTGCTGAATTAAGAATGGAGGAAGGAATAGCAAACCATGTATCTATCAGATGTTTACATTGTTCCTTATATTATGACTGCATGCTATGTATGATTTGGAAGTTAAACTGGTCTCCTACTGTTGTTTGTGAAGATTGCGATTTTCATAATTGTGTAGCTTGCACCTGTTAATTCGGACTACCTACAGCGTGAGCAAGAAAACAACAGTAGGAAATCCTTTAAAGTAGGGTAGTGTAATGGAAGACCGTTTGTTATATTTGTTTTAGTATGCATTTCCGAGCGCCTATCATGTACAACAGATAGCTCGAGCATAGTACCTTATGTACTACTGCCTTGTGCATATCCAGTCCTTAAGCACTTTTCCTTTATTGTGTTGCATCATGCATCCACCCCTCTATTTCTGGGCACTGGAGGTGTGACCTCCCACACCTGTATACATGGTCATGGAGCAATGCTTTCTGGAACTGCCAGAAAGCAGGTTTTTCAGACTCCAGCTGGCTTGGTGGCTAGTATAAGTACTGAGCCGTTCTGTCCTTCTAGAGGGGGATTCTTACATCAGATCACTTCACACAGAGTTCAGACAAGGCATAGATAACTTCAATATAGAGAGATTACACCTGTTAATTCTCTTCCTGCTTGGTAAATTTGTATGCTCTCAAAGACCCTCTGAGTCCTCGACTTAGCAGAACCAATAACAGACATATACTATCATTCTGGTGATAGTATTGGCTCTGTTAAACGGCCCGTGTCCCTACTATTGGGATCCCCCATTACATATAAGCAACTAAATCTGGTCCATGTATGTGGTTGCCTTACGGCAGATACTAGGTAACGTGGAAAATAACACTGGGTGTGGTTAAACATGTAAATATTATTGTGAACGTCTTTAAGAGTGATCTAACTGCTAGTATGAAATCGATAACATCTAGACTAAGTAAGAACATAATTGGGTATTATATAGAGATACTATAGACATAGTTGTATGAATTATCTTAGTTAAGTCAACTGTAAATGTGGTTTATGCAGTAGTCCGGAAGTGGTGGGAGCTGAGCGCAGATCATGAGTGTGTCAATAAAATTACGGATATGACTATCTCCAAGAAGATGAAATCCTTGAGTAACTCCCTCAATCAATTATATTATTGTAGCATACAAATAGTAACCTGATTGTTAAAGGAGTAGTAGCACCCTTCGGAGCTATTATATAACAAACACAAAAATTATATGTAGCTTACAAGGTTCTAGGTTTTGCCAGCATAAGATTAACTACAAGTGGAAGAATTGTGTATGTACTTCTATTACTTGTATCTAAATTAGAGACCTGTCTTTTAATATTGAGCTTAATAGCAATTGCATTTTGTACTAGACTTGGTTACTCTGCCCAAATTATTGGCATTTAATGCATATAGACCTTGAATTTGCAAATGCATTTCTGTAACTCTCATGATAGGCTTTTACCCTCTATCCTAAGGAATTTCTTTAGACTTCTGATTAACTTCATTGTAGGCTAAAACAACCTGCCGTCCCATCATTCTTGCTGTTCCATAAATAGTAACAGTAAAACCCTATCACAATACACATTTTTTAGGTTTAATAAAAGTTCCACATTCCTGGAGCTTCTAGAGGACTTTTTATACTGGTACAAAATGTTTTTTCAGGGTTTTAGAGCATATTAAGATGGCTTCTATGTAGCAGATGCTTTAGTAGTTAAGGTATTTATAGTGTGTATTGGTAACAAATCTTGGAGCTATAGGGGGAGCATTACTGAGTAAAAAGAGAATGACAAGGAACCTAAAGTGGCTTTAATGGGTTTGGGAAGGGGTTTTCCAATTGTTACCTTCTTTGATTTGAATCTGGTTGAAACAAGCATGTAATTCAAGACTAGTGAAGTATTGGTAGCTGCAAATCGAGTAGAAGGTATTCTCAATCCAAGGCAAAGCGTAAGGGTCTTTAATTTTAATGTTGTTTAAGGAATGGTAGTTAACATAAAGTCGAAGTGAGCCATAGTTCTTTTTTACAAAAAGGATCAGCAAAGCAGCTATGAATAAACCAGTACAGATGAAGGATTTGGCCAGATTCCTATCAGTCCATTTTTATAGTTCTCTAACTTTCAAATTAGACATCTAGGATTTCATATAAAAGGTGGCTAAGCACCATTTTGTGGAGGTATAGCATGGTTGATATATAGGTCTGAAGGCAAGGCTTGACCTTCTTTTGCTAAGACAAATGATATGTAATTATGGTTATTGGGCTGGGCAAGTTTTGTTGTAGTATCTTGCTTATCTTCTAGTATGACATAGATGGTGGGAATAAAAAGGCAAGATTGGGTGTCTTAAATTGGAAGGCGGAAGGCTGCTAAAGAATTGATATTAATCTTGAACTAGGTTTTCAATTGGATGGTAACCTGGGAACAAATTGGAAGATAATGTAAATGTGAGATATGTTCTGATAAGATGCACAAAGTTGTTGGTCCAATTAATAGTAGTGTAATAGCTTTTAAGCCCATGCTTAGCTTTAATCATGTTTTAGTTGGCAAGTTTGAATATAAGAAAGGTTAAGTCTTCTATATATTATACAATCCTATAGCTCAAGGGAAAGGTACGTATGGTTTATGAAACATTAAAGCACACTCTGTTAAGAAGGACAAAGTCTTTAGGTTTTCTTTTTAAGACAAGATGCAAGTTCAATTTCAAGGCATAGTTAAGGTAGATATACTGAGAGCAATCTTCTAAGTCAATCCTTGTAGTGGCAGAATAGTTTTTATTAATAAGACAAGATTAAGTAAGTGGATTGTGGAATTCCAAATCTTCAGAAATACAAAGAAAAGACAATCTTAAAGCAGGAGAAAGCTAAAAACTGCAGGCAAAATAACAACAACCATTACAGGAAACAACATGCAAAACATATCCAGATCCTTCCAAATTAAACTTCTCTATAGTAGAAAAATGATTAGAACTAAGCAAAGGAACAAGGGAAAAGCTGAGACAAGAGGAGTCAATAGCACTAGAATGTAACCTTTTAATCTAATTTTGGCCATTATTGACAACAGAGGGTACTAGTCTTTTAGAGTCTTGTAGAGAGGGACTGAGCCAATAATACTATTGAGTGGAGAAGAGGAAGAGGGAACATTGAGCTTTATGTTACAAGTGGCAAGAGGGCAACTATCACACTAGTGACTTGCTTTGCCATAGTAAAAGCATAAGTAATTCTCAGAACTATACCTACATATTATATCTGAGAGGGGACTATGGTGGCAAGAGGTTTACGCTGTATTGGAAAGGTCTATGAGACTAGAAGCAGTACCAGCAGTGGTCAAAGAAGGTCCTGGTTTGAGGGCAGATGAGGACAAAGCAGAAGGACTAGAGAGAGAAGAGTAAGAGTTCCAGGACCAGAGGAATTTGGCATTATTGTGCAACTAGATACAATGTGGCACACATTTGTTGACAGTCTCAGTGGGCAAAGCTTGCTTACAAGGAGAGTGGAGTCTTGAGTCCTTGCTTAGTATACAAGGTAAAGAACAATATCATTATGCAGTTGTTATATAGTAAGACTATTGCATAGTTCACAAACCGGGCATGATAGGCTGAACAATTTTCGTTACCTGATTAGAGCTTTTAGTCCTTGTGATTTGCAGTAGTACAAGCCCAGAGTCATCATAGGCATTATAGAGGGCAACCAAGAAATACTTGAAGTAGACAAAGTTAATGGTTGGAGTACTTTATTCAAGGTGGAGGTTGAACTAATTGGTAGTAGAGCTAGTAAGGAATGAGGCAGCATTGGGAATTTTGGTACTATTGAATGTGAATGCTATAAGGTTGGAGGAGAAAACAAGAGTAAGACAAGTTGTAAAGTTGGTGAACTTGGCACAAGTACTATCAAAGTTGTCAGTTTCATTTAGTTGGAGGTTGCAAGAAGAAGGCACAACACTGTGTGTTGAGCCTTATACGAAGAATAGCAGGGTGAGTCCGTGTTGGAAGCCTTAGTTGTTGTACTCCCAAAGGACAGCAGTAGCAGTGGTAGTGTGAGCAAGAGGAACAGAGAAGGTGATAGAAATGCCTCGTACAGTCAGTATTGCAGTACTTTGTGTAGGGTACTGGTGGGAATAGTCTTAGATTGGTATACTATCTGGGATAACTAGGGATGGGAAGAGTTGGAGAGGTGTACTGTGTATTAGGCTATAGAAGGTTCTCTTAACATTCTTGATCGTTGGCTATTGTACAGAGGTGGCAGCACTAGTTGTACCTGAAGCAGTAGTAGCACCAAGGGTACCAAATAAGGCCATAAAGGGTAGTAGAGACTGTAAGGTAACTCAATCAAGTGTTATAAATATGTGTTGCAACGTTACTAGTAGAAATAGAGCCAGGTCTTTTGTAGGTCCTGGGTATAAGCAGCATGGTATAGGATAAGATACCTTGCTGTTCACTAGGCTCGCATGACTGCTGTAGGCAATAAACATAAGGCATGTGTGATACAATACAACAATAGAGTGAGCTTACCTCGCTTTTGCTTTCGCAGAGCCAGACTACTTTCACAGGCCTGTACTTTCGCATACAGCTAGGCTTTTGCAACATGATTTAGCAATATCCCATGGTAAGGAATATTCTTAAGCAAAATGCTGACTCCTCCTACTGCTACTGCCTCCGCAGGCTCTGCTTCCACTTTTGCTTCCGCTTCCGCTTCCACCTCGCCTGCCCTTACCACTTCCTGCACTGGCTCTGCTATCCCCACTGGCTCTACTATATCCTTCACTACCACCACAACCTCTGTTAAATCCACAGCAGTTGAAGTACAAATTTGACATGATAAAGGAAAAGGATATCAAGAGAATGAGTTAAATAGCAATGATAATTCAGAAATAATGTGGGTTGAATCAGATTTAGTGGAATAGGATGATCTTGAAGTATCAACCAGGATAGGAACAGAGTTTGCTAGTATAGGAGAGTGCTATATGTCTGATGGAATACAAAAATCAATGGTGTGTAAAAGGCTTTTGGAAATGGATTGAGTCAGAAAGATATACATACGAAATGGCCTGTTAGCAGAAGTTATTAATTCTAGTTGATGTCAAAATATCGCGGATATATTAGAATATAGAAGAGGAAGAGTTATTAAAGCCTGTGAGGAGAATATGAGAGGAAAGTGGGTTTTTGTTGGATGTGTAGTAGTGGATAGATTATTTCAGCACTCATGTGTAGGATGGCATTATAATGCATTGGGAAAGAAATGTAGGTTCATGCCTTGTAAGGACTACGTATTGTTTATGTGGAAGAAACTTGCGCTAATAGAATTGAACAGGATATAGTTGTTGCTTCAAAGCAAAGAAAAAAAAATATAGGAGAAAAAGTTAATTAGCAAGATAAGAATTCTAAAAGGTTTATAGGACAGCTATCAAGAGGGAAGCACAAAAGAGGAACTATGAAAGAGAAAATGTAGGGACTTATTGGGGCTAGGGAGAATGATCTAGAAATATTGGCTGAGACATATGATGATATGTAAAATTAAAGGATGTTTAGAAAGTTGGTGTCTTTCGCAGATTTTGTTTGGCAGTTTTGTTTCACTGATTAATTTTGTTGGTGGGTTTATTTGGCACGTTTGTTTCACAGGTTTGTATTAGGGGTTTGTTTTGCAGATTTGTTTCATCAGCAACCAAAAAATCTGGGTCAGGTACTATGAAAGCACCTGACACGCATTAGTATTACTGCGGATCCCGATGCAACAATTGCAGCCACCTTCTTGGGATGCAAACTATGGCATTGTCTATGCCCAGATGTAGATTATTCTGGCCAGCCTGTCCCGATGTAAGAGCATTTGAACTTGCATTCTGAATGCAAATTCTCGACAGACCGCGTATACAGGAAGCCTGCAACAGAATTTTTGTTAATTACAAAAGTCGAGAAAAAGGTGCTTCTGCAACTCGTTGGTATGAATAGGAACTTCTACATCCCAACAGTGAAACTAGCTATAGCCATAGGTAGCAAATCCCGCTTAAATTGAATTACAGGCGCCAACACCTATGTAGTGATACAAATTTCCAATTAATGATTTCTATGCAATTCCTTTATAAATAACTATACATATAATTCTGAGGTAACTCGATAACCGCAAAATACCAAATTCTTACCCAATCTAAAGTGCATCCTCAACATCCAGCCATAGCTTTTGCATCCCATAGGTCCTAGTTCTGGTGGCCATGCCTGTTTTGAAAATGATCAGCAATGACTATATAAGTGGTGGGCTGGCAAAGCTTACCTAGGATGGTTGCTAGCGAAAGCCATGTTGGTGACTCTGGCTTAGTTGCTCACGCTGGCCTGGTCGCTCGCAATGTCCTGATCATTCACGCTGGCTTAGTCGCTGTCAAGGGGTGACTACCGGCCCACCTAAGGGTACTTGTACTATACAAAACGACTCAAGGATATGTTATACATGTCTAAGGAATACTTAATAATAAGTGTTGCGTGTTACTAGAAAATATTACTAGTAGCAGTAATACTTCTATCTGCAGTACAGCCCGACAATAGAAATATTGCGTGTGGAGTCCAGGGATATAGGAACTACTTAAGAACGTGTAGCTGGAGCTACAGTTCAAGTTTCGTGTGATTCCGACTACTAGTGATCGAGTTACAGTCAGACAAAGTTTATTGCTATACGACTGAAGAAAATATTTCTAAGTCGAAAATTGTATGGCAGCAGTTACCTTGAACTGGCCAAGTTACCCTGAACTAGGATTGCTTACCCTGAACCTACTAAGTGAGCTACTTACCAAATGCGGTTTAGGTCAACACCCCCAGAGTAAGCAACTTCAGAAGCTTATTGCGGGACAAGACTAAGCCCGATCGAGAAACCGTAACCATAGTTGCGATCAGCATATTTTTACGGTCCTATGGCTATATCATACTAGCTGCATTCATCTCTCCTAGCCGTTTTGGATTACCCTGAGATCTGCTTAGAGAGAAATAAAAAAATCAAGCCACCAGGGCGTAATAAACACTAAAGTGCGTGCGGTGAAACTATAAGGGGCAATGGAAATCTGAGCGAAAATTAAAAGATCTCAGAAACTTTTCGTTCAATTTGGTTCCAGGGGTAGCTTTGCATGCTGAATCCATTTCTGAAATGCGTTTTACAATCAGAGTTATACTGGGCGAGTTATGGGCTGTTGAAGTTGTTAAAACTACTTCTGCAGGTTCTACCACATGCCCGGAAGACAAAAGTAGCTAACGGACCTATTCTATTAGATTCCACGCAGAAAGAGCTTTCAAATGAGACCTTAATAAAGATCAACGCAGTCATATCCGTGGAGTTATGTGCAGTTGAAGCTGCTCCACGTGTATACGAGGCAGGCTCTCAATGGAAACTAGACAACTCGGATGGATGATGCCGGATCTATTAATTATGGACTCTGAGTTGTAAACAGAACGACTTTAAGTTTACTATCTGAAAGTTACTCTGGCATCAGAATAAGACTGTGGTTATCCCGCTTAAGCGATGACCAAGAATAGGTAGTGTAATCTCCTAGAGATACAGTTGGGAAAAGTATTCTTCGTTGAGTCAAGTGTGTAGTATGACTCTGCAGTAGCTGAAATGCTGGCAGACTAAGTGCAGAAGGCGACTGCATGAAGAAAAGCTGATGTGACAACCTTCGGACATGAGCAATCCGAAGTCCGCGAGTTATCACAATATACATCACTGCGGAATACAAATAGTGAGAGAATTGTCGAAGGTGACGATAGCGCCCACCATAGCTGTTAAGCAATCGATTCTACACGAAGCCTACAAAGTTCTAAGTTAACGTTTAAGTTCTGACTTCATCTCGGATAGGTCTAGAAGAACATTTAGTTTTGCTGAAGAATTATTCGGAGTTCTGAATAAGTTCGTTGTGGCAATATAACATACGGCCGCTCTATTTTATAGTTGTAGTATCCGCTATACAGTTAATAGAGCCCCCGTAACATTACTTTGTAGTCGCAGTATTTTCGTTTAGCTACAATGCTAAAATCCATACCAAAAATATGTCTACTCCAGAAGACCAGACTCCAAAGGCTTCATGGTCTCGCCAACCCTATAACTCTTTACAATTTACACCTATCGCTCAGAAAGCTCTAACCGGAAGGACCTCACTTAGAGGCAACCCATTCAGAATCAGAACTAGAACACGATTCTGTTATGGTAGACATAGTATCACGAGGTGCTCAATCATATGAACCACAAGCTGATGACTCTCCCGACCCTCTAACCTTTCCACTAGGATTAATGCATCGCCTGGGTGCTCCACGAGTTATGAATGCTCCAGGAAGCACTACCTCATCCCGACAACGAGTCGATACAAGGGAATACAGGCGACGAAGACCAGCCTTGTCACAAGAACAATACGAGGACCTACTGGCCGCCATAATCCGAGATGGCAAGATGG
>Ga0307511_10005365_pt1 | contig 13052 bp, 6 predicted proteins | sample 13_EM_MG_FD_200266 | JGI IMG/M metagenome (GOLD analysis project Ga0307511, IMG submission 200266) | Populus trichocarpa ectomycorrhiza microbial communities from riparian zone in the Pacific Northwest, United States - 13_EM | ecosystem: Host-associated > Plants > Roots > Unclassified | place...
CATGTAAATAATAAATAATAATAATAATAAATTCGTTTTAAAAAACTAATCACTACCGTAAGTTCTTCGCCGATCAGCCACAACAAGCCACCGCATCGACGACAAATACCACGCCGAGCCTAGAAACCATCCTCCTTCGTTGCTCTGTTCTCTACCACGGCTGCAGTAGCGTTTTTAACGACGGTCTAGCCAAGGTATATTGATTTTTGACCACTGTGTCTTGTTCCAGCCGCATGCCTACGCTGCCAGCACATCGTCTTGCCATTCACGTGCACTCACCATATCTGTTGCTCCTTCACGTGCTAGCAACAACTTCAGCAAACAATAGCAGCAAGAGGAATGACACGAGATACTTTAAAGTTCACCAGTCGGCCCTGATTCCAGTAAAATATAAATTTCAATCCTCATAATTTTAGATTTTGGTAATTAAGCCCCTGAATTTCTTATATTTACTTTACAGGGTGTCTGGAGCTGTGAATTGAATTCAACAATTAAATCAATTATTGTGTTTGAAATTTTTTTCAAGAATATATATTTAAATTTTAAATGAAATTTAATTTCTAAAAAAACGAGTAAAAGCAAATAAAATGGGAGATCTTTATTCAGTACAATAATGTTTTTTGGAATTTATATTAAAAATAATATTTTAAAAATACCGCCCATGTGAAATCATATTAGATATAAAATTGATTTATAATATATATTTTTTAATATGAACTTAAAGCAATTAAAATAGAAATGCATAAAAACTGAAATGATTTAAATTTATGATAAAAATTATTTCTACGAGAAACTCTTTTTTTGTTATCCATTCATTTTATTTTGACATACAATACTTTTTTTATTAGAAGCTTGTGTCTTAATACGAAAACATACCATGGTTTAAAAAACAATTTTTAATTTATAGATAAAAAATCATCTTTATTTTTTTAATACAAATTTATATATAAAAAAAGAATTAATAATTCTATTTCATATATAATTATCCATAGAGTGATTGTTAATATTACTAACCTTTAAATTTATTTAAAAATATATTTTTTTAAAAAATTAAACTAGGATTGATTTTTTTTTTCTGAAAAAAATCTGCTCAATCGAGAACTCTCTCTTAATTTTTTTGGAATGATTTTTGCTTTCATCTTCCAGATCTAGGAACTGAAATATAGTGAAAGAAAGAAAAAATTAGAATTAAAATATTAAAATATAAAAACACAGTGACCAAGCTAGAAAAAATAAAAACTTTACAACTAAAATTGTTAAAAATCATTATTTGACATCCACGATGCACCTGAACATAGGAAAACAATGGATTTCATGATATAAAATGTACAAATCTTTTAGTATTTTTTTATATTTTATAATAAATATAATTTCTAATTATAATTATAATCTTATAAAAGTATAACAACATAAACATAAAAACAAGAAAAACCAATTTTCAACCAAACTGAATAGAAACCAAATTACTCGCTCTTCTCATATTTGATTATTCGGTTTAAATCGGCATTAAATGGGATTCTTCTCACCCCAAAAACAACCTCTCAGAACTTCGGCCATCAAATGTGGGAGGCCGAATGGAACGACATGTCACTGAAGAGCACAGACTTCAGATTCTAATGAACGACATGTCGCCTTTTATCTCCTCTTCCATTTTTTCTTTTTTGATCTTACCTAATTGCAAATATCACACTCACACACACCTTTCTTTGGTTGTAGTTAAAACGCAAAGGCCTCCAAATCCAAATCTGGATCAAATCAAACCAGCAATTTCGCAGAAGAAGAAGCAAAATTTTGCTTTACCAGATCTCACTGGAGATTCAACACTCTTGATTCTGTGTTTTTGGTTTTTCCAGATTAAAATAAAATAATGGGTAGAAAAGACTGGTTAGCGATGAGATCATCATCATGGAATGGATGGCGACGTTGTCTAGTGTTTTTCTTGCTTGTGCTCTTCATCCTTCTTAATCTTTTCTACGGTGATTATCCTCTCAATATTTTTCCTTGTAGTTTATATACCGCTGAAAACAAAATTCAAAATGAATGATACTGTCATTCCTTTTCTCTCATTTTCAGTCCTAGAATTGCATCAGAACCCAGCTGCACAACCCCCGCCGAAGAAAATGAACACGAAATTCGATCATTTAGTTCTTGGGCCTGCTGCCGGTCAAGGCTTGCCTAATCGCTTGCAATGTCAAGGTTCTTACAATTTAATTTAATTTAATCTCCTCTTAATCTGGCGAAGTTTTTTTTTTTTGATACAATGTGTAATTTATTACGTTTTCCATATGGCGGAGCAGGCACGAAAGCGCTGAACAAGACCCATACGCGGAGCTCCTCGAATGCTGGAGAAAGCGTCTCCTTTGTCACTGTCTTTACTGTTTATAACACTTCATTAGCTGACTCTAGATTATCAAATTTCGTCACTGTAGGGAATGCTTCGTACACTAAAATGGAGAGGTCAATGGCTGTTTTGAATGTCTTCGTTAACTTTATCAAGGTGATTTAACCGGGTTATCATCTTACTAGCATCTGTTTTGTGAAATAGTCTAGAGAATCTTGTGACCCAAATTTTTTAATTTTGATATGGTGTCATTTTAATTATGTTTTGGTTAGCTTTAAATTCACTTGCCATTTTGTATAATCGCATTACAATTTTGGTGTAAAGTGTGTTAGTTACATCTTTCTAGTTGGCAATTACAGTCATCTGGTTTACGCTTGTTTGTAATAGGAGATTTGGTTCAAATCCATGTTTCACATGTATGCTTTCAGGTGACAATGCCACGGAGCAATGTTGTCATCCTGACCGATCCAGCTTCTGATCTTTCGTTGTTTGGAAATAGTGTGACTGTGTATCCCATTCAGGGTGATTATTCGCGAGACAAGTTGATGCTTCAAAGGATCAGGTCTTACATTGTAAGAGCACATCACATTGACATATAGGTAGCATATTTCTATTTTTGATTAATAGTTCTGTTTCTTAAGGCATATTTCATGCTTTCTCTACACACCCAATGAGTTTCATTAATTACAGTGTTTATTTTCTTTTTTATTCTCTCTCTCTCTCTCTCTCTCTCTGATTTTCTGTCTTGCACATTGAAGATTAAGAAGATACATATCTTTGATGAAAATGATTTATTATTTTTTTTTTCCAATTTTTGTGCTGTCCATGTAGACTTTTCTGGAAACAAGGCTTGAGGAACTTGCTCAGAACCCAGGCCATATAAATCATTACATCTTCACGGACTCTGATATAGCTGTGGTTGATGACCTTGGACACTTGTTTAACGATCACCCAAACTTTCACCTGGCTCTTACCTTCCGGAACAATAAGGAGCAACCTTTAAATTCAGGATTTATAGCAGTAAGGGGGACCACTGATGCAATTTTAAGGTATTTAGTTTGTAGTTTTTTTTGCTATTCCTTCTATTTCCTTTTGACTGTGATGAAGATAAGCAAATGGATTTGGAATATTTCCAGTTGTTTAGTGGCCAATGTTCTTGAAACACCAGCCCTGGCCTGCAACAACTAAATGGTTTCTTAGGGTAGGCATGGTGTTGGAGGGTTTGGAGTTTTTTTATCCTTTTCTTTTGCAGGTTGGTTTATGTTTTTCCCCCCTCTGCTGTGCAAAAGTCACAAGGAATAATTAGTTTTTTTTTTTTAGTGTCTTGTCATCCATGCTTTTCCTTACAGTTTTTTGGCAACCATAAAATGTAACCTAATCAGACATGATTCTTGTTACTGTAAAATATTTGCAACACAGGGCAAAGATTTTCCTTCAAGAAGTACTAAAAGTTTACAGTTCCAAGTTTATGAGTGCCTCTCGAATGCTCGGAGATCAGTTAGCTCTTGCCTGGGCTATAAAATCACATCCTGGATTTGATTTGAGGAGATTTACCAAAGCACAGGCTTTTCTAGAAAATATTGGTGGTGCTTCAGTGCTATTTCTACCATGTGCCACATATAATTGGACTCCTCCTGAGGGGGCAGGCCAATTTCATGGCATGCCTTTGGACGTCAAGGTAATGTCATAATCATGATCAGCTTAATCATTGTCTGAGATTTAAACTTGCATTTTGTCCAACAATAAAAGAAAAGGAAGAAAAGAATAAAGCACTTAGTTAATTGAAGATTGGAGTTTTGGTTTGTCACTTGCTTGGTTTCCTACACACAGGTTGTTCATTTCAAGGGATCGAGGAAACGCCTAATGCTGGAGTCTTGGAATTTTCTCAGTTCCTCTTCTGACATTTTTGACATGTTATGCCTTGTTTTATTGAGTGGGAGAACAAAGTACGATTTTTGAGTAGTATCAGCGGGTTTAAGTTCAGCTTTGATTTTTTGTTACTGGAGGGAACATCTGATTTCATTTAAAGAACTGAAGATGAATGCTCTGCTGCATCATGTCGGACTATTAATTGGCTTGTTTTGTGGGTACCAGAGACTCTCTGCTAATGAAATCTCAAATCCTGACGGTACAAATTCAGCATCTTTGGCTGCAAATGCGACTGATGGCATGGAAAGATGGGAATTGCAAAGTTGCTGCAAATTTGATTTTTCTACTTTTCACTGAACAGAGGACCACTTCGCTACCATAATTTCTGGTACTGCAGGATGCCATTCCTATCTAGTTTTTGTTTCTGAAAACTCCATACAACCATGACGAGAGAGCTTCAAGAAAAAGTTGAATGAAAAATGTTACATTTAGTGACAGGAATATGACTGTAGCTCGTGACTATCCAGCTATTTTGATGATTTTTTCCTTCTTTCCTTGTACATATCTTTATGGATTACAAATATTACAGCATGCAAGGTACTTCACTATCTGGACACATTTCATGCTTGGATAAAGATCTTTTCTGTCTATGATGATTTCTAGTTGTATCTGGGATTGCTTTGCTTTAATGGTTACTGCCACAGCTTTTTAATTTCATCATTTTAAAATGCTACAAGTTTGGAAGGTTATGCATGGAAGACTTGATCTTTTGAGTCTAATGTTAGACCATAATACTGCACCTTTTCTTGCAAATGTTACCTGATCAGCTTTTTCTGTAGATGCATGGCTTCCAAGAGGAGACAATTTGTAACAACATTTATTGTCTTCTTGAACTATTCATCTTTACTGGCTTTTTTTTCCCTGCACCATTTAAAATTGTGTTTTATAAAAATATAATTTTTTTATTTAATTTTTTTTATGTTATGCAGATATTAAAAGTAATCATCACCGAAGTTTCAATCATCCTCTTCCTATCTAAATAGATGTTTTTGAGATAAAAATCTTATTAAGAGTTATTTTTACTTTGTTCTATGAAGCTCCCAGCTGTGGAATAATTAAGAAAACAATTTAAAAATCTCTTTCCATGAAGAAAAGAAAGAAATGGAGAGAGAAAAATGAAATTTGAAAAGAAGTGGTAGTCAAAACGATGCCACGCATAATACTCTGTTTCTCCCTTGTCTAGGACTTTTCCAGTCGGATTGTGATTGCCAATTATGACGATTAGTTCTTTTATATTCCCTTGATTGTTGCTTTAGATTGTTTTAGTAATTAGCAATGTCAAGTGGATGTGCCGTGCTATTCCTGATCAGTGCTTTGACCATGTGGCTAAGACTAAGTTCAGGGTTCCCATACAAAACAATAACTTGTTTGTATATTAGGACCCGGTGCTGTAAAAGTAAAACAGCCTGAGTGGGGCATATGAATTTGAATTTTAATAAGGCAAGCAATCTAATAAATAATGTTTTGCAGGATCATTCTATTAAGCAATTCCTGAACAGTGACAATACCTCTTAAGGGCCCAGGAAGTCCCCAAAATCAGAAGGTATAGACAGTTGATTTGGTTTCCAATTGTGGCTGTGCTGTGTGCACTCTTTTACTACTGGACTAATGCATAATCAAATTCAAATTATTAAAAAATTGCCTTCAGTTGCTTTTGGAAAACCTAACGTAATAAACTGATAATAATAAATCATAAATCATGATAAAAAATAAAAATAAACTAATTGAAAGATTACTTGGCATTAATTAAGTACCCGAAATATGGTTTCATTTTGTTTTTGTAGGTTTTCAAAAGTAGTCACAATTTTGTAGGTTTTTGTAGGAACTAACAAGTGAATCATAAAGTTTTGTTATTTTTTTTTGTGATATGATGTTTGTAATGATCTTTTTGTTTATCACGATGATAATTTTGACAGAAATTTAAGGGTGTGCATGGATGTATTTATATTCTATAACTAATTCCCTTCATGACAATGTCTAGAAGTAATTGCTCTCAAATGTTTAGGGTGTTGTGAACCTTATACTAGGGTCCCCCTGGAAAGTGTCTAAAGCAAATTTGTATTCAAACTAGTGAGTGGAATTGTTAGTTTATCCTGTATTGTCCATGCTTGATCATGATCCTCTGCAAATAAAGATTTTCAGCAGAATTAATTTCACAATTTAGAACTCAATTTAAGTTAGCAGATATAGCTTGTTTACATTTCATTTTTTCTGGCAATCTGTTGGCCCTCCACACCCAACCTCAATTTGGATTTAATTCATAATAATTTGAGTTTTCAATTGCTTTTAATTTGTGCTTGTTCAGTTCCCAGTATCTAAATGCAAAAGAAATGAGGATGGATGGTGTTTTTGCCGAAGATGTAAGATGTCTTGCAAGGTTTGAGGACTGACGTGAGTTTGGCCCAAGATGTAAGATGTCTAGCTTCCACTCTGACGTGAGCAGAGTTCAAATTTGGGCTACGCTCGCCTATTTCAATTTGCGGAGAACACAAGCCACTTCCATGTTAGTTTATAACTGGATCACTGTTATAGGATTACATAGTTCGGTATGGTCTCTGCATCCAAGCATGCGTTGTCCTGAAATTACTTATATTTGGAATTTGAAATTTTTTTATTTGAAATTATTTTTTTTGTGTTTTGAGATGATTTAGATGTGTTGAATAAAAAATAATTTTTTAAAATTAAAAAAAAAAATTACTACAATGTAAATCAAAGCGAAAGGTATTTTAAAAAATAATAATTATTATATTTTTAAATAATATAGTTTTTCGATCCCTTGAAACCATGTATCAAATAAGGATGTGATCAAGAAGTCACCTTTGTATACAAGAGGGGAATAAACAAGTAATTGCAACGCTGGTTATCCAAAATGCCTCGAATACTTGCGTAGAAGCTCTTAATCACAGAGCAATTTTTTAGCTGACAGTAAGGGTTTATATTTGATTTGAAACGGGGAAGGAACAAGCCAGCTGAGCATGAAACGCAAAGCAAGTGCATGAAAAAATGCAAAGCAAGTGCATTTATTTATAAACAACCTGCAATATCTTTCATTGGCATGCAAGAAAGTTTCTTGCCTGCAAACTCTTAGAATCATATCCACCAAGCTGGGATCAACCATGCCACTTGGAATAATATTAACTTATTCCTTCCAGGAGAGGAATAAAGGCTATTCCAGCACACAAGGATACATGAAATGGAATATAACAGCAAACTGAGCATATCCTCTCTCCTGTGTTTCCTGTATATGTACGTAAAAAAAACTTGCGGACAAAGATTTCTTTTTCATTTTTTGAATATATAATACATAAGTTAGTTATATAGGGAAAAAAACAAGACAGAATTTTCGGATTTTTCACCTTCTGCTAAGAAAAATGCTTTAGTTATTTTTAAATATTTTAATTAATACACGCAAGAAACTGGCCAATTTCACTGTTTTTTTCCTGGGGTAAAAGTCAATAGAATGACTCCCTGATCTCTAATTTTCATATAAAGGACATGCAGATCGTATATAGCCTCCTTAACTTGTGTGTGTGTGTGTGTGTGTGTGACCAATTCGGAAATTTACTTGTTGAAATCTCAATATCTGAGCACAATCACTGCAAACAAATCTAATTATAGAACATTGTGTTTAGGTCTCTATACCAAACCAAACAAAAGTAGGAAACACTTGCTCCATTTGTGCCTAAACAATTGAAATTCTATTTCTCTGATTTTTAGGGGAAAAATTGTCAAAGAACCAAAACAGTCCCCTCCATGATAAGAAGATATAGACAGAATACAGCAATATAAATGGAGTGTAAAAATGCCATGCTTTCAAGGGAATTCTTCAAAGTCTCAGGGAATGAGCAAAATAAACATTGAAGGTTGACCCCCTCCAAATTATTGTTTAATAACCAGCTATTTTATATTCTGTCTTACGAGGTAACATCAAATTCCAAAGAAGAAACTCAACAATCATGCATTGCATCAGAAATAGACCAAAAATAGCATATCTAGGAATGAAAAAAGGAACAGAAGGTTAGAGCAAGACTACAATGGAAAATTTACGAATGCAGAGCTGGAAGCATACAAAATTTGATCAACTCCACCAGCAAATGTGACCTTTAGCATCACATTCATTAACAGAATGCTACAACATCCTGGAATATCATGTATGAAAAAGAACAAGATAGACCTCTAGGTCAAATGCAACACATAACTAATATCTATCATTTACTCAGAACAGCAAAAAACAAAGGAAGGACTTGATGAACTTTTGAATCAAGTATAAATGCCACAACTCAGACACAAGCTGGTCTCAAGAGGTAAAAGAGTTGATCAGCTTGTATTCCCCAAGTCATTCTCAACAAGCAAAAATGAAATAGTTGCAGCTGTATTCATCATGGATGTCAATAACAGACCAAGCCATTGTGGAAAAAGAATACACACCATACAATAGTCAAATGAAATTCAATTTGTTCAGTATGAAAACAAATAAATGAAATTAACGTATACTATTTTATTGATTGACACATGTCCAACAATCAGCATATGCTCTATCAGTCATGAACTCTACAGCACCGAAACTACAACAATTACAAATTCCAAAAATCAGAAACAAAAGAAAAGGATGGTTCTGGCTTTGTTTTGATACAGCACACACAGAGTGCCCAACAAAACAGAATCCACCAACCACACACTCTTCTTCAACAGAAGACAAGATATTCTTCCTTGTACAGCATCAATTAAACATATACCAAAGACAATTATCGTGCAATGAAAGAACACAGAAATGTTAAGAAAAACAATTATAAGAATCATAATGAACAAGGAATGTTTTCCAAGTACCGAACCAAAAGAATTCATCTCATCTCGCAACAGCTTTCTTGTTTCCATAGTAACTGAGGTACCACCGCACGAATTTCTTCAACCCTGTCTGCAGATCCGTGGTAGGCTTATATCCAAATTCCTTTTGAGCATAACTAATATTCGCGTGCGTATATGGAACATCCCCATTGCGTGGCAACTTCATAATTTTCCTTTTAGCCTTAACCTTCAAAAGCCTTTCCAAAATACTAACAAGATCAGTAACCGGCACAGGCGATGTATTCCCCAAATTGAAAACCCTCAATTGTGCCGGCCCTTTCTTCTTCCCTCCGCTCCCGGTACTCTTCTCTGCCGTATCCAACGAACCCAAACAACCCTTCACAATATCATCAATGTAGGTAAAATCCCTAGCAACATTCCCATGATTCGCAGCCTCAAAAATTGGTATAGTCTTCCCATTCAAAATATCCTTAGTGAAAAAGAAATATGCCATATCCGGCCTCCCCCATGGTCCATAAACCGTAAAAAATCGCAGCCCGGTGAGTGAAAGCCCGTAAATATGATTATAAGTGTGTGCAATTTCCTCACCAGCTTTCTTAGTAGCAGCATATAAACTAGCAGGTTGATCAGTTCTATCTTTCTCAGAGAAAGGCACTTTAGTATTAAGCCCATAAACAGAACTGGATGATGCCCAAACAATAGCTGGTTGTGGATTTGCATCTTTACAAACTTCCAACAAACTAACAAAACCGGCAATATTACTATGCACATAAGAAGCAGGATTTTTCATTGCATACCTAACCCCAGCTTGAGCTGCCAAATGCATCACATGTGTAAAAGGCACCACTTCAAACAATTTCTTCAACAAAGAAACATCATTTATATCTCCTTCCACAATAAAAACACCACTTCTTTCAAGAAGTGCTTGTCTTGCTCTCTTCAAAGTTGGATCATAGTAATCATTGAAATTATCGAGTCCCAAAACACCATCTCCACGGCGTTTAAGGGCAGAAGAAACATGGGTTCCAACAAAACCAGCTGCTCCTGTCACTAAAACAGAGAACCCATTTCGAGACCGGATTCGGGCGGAGGTCCGGACCCTTTTTTCCCAAGCAGCTCCGCCCCAGGTAGCAGAAGTAAGATAACGGCGTGATGGATCGGAGTTTGATGAAGATGGCGGGGATCGATAAAAGAAGACAAAGATTACGGCAATGAAGAGAAAAGACCAGATAGTAAGCTTGGCTACAGAGGAATGCCACCTTGTTCTTGAGTAATATGGTGATTTGTCCATCTTGAATTTGCCTGGTGTTGATGGGGTGTGATCAAGATGAGACATTTTCTTGAAAAATCAAAATATGGGTTTTCTTTTTCTCTTGATTTCTTGATTGCGAGAGGTTATTGTTAGGGTTTGAAGGAATGTGGCTGATTGATTGGTGGTGGTGGTGGTGGTGGTGGACGGGAGCTTAGGCCTGGCTATTTTAGCTGTTTTTGGTATAAGGAATCGTTTTTTATTTCTGGTTTCTTGGAAGGATGGACTGCTGTTGTTGGTGACTTTCTCTTTGACAGGAATAAAGAGCAAAGGTTCTTGATTTTTTGTTTAAAATGGTGATTGAAAAGAATGGTGAGGCATGAATTTAGAGAATGAGAGAGAGAGGGGGGGTTTAAATTTTAGGTGATGGGAGATCAAAAAGAGTCAAAGAAGTTGAGGTTAATTTGGTTTGAGCTGTTAAAAATAGGGGGGCGAGAGATTTTTTTTTACTGTTCTTATGAGAATTTTCAAAAGTGAGAAATGGAGAATAGAGGGATTCTGCTTAAAATTCTATCATTTCTATATGTAGTACTTGGATTTGACTGGATGGAAAACCTACAATCCGGGACAGCCAAAATTTGCAAACCCACCCTTTATTTATTTATGGCAGCTTGAGAGGCAGTTTCTTAGGAGGAGTGGCTAGCATGAGATTTGAGGATGACGATGTGGATGAGGTTTTGAGGGTAATTATGAAGGAGTTCTTTCCTCGTTCCTGCTCTTCATACCATTGAAATGTGTGAGTGAGTAATTTTTCTCATTAATTTTGAGTTTCATCAAGGTTCAAAGTATGTAAACTACTAGGTTTGAACTGTCATTGATCCCATAACAACATATGGCAGTAATCTATCAATTTAGATCTCATCAACTCCAATCTTCTTGTAATTGACTGTGTTTATGATCCTTGTGTACCTATGGTAAAAGAGTGTTCAAGCAAACTTTGGTCCCAGTTTTCAGCTTTTTTCACTCAAACTATGGAAAGGGCCAGACCCAAAATTGACCATGCTTCATAGAACATATAATAGGAAACATGACTATACTTGAATCATGATGAAAATTCTAGCAGTTTACTATACATTTTTCACTGTCAAAGGGAATTTTAAGTAATCATAAGAAAAATGCTGCCTCATAGACCAAATAATAGGTGCACCTTTTTTCTTTTTCATTCTCTCTTCATACATTATATAAAGCAGTATCATAAATTTAGTAGGTGTGAGTGATTATGTGTTGGTGGGTCTGGGTACCGTTTTAGTGTAATAATGATACTTATTCCAGCTTACCATAATCAATAGCTAAATTTGCACAAGATTGTCTCCGGATTAAAGATTAAAAAAAATGGAGCACAATCCTTTCCAAGCAAGACAGATCAGTGACGTTTTTATCAAAAGATTAGTGGGTTATTGTGGCGATAGTCAACATTGTAGTGAGCATTGACAGTGCAGCACAAAACTTGAAATGAAGGCAAAAGCATGAAAGCCCTTCTAATGAATCTTTATTGATGTCTTAGATTGAAAGTTATGTTAGACTAGCAGCTAGCTATGCATCATGTGGAATGGTGTAATGTAGGGATTATTGTAGAATCACAAGCCAGCAGTCCAGTTTACTTCCTTTGAAAGCTCAACGTGGCTCAAAATGAAGAGTGATGTTGAAGAAAATTATATCCAAGTTTATATTTGGAAGGAAAAGCAAAGGAAATAGTAATTTTCATAGCCACCACCCACCAGGAGCACACTGTAGACCCCATGTGAGAACCTGATGAAAAATAATAATATAATAACAACGCAGAAGGGGCGCCCCTCTAACTAGTTCTATATTTATATACTTCGGGCAACATGTTCCATGCCTATTTCATGCCTTGCGAGTCGGTGCCAGCTAAAGCTTTGGAGGTGAGATTTCACAGATATGGAGACCAATGCCTTCTTCCCAGTTTCTTTGATGACTAGAGGCACGTGAATGTCATGAGTGTCAAGCGTAAGAGGGTAGCCCAAAAAGCTGTGACAATTAGAGAAATACAAGCATCTCATTATTGATAAAGCTGCTAGAAACCAACCAATGCGGTGAGCATTTACATGTTGTGATCAAGAAGGGGCGAAGAATTGTAACTTTTAAGCCACAATTGTGAAAAAGTTATTCTCTTTAGATTTTTATTTCCGGCATGCCGGAATCAAACCATTAAAACTGTACTTGAGATTGTCATGCGTAAAGCTACAATATGAACTTGGATGTCACTTTAAAAGAGACCAGACTAGGAAAAGTAAAGGATGACCTTTACTCCAAAATCTTGTCTTAGAGAGTGGAATTAAGTTCTGTTAGACAAACCTGCTCAACTCAAATTCCATCCCATATATATCTAAAGGGAGAAAGGTAGAAAATATTGAAATTTATTGATTTAATCACTTCAAGCATTCATTGATTGATTAATGGAGAACAAATATAACCATTTAAGTTCATAGTTAAGGTCTAGCACTTACTCTCTCTCGAGTCAAAAATAAATTAACTAAGTTTGGCTTTTCCTTTCAGAGATGACCATTCTCCAGCACAATAACAACATCAGCCGTGAGTGGTTTAAGTGCATCTCAATGCTTTGTTTAACTTGCATAATTATAATAAAATATTACAGCGTGATACATGATAAAAAAAAGGGTGGGGGGGGGGGGTTTTTTTAAGACT
>Ga0307511_10005366_pt1 | contig 13050 bp, 6 predicted proteins | sample 13_EM_MG_FD_200266 | JGI IMG/M metagenome (GOLD analysis project Ga0307511, IMG submission 200266) | Populus trichocarpa ectomycorrhiza microbial communities from riparian zone in the Pacific Northwest, United States - 13_EM | ecosystem: Host-associated > Plants > Roots > Unclassified | place...
GGGTTCATCTAGTTAAATTTAAGTAAAACTTAGGTTAACTCCAAGAAATAAATGAAAAAATTTGAAATAATATCGTTTTTACCGAAAACAATCAATCCAGATTTACCCAGTGACTGACTTAAGGACTCAACAACTCGAGTTCTAAATCATATTAAACTAGAATTGAGTTTAATATCTGTGATAAATTTCAACCAAGTACGTGCACGCCTATTTCCGAAATACTGCAATACCATGACAGGAAGAGAGATTTCAGTGCCTTGGGCAAATCTGTGACCTGTTCCATTGTTGAGTTAAAATAATTTTATGTGTGGCCACATTCTGCATTTCGGACAGGTTTACAGAGTTTCTTGTATTGTCAACTAAGAATTGTATGACCAGTAATTTTTTTGGCTTGAATAATCTCTTGATGGCATTTCATGAAACTTACAACCTTATCAACGTACAGTCCATGTATTATTTATAAATTATAACTAGCTATACGAAGATATAATGGTGAAACTTAGTAACGGTATAATAGATGAAAAAAAGAAGCAGCAAGATACGAAGATATGCTGATCATGATCACATGCTTTCAGCTAGGAGAAATTGGTGAAACTTAATCTTTCAACAGTTGGCCTGGGATTCAAGTTCTAGCTAGCTATAACGGCGAGGGAAACTACCCCTGTTTGTGTGGATAAACGAGACAGATTGATATGGCTCCGTATAGCACATTACAACATCAAACACTTGATATATGAAAAATTGAAAATAGTTCCTAGGTAGAAGGCATAAAGCGTTTTTCTTGTGCGTGCTGAGACCCGGCATGCAGAACGTTCATGTCTATGTCTTCAGCTTTCAATCCTTGCGGCATTTCCCAGTCAAAGTTGTAAAGAAGATTAGCAAGTGCAAGCTCCACAGTCACAGCTCCCATATGTATCCCTGGACAGCCTCTTCGACCGGTACCAAATGGTATCAGTTCATAATCTTGTCCTTTAAAGTCTACAGACTTGCCAAAGAATCTTTCAGGATAGAACTCTTCTGGGATTTCCCACGCTTCAGGATCCCTTCCAATTGCCCACGCATTCACAAAAACTAGAGTTCTAGCTGGTATATCATACCCATCTATGTTGCAATTTTGTATTGTTTCTCGTGGGAGTAGCAATGGAGCCACTGGACGCAATCTCCATGTCTCTTTCACCACGGCCTTCAGATATGGTAATCTTAAGAGATTGTCTTCTTTCACGAGTTTTCTGTCACCAACTAAATTTCTAACTTCTTCTTGAACTTTGTTCATCACTCTAGGTTCCTTCATTAGAGCTGTCATGGCCCACTCCAAGGTGCCTGCACTTGTGTCTGTACCAGCAACAAATATGTTCTGCCAACAAAAAGAAAAAGGTCTACATATATAAGAAGCGTTGCATATCTTTTCCACGGAAGAAAACTAAAGAATCTCTAGTGAAAGCTATACATGACAAAAACAAAATGAATTGAGAAACTTATTGATGACCATTAGCACTGCTTTGATGTGATCCCGATTGAGATCAAATGCAAATGAGCGTTCCTTTTTCAGGCGAAGTAACACGTCAATGATGTCCTCTTTCTCAGGTTTGGTTCTCTTTGGATCCAGGTGCTCGTCAATTATTTCTTGGTAGAAAACATCAAATTCGCTGAAATTCTTTTCCAGGCGAGCCATCAATCCAGTGAGGTTATCAATCCATCCCATGAAAGGAAGATAATCCGAAACAAAAAGACTAGCCGCCATGGCCTGTGCTTCATTAAGAAGGTTATGAAATTTACTTCTTTCACTACCTTGATCCTCATAACTCTTCCCAAAGGCAACTCTACAAATTATGGAGCTTGTAAGGGCAGTCACTGCTTCACTCAAGTTGGCAGTCCTGGAAGCATCGGCTGCTTTCCTTATTTTTTGAATCATACAAGAAACATCATTTTCACGAATGGAATGAAAAGATTGCACTCGTTTCAAGTTAAAGAGTCGAAGAACACAAATCTTCCTCATCTCCCTCCAATAATCACCATATGGTGTAAAAGCCAAGTCTAGGCCGTTATAAGACAATTTTTGCTGGCCATGTAAGGAAGGCCTACCAGAGAACTCCAGATCATGCTTTCCCATAACCTCTTTGGCCATTTTAGCTGAAGAAACTACCAGAGTTGGCACAAAACCTAGTCTCAAGGACATGAGCGGCCCATATTTGTGCGAGAGTTGCCACAGGTAATGGTGAGGGGGTGATTTGCACAGTACAAATTGATGCAAGTTACCGATTAAAGGAAGTCCATAGGGACCAGGCGGAAGAAGAATTTTTCTTTTGGTTCTGTAAGTTTGGAGAAGAAACAAGACGAAGATAAAGAAAGCTCCAAGGAAGAAAAACATTGCCATCGTGGTCTATAGCTTTGTGGATGTAGCAGTTTATGGCTTTCCTTTCATTTATACATTAAGTTTTAAGAGAGAATCCATTTTTCTTATCTCCTCTTCTGCTATCTACTACCCGCTATACTAATTTATTGTCCTATTTCTATTCACGATGAGCTTAATTGTGAGGAAAAAGGCTGTCTGGCCGCTTCCTTAATTAGGTGTGTGTTGCCATCATGCATGCACAAGTCGATCTCTAGCTAGTTGTCCAAGGAGTGCCACGTTTTGTTGATCTCAGCTCCTGTGGACACATGCTACCGATCGATACTTTGATCATTCTAGGATACTGGCTTCCGATTTTATCCATTCGATTAGCATTGCAAAAGGGATAGAGAACAAGACTACCGAGTCTATGAAATTCTGTTTAAAATTACAGTTGGAGTTATTTTTTAAAGTATTTTTTATGTTAAAATATATTAAAATAATATTTTTTTTATTTTTTTATTAGCACATCAAAACGATTTAAAATATATATAAAAAATTAATTTAAAAAAATTTTAAAATTTTAAAAAATCATAATTTGCACCACCTTCTCAAACCTTTTAATAAAAAATATGCCCTGTAAATTGGCATGTAGGAGAGCGACGAGAAGACTGCGGTTGTGGGCGTGATAGATAAGCTCAATTTCAAGGTTTCCACAACAAGCTTGGCCAACTTTCGTTGCTCATGTCTACGCAGGGGTGGATGTGTTATATCAAAATGCTCCCCATTTCCGAGAGGGTTAGATTTATTTACAAAATTTGTTTGCTGACCAAAAAGATGAATATATTCAAATATCTTCAGCAAGGCAGGGGAGATATCATATCAGGGTGAAATTGCTTGAATTAAATTATGATATTTGATTTTACCATCCTAACGAGTCTTGAAAATTAGCCCATTGTGCGAAAGGAACAGATTACATAGAACATCTTTACATCCTAATTTTAGGTTTCTGTTAAAAAAATTCAAAGAATTACAAGGATCAAGAGTAACATAAACAAAGCTTGTTTTCTACGTTATTATTTTTAATATTTTTATATTTTCTCTCTTTTATTTTAGATGTTTTATGTTTCGATCTTAAGCTCTATTTTTTTTTACGTTTCAGTCGCTAGATATTCAGGAAAAAAAAGAAGAGAAATTCATTGAAAAAAAAATGATTTGATCAATAACATTCTAGTCATCAAAAAATCGATATTAATGCTAATAGATTTTTTTTAAAATGAGTTCAATGAAGAAGAGTGTTGCACTTTGAATATGTTGAAAAAAATAGATTAACAAATTACATGATATCCAAATATTTTTTTTTAAATCAACGTGCGGGAATAGTGACTAGTGTAATTCCTGATTGAGGCCCAGTTGGGCCTAGCATTCACTAGACAGCTAAAGCCGCACTTTCATTTTAGTTTTTCTTTCTATGAAAACAAGATTCAAGCCTCCTTTCGTGTCGAGTGGGCCTGGGTGTCCCTTCATGTTTTACACACTTTGATTATACATTTGGCCCCTCGTTCGTCGGCCACTGAGAGACTTCAACGGTAAAATATATTTTTTTAAGTATTTTTATTTGAAAAAATATTAAAAAATTATCTTTAATATTAGTAAAAGTACGGTCAGACCGTAAAAACAAATATATCCTTCATAAGTGAGCCTTGTATGAATAACGGCAGATTTATCAAATTAAAACAAGTAAAATTGGTGGAAGAACATATGGGAACAGTGTTCCTTTAATAAAACTATGAAGTGAAAGAAAATTATGGGGAGAGAAGGGAGAAGAAAAGGGCATTATACCATTGAAAAAGTGATATATTTTAGCAATTTTTTGCTTTTCAATTGCTCCTCACTGACTGATGAGCTATATAATAAGCCAATTGGTAGGTCTATTTTATCAGAAGAAAATATTCTAGATTGGTGATGCTGTGAAGCATCTCCATGGAAAATTATGCAGGGGGGACCATGCTCAAGTATGTTTGCTTGTAAAGTCGAGCCATGTGGAAAGCTGCGAGGAAGCATCCGTTGCTCTCGATTCCAGCCACCCTACCCCCATGCTTGTTGCCATGGATTAAAAACTTTATGACTCAATTATTAGGGGTAGGTTAATTAATCATGTTTTAAGTTTATTTTTTTATTGGTTATGAGTTCAAGTTTTTTTAGATTTAGAAGGTTTGCATAGTCGTTAACTTCAAAATTTATAGAATTAGTTAAGGTATGCATAAATTAGCCCGAAAATCACCATTAATTATATATATAAAAAATAAACTTGACGACCCTATGCAATAGCAATACACCCAAATTGGACCCATTTTTCGCACACAATTACAACAAAACTTGTGTCCAAATCAGAAACAGACATGCCATGGGAGCTGGGACTGTGAAGAGGGGTCGCGGAAATCTTCGAGTCGCTGCTATTTAGGCCTAGCCCAGATAAGGCTGTGGGCCAGAAAATGTTTGAGTTAAAGATCATTGTGGTTATTATACGGAGTCGTCAAATTAAGGAAGGACTGGATGATTGATTATCATTCAATTTTCTCTCCATGTTTTCAGTTTATCATTCATGGCTCGATTTTATGAAAGGGTCTAGAAATAATTTGTTAAAATAAACTAATTTAAATGTGGATAGTTCACCTCAAACCAATACAAAATAGAACATGTTGAATATGAAAACCCAGAAAAAACTGAATCTCTCGTTGGTTATTGTCTTAAAAATATATAAAATAAATATGTATTTATAATAATTTTGGAATGAATTTCAATATTTTTAAAATAGAAACAACATGTAGACACGTTCTATTTATACTAATTGTCTCCTCTCACACGATATCCAAATACTACGCTAAGGACACTCATTATTTTTTTCTAGGTTTTTTTTTTTTTTTTTTTTTCCCGTAAGACATCTAAACACACTAAATGATGATTCATGGCTCTACAACAATGATGGATTCATGGCTCTAAAAAATTGCTTGTCAACGATGGTCTGCGGTTTTATAATGAAATTACACTATGTTTAATTATTGCCTGCAACAAGCCAATGCTCATTGATCGAGCAAGGGAAAGAAACATTTTATCTCATTATCATCATCCCTGTCAGGGTCTTACCATGTGAGGGGCTCCACAAGACAATCCTTTAAAGAAAGAAAGTCTGAATGGTGGGCGGTCATGTGCTGTTGTACCTAAATTGCCAGTTTGATTGCTGAAATAATTTTTCATTTAGGTGTGCGAAGGCAATCCTTTGCTTTAAATGGGATTCAAATCTCAACAGAAATCTTGGATTGTAGATGAAAATGGTGTTGTGCTATTAAAATATGGCCATTAATTTAGTAGGTGTGATTGATTTCTTTCTTTATTGATCGAATGATAGGAGACCACACAACTTCTAAAGTCTAAACAACGTACACACCAATAATGCTATTAAACTTGATTTAGCATGGTGATCTAACCCCCCGGTTAGAGTTATTTGTATGATAAATTAATTCGAGTCAATTTAAAATGATGTTGTTTTAATATTTTTTTAAAAAAAATTATAACAATAATATCGTTTTGAAAAATAAATAAAAACCAAACTGAATGTTACTCGATTTTGATCGAGTTACATGTTGTTTTGTAGGGTCAATTGGATTTGATCATTTTAACTCACACTCGATATAATATAAAACCCAACTAATATTAAGTCATGAATCAACAAGTCATTAGATTAAATCAATCAATAAGATTGTCTTTAATATCACTAATATATACAAGGCTATAAAAAAACCTTTTAACACCTGAAAATATTGAGATTGGTAGGTTTGACTACCTTGTCATGTATATCAAATGTTTGAACCCAAAGTTTTTGTATGATCATGTTATGGGCTTGTTTATGTTGTAGCTTAAAATAACAATGGTTATAGTTAGGGCCCACGATGTTATACTAATTATAATAAGTCATTAATCTTGTCACTCTTAATAATATTATAGGGAAAATGTATAAGATTAAGCTAAAATACTTCTTAAATAGTTTGTTTTTAATTAATATGAGAATTTATTAAGCATAAAAAACAATGAAAGGACAAATAAAGTTAGCGGATTGTTGCCAAAAGACAAAACTCTCATAATTACATGAAATTATAGCTAGTTGATAAGCTACTTTATTTTACATTCTATAAACATGGCTAATACTAAAATTTTCAGCTTCATTGATAATGTTTTCGCAATCCTATAAAATAATTTTATATTGTGTCGTCTTTATGCCCACGAGCTAGATCATTAACAACGATCTTGGCAACCACTTTAATTATGATTGACATTGTATTAAAAGATATGAGTTGTTGAATAATTCCTTTTAAAGCTAGTAGTTTTGTCATTTTTGCCTAAAAGACCCCCTTTTGTTTCTAGCACTCACGCTACCCTATACAACCATTTTGATGTTTTATAATAAATCTACCCCCCATGGCTTGTTCATGTTCAAAGATGGCAACATCCTGATTACACTTGAGGTACCATGTAACAGGTTTTTTCCGTCATGCACTCAGTTAGATCCTGCCTATTAAGAGTGGTTATATGTCTTTCAAGTTTTTTTTGGACATCTCTTCATCTATTCAAATTACCTAATCTATAATTCAACATTGCACTACTGGTACACCATTTGTCCCTCCAAATAATGTTATTCTATTGATTCTACACGGCTCGTACTGTTACCACCACTTTAGCCATCAAGTCTCCATTAAAAACCTGCACCAAATTGAAAACTAATCCTACAGATTATCCAGGTGAGAAATAGATACGTACAAGCCTAGCTCCTACCAGTACTAGACTGTAAATTGACATTTGACTAACACATGTTTTATAGATTTTCCTTCATGCCCTCAAAACAAACATGATTCACCCGTCTGAATTCCTCCCTAGAAAAGTCTCACCTTCATGAGGATACTATCATGACTAGCCCTCCATATAAAATATTTCATCTAATTCCTTTAACTTCAAATCCTCTCACATAATGAGTCTAACCTATTATAGCAATGATTTTTAACTTAAACTTATTCTCCAATCCTTTCCCTCATCTCATTAGTCGGTTAAAGAAGTGCATAAATCTTTCAAGGATGCCCTTGTCAATAGACTTCTTTTATGAATACCTGGTCATATAAATACGTCTAATTCCCTTAACCAAGCATTCTCAAAACAAAATCGGGGGGTTATAATGGGGTTGAGGTCCAATAATTTTATACACAACAAGCATGATAGGGTTGTGGTATAATACTATGGTTTTCAAATTCATTAGCTTGCCATGTAAAAACTTTCAAAACCAAACCCCACAACAAAGAACTTTGTCTATCTTTTCCTGAACCTTAGTTGAGGTCCTTATGCCTCTTTCCTAGGTGTAAGGATAACCCTTAAGAGAAAGATCAATAAGCTTGCACCCTTGCACTACTTAATAGAAACCATCAATCAAAACCTATAGATGATCATGAGTTTCATGTTTGTCCTCAGCACCAAGCATGTCATTAAAGTCCCTTGTGTATACCCATGGTAAAGTCAGAAATCTCCTTCTATTTCTAATGAGCTCCCAAGAATTCATTCATCTATTCCCATTTAAATATCCGTAAAAGCCTATAATCCTCCATCCGTCAGCCTCTTTGTCGTTTACCTCCATATCAATGTGATTTTAAGAGTATCCTTATATCACTATAATGGTCTCATTAAAATTCCATGTCATAGCTACTCCTCCCTTTCTTCCTTGTCTGTCAATCGAAAAGCAACCTTTAAAATTTATTTATTTTATAATAGACTTAATTCTATTAATAGTAACCATGGTTTCTCATTAAAAAAAAAACAACTTCTGGTCTCTTAGTAAAAATGAGCTCACGCACATCTTAAACTGCTCGAAGGTTACTAAGGCTGCATTTGTTTTTCACCAGCTTTTGCGTTTGCGGTGAAACAAACGCAGCAAGGTGTTTGGCAACAAACCAAACTGCGTTTTGTACTGTAAAGCTCACTAAAAAATTGAGTTTGAAACGCGGTTTTTATGAAGTAGTTTTTACATACTTTTTTAACTGAGTTTCGTAGAACCATGTTTGTTTTTGCATTTTAAAAGTGCATTTGAAAAATTTTGAATTTTTTTTCTTTGCTTCAAATTGATATATTTTTAGTGTTTTCAGATAAATTTGATGCGCTGATATCAAAAATAATTTTTTTAAAATAAAAAAAATATTATTTTGATGCATTTCCAAGTAAAAAGCACTTTGAAAAGCAATTGCAACCACACTTCCATCAAACATTTTATACATGTTTTTTGCTACATATAAACTTCAACCATAATTTTTACCAAACACGTATCTAAATTCAACTAACCACAACTAACTATACTTTTTTAAAACTTTTTTTTTTTAAACTATAACCATAAAAACTATTTAAAAAATAAACACACTCTAAGTCATTTACAGAAAGAGATGCAAGTGGCCATGTCTAAACCTCGTCATAATTGTGCAATTAATTCTTGTCTTTATTATATGATGGTTATTTGATTATGGCTTAAGAAACTAATGATTGTTAACTAATTCTTAATTAAAAAATATTATTTATTTTGACATCACATCTTGATTTTTAAAGTGTTTTTTTAATTGTTTTTTACTTGAATTAATATTTTTTAGATTTTTTTTCCATTTGGATCTGATAATGTAAAAATAAAAAATAAAATAATATTATTTTAATATATTTCTCAATTAAAAAAACTTTTAAAAATACAGCGCTAGCCGGATCCATAGAATCTTATTTTATAAGGTCCCCACACTGATAATTTGTCCTATGGTATCCCACTTGCAGCTGCTAGACATCGCATGCCATTGCAGATCATCATGGTGAGTGGGTTACCATGTGGTCGTACATGTCATCCAGGTAGTCTTCCACGTGGCGGGTGAAGACTAATCAGTTGCCAATATAGTTTGGTTACTTACCCGTTTAGAACCTTGGATGGCTTTGTGGCTCAAAATTATTTGTCCTTTTAATTAACTGTTGGATATGGTAGGTACTGTGGGACCAAGGAAAAAAAAAGTTCTTTGTAATCTATCTTTTTTTAATTCAAATTCAAACTAAAATGAAAAAAAATAAAATAACTGATGCACATTATTATGTTTGCTTTAGATCTTACTAATAATTGAGAAAATAATTAAATCTCGAATAATTTAGATACTTAAATAATTGATAATTTTAATATTTTAAATTTGAAGTTAGATGAATGAATTAAATAATTTAAATATTTTTAATTTAAGATTTTAAATATTTTATGGCAAACCATCATTGACCAATTTTTTTAATAGTGTAATTTTGTAAAAACCGTAATGTTGGATATGGTAAATGTTTTTTTTTCTAACATAGTTTATAAATATCTTTTGGAAAACCATCATCGGTCAATTTTTTTAATAGCGTAATTTTGTAAAAAATATAGGTGAAAATCATGACTTTAAAAAAAATTATAGTTGAAAAATACAATATTTTAAACAAATGGTCCAAATAAATGGCTTACTTGTTTTTTTGGCAACACATATGATTCATTCTAGATATTGTTAATTAACTTTCTTGATTTTATTGAATTAATCTTCTCGAAATCTTTTTAATAATAATAATAATAAAAGTATCATTATTGAAACTTCAATTTACTTTTAAGACCTTATCTTTCATATTTTTTTCTTTTGTGCAAGTCTATTTTAAAAATTGATTTAAAATACTGCATTTCTTAACTGTAATTTTTACTGTATTATTTTCTAAAATATCTTTTACTTGTGCTTCATTACTAATTTTTATTTTAAAATGTGCTAGTTTTTTTTAAAAAAATCTTTCTCGTCAGTTATATATACACATCCCATCTAAGCGCACTGAAAATGATGTCAGACTGTAATGAGACAACTCGCACACAGTGAGACAATCCCGTTTCCTTGTTTCAAGGCACCGTTTTTAGATTCTAAAAATCTTAAAACCTTGTGTTGTTCTTATAACACAGGTGTCAATTTCTCAACAACGTTATTCATCTCACGAGTCACGACAACTTGCATTATTGACTAAGGAGTGGGTGGCCCCACCCTATTCGTACATTCTCTTCTGTCCATGGTGGTAAAGCTTGGCCAGGGATTAACCTACAGTAAAACTCCGGTTATTTGTTGATTCTAATTTTTTTTTAAAATAAAAACATTGTTTTGATAATTTTTTTTAAATAAGTTGAGGATTGAATTTTAATTGGTTCAACCTAAATTTTCAACAAAATTAACCTGGTTTTTTAAATTCAATTCAAGTTAATACAAATTTTAAATTAATTAAATTTTTAAACCGAATTTTATAACTATATTTATAGGATAATTTTTGCATTTACTAATAAAAATTTTGGCAACTGCCCATGCTCGTAGGCCGTAGCGTCCGAGAGGTGATATGCGCACTCCTCATCCTGATAATCACACTCATTGACTCTCTTTTTTCCTTCCAAATAATGATAACTACACCCTCGCATAAAATTATCCTCTCCATGTTTTCTTCTTCTTTTGTTTTATCCGAAGCTGTATTTTTGCTGGATTTCATCGAAAGTATTGTACTACAAGGATCAAGTCTTGGGGGAGGGGCAGCATGGGAAAGGAATCTTGCATTCTTAGTTACCAATGCACTGTCAACACCTAAACTCAGCAGATAATTGGATCATGATGAGCGAGTGGTGATTGGTTGAGTGATTTATTCTGGGTTGAGAGCGTGCCTGTAGTATTAGTTTGTTATTATCGTAAATTCTGATTTTTAAAATACTTTTTATATGAAAATAGTTTAAATTAATGTTTTTTAAAATATTTTTTTTATAATTGATGTGTTGATATGAATAATAAAAAATTATTATTTTCATATATTTTCAATTACAAATTACTTTTAAAAAATATCATTTATCATATTATTAAACACGTGTGGTGCATATATGTACCTATGCACCGATATAAGAGATGTCTAAAGACATTTAATTGTGCTATGCTACGATATACTTTCAGGTTATATATATTTGTAATACAACTTATAGTGATCATTTTTTATCTGGAGAGAAATTTTATTTTTTTTCAATAAAACTCATAGTTTAAACTAATAAAACACACTATGATCGAACATACTTCTGTATCAAGAAATCCGATGAAGCTTAAATTTCAGGGCACTGAATCTGACCTTTCTTAAAAAATAATTGTTGTATGGACGACAACTATTATTTGTAAAAAAACTTTGATACCAAAATTAGTTTAACATTTTCATGCAGTGATAATGAAAAAAGATTAAGTATGTTTGTTTTTGAAGTAATTTTTATAGTTGTGGTTTGAAAAAAAAAAAATTAAAAAATATTTTTAATTAAAGTTAGTTGAATTTAGATACGTATCTGGTAAAAATTGTACTCGAAGTTTATATATAGAAAAAACATGTATAAAAAGAAAATTAATAAGAAATATTTAGAAAATTTAGTTAAAAAAACATGTAAAAACTACTATGCAAAACCTACATTTTAAATTCAATTTTTTAATGTTTTCCGCTGAGTTTTATGCTATATCAAAGATGCTGCTGCGTTTGTTTCACTAGAAAAGCTATCAGAAAGGGAGAGATTTTTTGAATGTGGAAGCAGAGGTACAGAAGTTTCCTCAAAGAAGGAGATCGAAAGTTTCTTCCATACACAGGCTTCAATTAGAAAAAGAAGAAGAAGAAAGAGGAAAAACCAGGACAAGAATGGAATGGTCTTTGGTATGATGACACTTGTCCTAGCTAGAATCCCCTCCATCATGCTAAAACCTGCATTTTATATCCGTAAAAAAATAAAAAAAATCTAGAAAAATCTTTCAACCTGAGATGACAACCCTATTTATCTGTTACCTCTCCGAGTACGAGTAGAGTTGTCATGTACTGGTAACTTGTGATTGAAAAAAGAAAGCACCCTAAGGTAACAGTCCTTCTTCTCTGCTATCTCCCAAAGTAGAGTTGTTATATATTCAAGATATGTTGTTGAAAGAAAAGAGAAAAGAAAAGGAACTTAACTGGGTCGCGGCTCAACCAGGAGTCGACCATCGGTCCAACCAACTATCTCATCATCATCATCAAAATCAAATCAACATGCATAGCTACAGCCTACACTGGAATCTCCATCTCCTTCAAGCTGTGATTTCATGAATCCATTAACACTGGCATAAATCCATACAAAGAAAGATACTAAACCAAGTGATAGACTTAGACCATGTTTGTTTCCTGGAATTCACTTTCCGGGAAACCACTTTCCAAACTTTCCTGTGTTTGTTTGCCTTTAGAAAAGTTGATCAACGGAAAACACTTTCCAGTCAACGGAAACACTTTTCGGTCAACGGAAAATACTTTTCAGTCAACGGAAAATTTGGTTTAGTTTCCAGGAAAGTGTTTTCCCTTTTGACTGTGTTTGTTTTCCGGAAAGTGGTTTTCGGGAAACCACTTTCCAAACTTTCCTGTGTTTGTTTGTCATTATAAAAGTTGGTCAACGAAAAACACTTTCCAGTCAAAGGAAAATTTGGCTTGGTTTTCAGGAAAGTGTTTTCCTGGAAAATTTGGGCAGAAAACACTTTCCGGAAGCTGTGAAAAATTTAGAAATGTCATTATTTGCTGATTATTTCAAATTTGATCCTCAAACTTTTGATTGCTATATATAATTTGTTTTGTATATTTATTTTTCA
>Ga0307511_10005367_pt1 | contig 13049 bp, 18 predicted proteins | sample 13_EM_MG_FD_200266 | JGI IMG/M metagenome (GOLD analysis project Ga0307511, IMG submission 200266) | Populus trichocarpa ectomycorrhiza microbial communities from riparian zone in the Pacific Northwest, United States - 13_EM | ecosystem: Host-associated > Plants > Roots > Unclassified | place...
ATAGATAACGACGGTTAGAACTGGTTATAACTCTTGCCTTTGAGTGACTTCGGGCTTGTGTGGACTACTCAATTTCAAGACTTTCGAGATACTCACCACAGCGAGTTGAAAACGCCTCGTGAGCTGATGCCTCCCGAACTTTGACGTTCTCGGCCCCGCTCTGTGCCCCCACATCCCACCCTCCCAACCCGCTCGAGGAATAATGACGAGACCAAATCCTCTAGTATCGAACCAATCGTTGGGCCTCGACGGCATCGAAGCGGTCGCCTCTTCGCGATTCACGAACGAAGAGGTTTGGGCGCTGGAGAAGCCCCCAGGAAACATTGCTATACGGTCGGCGTGTTTGCCGCTGGCACCTCATCCGCTAAAAAGTTTTGGGCTTTGGTCGCTCCTTGGAGCGCAGCAGCGTTGATTTCTCGATTGGTTTAACCTTAGTTGGCTCGGAGCGTGTTCCCGGCCTAATCGCACATTCACCTCATCCACGACCTCGCGTCCGTTCCCATGAGTACAAACAGCTCCACTTTATGTACCCTTTGTTACGACAAAGGGTACGACTCGAATGACCGGTAACTCAGAGTTGGTGAGTCCTCCACCCACTCGCAGTCGACCCTCATAAGATGTTCGGAGAGCCACACGATCTCGAGGTCTTAGCGTACTGTAGAGCGGCTGCAGGGTCGTGGGGGCGGGATGCGAGCCTGAGAAACGGCGAACGCGTATAGTAGAGCCTTCAAGTTCGGGGCCGCCGATCATACTACAATATTAATCTCATGTCCTCTGGCAACGACCTCGAGATCGCAAGGGACAGCACTCGCTCAGTTAGCGTACGAGCCCAACCATGCAGTTCTCATACATTTAGTAGCCTTTTTGGCCTCTGTATCGCCAGTGTTGTCCCTGCCGTTGCGACATACTGACGGTTCACCCTCACGATATCATACCACTCCTCCCTTCCTTCCGGATCCCCCTTCGTAGCGAAAAATATTGCCGGACGATCGACAGCTGTGCTCAAGCTCCCCCAATTTCTTTATGGTATGTGCGAAATCCCCGAAAACGCTCGACCTAGTAGAAGGAAGAGTGTTGGCAGATGGGACAGGCTGAACTGGAGTTTTCCCGGATAATCTTCAACCCAGGAGCCTTTGTCGATATCATGGAGCGTACCTGCGCTGATACATTCCGTTCTGCTGAATGGGTGGCGACATATCGTTGGCCGCAGATCTACCGTCTCCCCGGGACACTCGGAGCACGCACCTCTCGCACCCTCTGCGACGGCGATGTCCCGAGCTGCCAGAGATGTAGGTCGCTCGATGAAGCTGATGCCCTCGATGTCAGGCACGATTGCTCCCGCCGCTGGTGTGCGCAAGTGGCTTGTCTCGGCGCCGTTCCGGCCGTGCGGGCAAACAGAGTCGACTCGCGAGACAGTGACCGTTGGGATCGAGGCGAAGTAAAGGCCAACAACCTCCTTGGTGATGCACCACCGGGTGTGTGTGCCGTTGGTGAATTGACAAACCCCTTCCCGTGAAAGTCGCGGAGGTGCCCATCGCTCACCTCGCCCGTAACCTCTACGCTCTCAAGTGATATCTGCTGCCCCACCGTTCCTGGTGTATTATCGTGGTTCTGCACCTTCACCACGCTCTTACTCTCAGGAGGGGTACGCCGGGCTCCACTCAATCTCCGAGTCTGATACTTCTCGCAAGAGGGAACCCGGTAGAGCAATAGTTTTGGGAGAGACCGCTATCCCCCTTACTGCCAGACTTTCACAAGACCACGTTGATGTGTTGAGAAGGTCAAGCCCACCACAGAGGACATCCAAGCTGTCAGAGAGGTCGCGGATCCAACCAAACTTGTAGCCGAGGGGGATCATCACTGTAAGGATTTTATCAAGTCATTGCCTACATACCCCCTTCCCCAAGCTCTGAACCACGGTAGACGGTACCCGATGGACCTGTATTGACCCACTATATACTTAATATACAAATGTAACAGGGATGCGGGTTAGAAGAGGAAGGGTGAAAATGAAATTGAACGTGCACATGCATACCACCTGGTTCCCTATCACGAATTAGGGTTTTCTCGTACGCCACAACGCCTCAGCGTCATTCAAGCTGGCAAGAATATATTCTACCCCAGGCCGTGCGTTGCGATCCTCCAGCCAGCACATCTCAACCGTCCTCCACAGCTCGCTGCTGAATCCAAGATGTGTCGCCCCCTCCGGTTTCATCGGTCGGACCCCCTCCATAATCTTGTGGACAGCGAAGATATCCGACTCGAACTCGAGGTAGGGGTGGTGTCCACATAGTACCTAGGTTACCCCCGGTCAACTGTCTACTGTGACGAACATGATCGCACGAACACTCACCTCGTAGATGACCATCCCGAGAGCGTAGCAATCGGACTGCCTGGTCGGCCGGTTGTCTTCTGATTCTGGGATCCCAAACCTCTCCGGATCCAGAAGTTCGGGACTCACCCATCGACGAGTTCCTCCACCAGTAAATGACATGAGCGTGTCGTTTGAAATCAGTGATGCTCGAGAGGCTCTGCTCGCATAAGTCCCAACACCGGTGATGGTTGAAAGACCGAAGTCAGCGATGCACGCTTGCCGGTTCTTGTTAACCAGAATGTTTGCCTTCGCAGACAGGTGAGAGGTGTGCAGATGTTCGATTTGAGGGGATCGCGTACCCCCTTCAGATCTCCATGGACTACGTGGAAGTCGTGCATATACTTCAACCCATTCGCAACGCCAGACAACTGAACAATTCATCAGTGAGGCTGCTGCGAGATCAAGCGACAACATACAAGCTCGACGCGGTTTATAAACCAACCTCTCTTGACAAACTCATTTATGTTCCCGTTCTCCATCCACTCGGAAACCAGAGCAAACCGGTGTTCATTCAGTGAAACTCCAAGTAGTGGTAGGATATTTGGGTGTCGGAGGTGTTTCCAAGCAACCCCCTCTCGACAGAACCTCTGTGATCCATTTATCAAAGTGGCCGTGGCAGCACCAGTAAAACACTCACACTACGGATGGCATCCAGGTCACTGGTAATGTACACACGCACGACTTTGATGGCCACCTGACGCCCTTCGTGCATACCCTGTGATACGTCAGCGAAGCCCCCAGATTCGACTTCCACAGCGTTTTCCAAGCAGTCGGGGATTTGCATGGAGGTTGGGATCACAAGGTGTCGGCTGCATGTTTTGCAAAGTTTATTGAGCAACTTCAGCCGCTCCCGATCTGACAGGGCACCGTTCTCAAGGCGCTGTGGATCATGTCAGTCTTGAGAAGGGGGGTGCGGAAGAGCTACCTCATTCATTTCATTAACCTGCCTCTGGATCTCTGACTTTGAGTTTTGTAGAAACTGGAAGAATGAGGCAATTCGTGGGAGAATCCCCCTAGGCTGTGGCTGTTGACTGGGTGGCGAGAATGTGTGGTACATGACAGAGAGTTCGCATCGTTGTTTTGGTTGATCATGCCAGCCGGTTGTGATTACGTCCCAAACGGGGTCCCGCAACCACTGATTCTGGCTTGAGCCTATCGGACGAGATGGTCGTTCACCATCGCGAATACTTGCGGTCATATTTCCCACACCACTTCCATCATACGGCAGTTCCCCCGTGAGGACCTGATCGTAACGAAACAATTGTATCAAGTAGCAGGATGGTTCCAAAATGGGTACGTACCATGAAAGAAGTCATCGCAAAGGAGTAGATATCACTCTCTTTCGAAGGGGCATACACCCCTGGACTTTCGAAGACGGAACGTATACGTTCCGGGGCCGTATATCGGAGAGTTTCTTGCTGATTGCGCCAACGTTTGGAGTACCTGAACGCCCCCACAATCGCAAAGTCTCCAAGGCACGCTTGACCATCCCGAGTAATTAGGATGTTGTTCTAGACTCACTGAGCATCAGTGTGGGGGCTCACTCAATCTTTTACTTCACTTAGCGGCCTAATATTACCGTGTAAAATACCCAACCCATGAAGGTACATGAGGCCACGGCATACTTGTGCAAGCTATTGTAGGCGTGGTCAGTAGATTGTCTCCATCAATCTTTACCGATGGGCACGTACAAGCGTCAGGCGGTCGGCATTCGGGTTCACTTGGGTGTGCTGAGTAATGTTCCTGTCTGGCATCCATGGGCTCACGATGCAAACTGGAAACAGCGCCTTCGAAACCTGGATGACAGGGAGTATGTTCGGGTGAGGATTGCGCTTGCTCTCTTCCATCAAACGGCGGTATATCTGGTATGAACTGAACTGAATACACCTCCAATTTAATAAAACAGTTACCATACCTCTTCGATCTTCCTATGTTGGACAATCAGACTCTGTTCCCGAACCACCTTGACGCATACTGGCTCCCCATGGTATTCTCCTTTCCATATGTCTGTGAATCCAAGAGGATTGTAGTCCAGGGGTGTATCACGCAGTCTCAAGCCGGGGAGGATTTGCGATCCACGGAGCATGGCGTGGGTCAAAAGTCTGGTCCACAGGTCCGAGTATTCATCCGTAGGAGACGATCCGAGTATGGCCTAACCACCAGAGGCGTCAGAAACTAAGAGGGGACTTTGTGGGAGAGAGATACCTCACGAAACATCTCCGCCAATGCAGTCACTTCCTTCGAGGACAAACCCGTCGGAGAAGTTTTGCCCCTCCATACCACCTCGGAGATCGATGGTACACGCTCGTCATACGCAAGGTCGCCCCTGACCTTCCTATAAATAGGATGTACGCGCAAAAAGTCCTCCCCCAATCGAATGAGGTCCTCGGAACCAAGGTGGGGGAACTTGACTGAATCATTCGCTAGTCGGCCACCACTGCTCGAGTTCAGTTGGATTGTCACCTCACCATCGGTAGGGTCTGCCCAGTCCAGATCCATGACTGGTCGTCCAAGTCGGGACATCGTGGTGACGAGTAACTCGCTGTTGAGGTTAAACAGGGAGTGCACTCCCAGCCTTGCAGGAACCACGCTGCTTTCTCGTTCTGGTCACGGTACACGACTGAATTGGTTATGTAATGTGTTACTTGCATATGCATGGAAGATCAACGGGGGTTTCGTCTGGCCTTCAAGCTTCAATTACGACCATCCTGGAGGTCGATTGCCTCCCTTTCCGCTCGCGAACTTTCCGAGGTCCTCAACTCACGGTTTCGTCCGAGGCCCCGTATCAGTCATGGAGTCGCCGCGCACCACCGTTGCGAACCATCATGTGGGGGTGGTGAGTTCGATCACCCCATCGGCCGGCGATTACACGCATCTGCACCGCGAACGGAGACCCAATTCGTGGATGTAGATCCGTGGGTGTGCGGTGATAGATTTAGCTCAAGCAAACGGCGAACGAGAGAGGGGAGGGAGCCGCATCAGAACCACAGGGACGTTTCCCTCCATTGCAAACCGTTCACCGAAGTGAGCTGACCATCTTGGTGCAAATTGGGTGACGGAGAGCTCGACCAACCTCTTCCAAGCCTCCCCGCGCTATCCCGTACAGCCGATGGGCCCTAGTATCGGCAGTCCTCATGTTGTGGCTACTGTTCTCCCTCCTTCATTTAACTTCAAAGAACGCGGGGCCAAGGAGCACAAATCCGGCGGGCGAGTCGATATGAACAGAGAATGCCAATATGTATTCATTCTGTCAACCTGCGAGATTGTTACACGATACCGTATCAATACCTCCGTCAGAATCAGGCCGGGTCAGGTCGAATGGTGGTCCTCTTCCTCCGAGATACCAGCCTCTAGGAACAACAAGAACATGTCGGCGTCCGTAGTTCCAGGAGCAACGTGGCCGGCGTCAGCGGTGGTGGCGGAAGGAGTGGAAACGGGTTCGGCGTGTCATACTGGACGGGTTCCGGAACGAGGTCTGCGGGAGGGCACGAGTCCGGGGTGGGAGCGGGAGCGGAAACCTATTACGGAACCGACGTGGTCATTCGCGGCTTAAAAGAGGAACGGGGTGGGAATGAGTGTTGCAACGTTGAGGTTTGGGGACGGGTGAAGACGCAAGAGGGACCTTTGGCGCGGGCTTGTTAACCCCGAGTTCCTTGAGGTACAAGTCCTGGACGAAATCCACGCGGGGCGAAACTGTGGAACTGAGCATACATCGCGTCTGGATCGATTCCAGGGAGGGACAGACCTTTTCGGACTGCAGAGGAGGATGACAGGAAGCTCGCGATCTGGAAACAGTCCGGGTAAATGGAAGGGTTCGAGAAAAGGTCGTAAATTCCAATGATTCGGGTCGTGAATATGGATACGTACGACCGAGAGGGCTCAGTCCCTGGTGACGAAAGACACGAGGGAAGGGTAAAAATGTTTGAAGCAGATATGGATCGGGGGTGAAGCGAGAGAGGACGGGCTCAGGCATAACCCGGTTCGAACGGAGATCCTGTTCTCTCGAAAAATGAAAGCGGAAACTTCTTTTTGCAGTGCGTCGGGGGTCTGGGCCGCGTTTTTGAGAAAACAGAATATAATTTTTTGTGTTTATACCGTGACATGAAGAACAAAACCGACGAATGCCATTTGCTGCTAGCCACCCCCCACGCCGTCCCGATGACCGCCCATCCCCGGCGATGCCCTATATTGACAGTCTGCACGGCCCCACGATCCGTACTGCCAGTTTGCAGCCATAACTTGAGGTTTTTTCCGCCAGATGGCCCCCAATCTGTGAAACTAAGCAGGGTCATTTTCACTTTCGATGGTACCATTGGTCTGGGATGCAAATACGTACCGTTGGTCAATCTCGTAAGTACCGAAGTTCTGCTCCTCTAGTTCTCAGGACCTCCTTGAATCTGATGAACTCTTCCTCCTCTTCCCACCGACTCCAATCCCCGTGAAGTTCGATAAGGTCCGCGTGAACAAAACCACTTCCCTCGCAACCGCTAAGCCACGAGAGTTGGCCCTTAATCGCCGGCCATAAGCTCTTCTCCCCTTGCTGCCAGAAAAACTCCGTCAGGCAAAGGTTCAACCCAATTTCGCGGACGTGACGATACTCTCCACGCCACGCGTGAGCCTGAGGGAAGAAGAGAACCGAAAAGTTTATGCGACGGAGGTTTGGGTTGGCGTTTAAGTCGAGCAAGAGGAAAGACCCGTCCCGGCGGAAGGAGAGGCGGGGAGCGAATTCAACCGTGTGTACTTGACGGGAGAAGGCTCGTATGCACTTGGTGGGGAGATGCTCAAGGATAAGGTGGTGGAGTGATGGAAATTTCCAACTGGCGACGCATATATCGAGGTTATCGGGGAGATTCCCGACCCTCAAAGTCTGGATATTCGGGTGAGTGAGCGGAACAACCGGCCACGACAACCCCTTTCCCCAGATGGTCAGATACCGGAGGTTAGGGGACTGATTGACGACGTCCACCAACGAGTGCAACACGACTGCAGCGTACGCAGGATTGTCCAAGTCCATTCTGTACACGACACAAAACCAGTCGACCCTCGTTAGGTTCGTTAGCCAGGGAATATTGGTAAACCGGGGATGATGTATGGGGTATTCGGCGATGGGGCAAGGTCGATAGAGATATTCGATGTTGGGACAGGACGAAAGGAGGGAGGCGACGGAGTCTGATCCGTGCCTTGGTATGTAGGAATACGCTAGTTGCAGCTTCCGGATATGGTGGCCACGGGGCTCGATGGTGGCGGAGCCGAACACAATGGACCTGAGATAATGTTCCTGAGGTCGAACGAACCTGATGTCTTCAGCCAACATGAATGAGACTATCTGGTTCCAGGTCTTGCAAACGAGAGCGAAGGCGCACTTTTCGCGGAGAAGATCGTCATGCCGTGGTATCCTTTGTTCCTCGAAGGGAAGGTAGTCCGAGACGATGAAAAATGGCACCGCCAGTCGAATGATGTATTCCCAAAGTTCTGGTGGGAGCGGGTGGGGTGGTGGATCTGACATGCTGGTGATCACGATAGAGGACTGCGGCAGAGGAGCGCCCACCGAGATCGCTGCGCTTAGTCACACCCTCACCTCAAACTTATCGGATGGGCATCCCAGCTGATGAGAGGCATAAATTGGCAAAGGTGGGAAGTGACAACCACGGGATATCATCTATTCATTGGTATATAGGTTTTCTCTGATGAGTCAAATGATACAATGACGCGTCAAAGCGAACGCAGGCAAAGAACGGGCTGCGTCTACTGGTAAATGCGAGCGGAAGCAATGTCAAAGTAAGCCTGGGCAAACGCCCCAGGGTTGTTATCGACCAAGTCGATGCAAGAGCCGGGACAGCCGCTGTCACCCCAGGAACCTCCTGCGTAATCACCACATAGTGTCAAGTTGATGATGATGCTGTTGTCCCCGAACTTTTTGTCGAAATCGCAGGTCGCGCTGTTAGGGAATAACGCAAGTGGGGTGCCCTACGGAAAAGAAGCAGGTGAAAACCAGCCTCTGGAAACGCTACTTGAGTGATCAGCTTACCCAGGAATCGGTGTTGATCTGATCGTTGCCATTTTTGACGTCACCGGGCGGATTAACATTCCTAGGCCAAAACCAGGCCTTGATGAAGGAATCCGTGCGTTCGATGGCGTACCAGCCGCCTCCATTTCTATTAAAGGAAGGACCATACGAGTTTTGGTTGGGGTCCATAACAGCGCACCCGGGGTCGTTGTCCGAATGAGTGCCACAATCCGTGCCTTGGACAGTACCGGTTTGATCACGATGGTCGGACACGGTGCATCCAATGGAGGTGTGGACGGAAATCGCGTTCGGGGGGACGTCGTTCACACCCTCGAGGATGTCGAGCTCGCCCTGGTTGGGCCAGTCGTCCAGACCGGTCTCCCAGATGGCAGGCCATGTAGCGCAGCCCTGCGGCATGTGCCTCACATCGAAGCTGTGGATGGCGAGGGCATCAGCGACCGATCCATTGTAACTGGGGTCCAGAACGACATACATAGCGACATGATGACGGAACGATTCCGTGGAAACCAACCGAACGGATTTCCTTCCACGCTCACCAGAAGCGACTTTGTTGGTGGAGTCGGCGCGGAGGATGAAGGTGTTACCGCCGCCGTAAGTCAAGTTATTGGCAATAGCGGTGTTCTTATCAACATAGTCACTGTACGGATGAAGAAACGTATGGTCAACAATTGGTTCCTCCATCGAGCAGCGGTGGCCGTTCCGTAGATGAAACATGTCCAGAAGCAGGGACGGATTGAAAGCGAAAGGGTGGGAGAAGTGAACTCACACTCGACCGTTGGTGGGATCCGGGATATTGTCAAATCGGAAATGGTCGTAGAACTGATTTCCGACGATATCGCGGGTCTTTCTCCAAGCGCGGGCGTGGCCCACGGTGGCCAAAGCTAAAGAAACCAGGGAAGCTAAGGCGAAACGCATCTTATCTTATGTTGGGGCAGTCGAGGTAGGGTGAAAAGTCAAGGGGCGAACGAGAGTGTTGACAGAAAGGGGAGGTTTCAGGGAGTGTGATCAGAAGCGACAGTAGACCGGGGCTTCGAGGGGTGGGTGGTTGGTGAGGAAGTTTATCGCTCTGGAGGTCACTGTTAAATACCCATTTGCCTAACACGCACTCGCCCACATGGGTAGCCATCGCGATACCCCGTTAATACCCCCGCACCGGAAAAACAATGCGAGTGCCAAGCATCAGAGGACAACAAGGTAAGAAGCGAGGAAAGGAATGTGGGACGGCGTGACATGGTGCTGGACTCTGGACACCAACAATCGATCACGATCGGGCGCTTTAATCTGGGAGAATATCCACCCCACCCTGGTAACACAACCTGGAGGGCTTAGGAATCCACTATACGGACGTCAGTTGTTGGGGAGCAATGTATAGCACTGTAGGTTGATGCGTGAAGACGACTCTAAATGGGAGCGCCGAATTCCAGGTGACGGGAAAACGTTGAATTCCAGCCGGGAGTGACGAAGTCTAGCCCACACGCTCTTGCGAAGAGGTTTCCAGATGGAATCTAGGAAGTAGAGGGTTCTCAAAGGTTGAGCTGGAGCTCTCCATGCGAGAGTGCAGAAGTTCTGCGAGCGTGGAGCACGGTTCGGGGAAGTTGGTGTGATGGATGAGGTTGTTGGGGTGCGGTATGAATGGAATTGGGATTACGCCAGAGCCGGTGACGAAACCAAGTGTGCCAGTCTTCGGCCCGAGAAAGGGAAACAACGCCACAAACGTATTGACATCGACAACCATGCTGAACGTCCAACCCGTCGATCTCCGGTTGCCAAGAACAGGGGCGATGTTCGACACAACAAGAAGACTCAGCTCAAATGGGAACATGATGCCGTGACCACGAGCGACTCCCTCTCCCTCTGTCATGTGTGCGTGTCGGGTGACCCCCGGGAAGAGAGATAAAGAAGCCAGAGGATCCTGCGCACCGTATCCCTGAACCGGCGGAACGGGTTGAGACAACGATCAGTAGTAGTAGTTATAGGCACGGGGGAATCGCGGTCACCCGACCCACTGGCACCACCAGAGTCCGCGCGTGTCAACCGCATGTTCACTTCCATGCCCAGATGACGGGTCGACGGGTGTGGAGCGTGCACGCTTGGGTGCCGATTGATCACTGAATCCGGAACTGACTCTCCTTGTGGGTATAACCCCTACGGCCGGGGAGGGAGTCTTGTTTTCCGCCTGCGGGCCGTGCCCGTGAGGGTTGAATGTACCTTCGATCTTGATCGATCTGATCGTACAGAACTCTAAAATCTGTTTTGCCCATGATGCAACGGCCAGCAACTGGCCTCCCAACAAGTGACGATGATAAGGATTCACGAGGGTATCTGGAATTGCCCCCTCTTGAGGTTGCACGTTGTCCACCATCGAGTCCCGAGCTCGCTTTCTTATTCTCCGTTGGACTCGGTCGGTTCTCGACGCAGGAATGTTTATCCTCGCTCACGGCACACACTGTCGAGCCCTAATCCGATAGCACCATCGCCCTCAAGGCCACCCCCGATATGTTCACCTATCCGACCAGAAATAACCCTTGTGACCCCGACCCAACGCACTGCAGTTTCGCCGATCCTGAAACTTATTAGCGTGGCCCGGAGTCTCCATCCCCCATAATCCTTGCAATCGGTTCTCGTATTGGTATAGACTGACCCTCAAAACTGACTAACCCCTATTACCTTTGGCAAAGAGCCCACCATTCCCGAACTCGCAAAGCTCACTCGCAAGTCCGCCGAGACCCAGCACGGGCCGCAGACGGTCCTACCCCCTTCCTTGTTACTGCCACCCCTCCCGACTGCTCGCACCTGTCCTGACACGCGAGTGGTATTGTAATAGGATAGATGGTCGTTGTAGGATATATAATCCAGATCCCAGCGTCGGATGCTTGGATGGGACGGGGTCAAATCACGTTAAATTCGTTTACAAGGGGTGGAGCGTAGATTGACTATTTCACCCACTGCCGGTCGTGAGCATCGCTGCAGGTCCGAGCTGTTGATTATTGTGTCCATACCCACCGTTCTGGAATTCATGGTTGAACGTGACTCCGATATGGGAGTGATAGAATGTGAGCAGATCAAGCCTCCTACTGATCGGGATTTGTGGTCCACTCCACCATCCCTACTGTAAGCTCGGCATCTACCACCAGCTAACCCCCGCATGAGACCTAGGACCAGATCCAGTAACCGACGCAATGGCAACACTCCATGATGTTCAGCCAAACCACACTCCTGACCGTATCGTTGTAACGGCGTTGGAAGCTATTCGGGCGACCCCCGTCGAGAACTCGATGTATGCGCGACTGTACGGGTTTTACGCCCGACCGGATGCGGCTGCGGTAGCATACGATTGGGACACACGCGCGCCGTGGGTGGCCTTACTCGAAGATCTCCGCGATCACTATTCGATTCGGTGGTGAGTTCCTTATCTGGGATCGGGTTACGTTCACGAATCCAACAACGATTGCAGTGGGACCGATGTACCACAAGAAACAGTGGCCCCAATTGTATACAGCTCCCTCCAGGAGTGGCATTTAGATCAGGTCCGCGATCTTCTCACACGTACGTTCTGGAGTGGGATTGACAGTACGTCCTTGATATCACCTACCCCCTCCCTTTTAATAAAAAGCAGTCAGCGACTCCCTGCTCTACCAACCGGAACTCGCAACGGTTATCGCAACATACAAACGGCTCGTAGTCGGGGTTGCGATCCTCAGTTCACCACGGGAAACGTACATAACGTATCTGGCGGTGAAACCCGGTTGGGATAACTCCCAGATCGCGACGTTTGAGTGGCGTCTCTGATATCTAGGCGGTGAATGGCTTACCGTCCAACCTAGGACCATGCTCTACCATTTGATCTCGCTGAATCCAGAGAAGGACATCACTCTGCACGTTTCGACGAATAATCCCGCAATGGTAAGCTGTCTTGAGCCCTCTCCAGGATTGTGAGGCTCATCGATTTGTCGTAGTTACTTTATAACCGGTTCGGCTTCAAGGCTGAAGGATTCGTAGCGGGGTTTTATGACAAGTATCTCGATGCGCAATCAAGACTATCGAAGAACGCGTTCCTTCTCCGACTCAGACAGTGAAGCTGGGATCCGATGTGAAATTTGGCTCGCGGCCAGAGACCGCCGAAGCAATATCTAGTGGTTCGTGTGGCTCATTGTGTACGGCGAGTTGTAGAACATCATTCGGTTGAGACAACGAATACCAACGAGATTGAAGCGGTCTCTCCAATGAGAGTTTGTTCCATTCTTCTCGGTATGGGTATTCGAACATGCCGTCATACATTCTAGGGAATTACTCCAATGTGGAGGCGCGGTATTAAGAATTAAGCGGGCGTACGGTTCCGTACCCCTGGCGGTGGTATACAAGGGGTAACGTCCGCAGTGGGTTATTTACATCGTCCGTCGGAACCTTCTCAACCCGCATAACCCGGGCAATAAATAGCTCTGAAGCCACTCCAGGGCCATTCCACCCCTTCTCGCTTCGTTCACCCCTTTCCAAATCGAAGGCATCCGTATCAAGGTCGTGCAACGGTTTGGGTGGTAAAATGAGTTTGCATGAAATTGCTCCCAGGGAGTCGTATAATATCGGAAGGCCCTCCTTTGTTAAGGAATATCGGGATTCGGCAAAGGGGCGTGGGTGAAGGCGTGCGTT
>Ga0307511_10005368_pt1 | contig 13047 bp, 3 predicted proteins | sample 13_EM_MG_FD_200266 | JGI IMG/M metagenome (GOLD analysis project Ga0307511, IMG submission 200266) | Populus trichocarpa ectomycorrhiza microbial communities from riparian zone in the Pacific Northwest, United States - 13_EM | ecosystem: Host-associated > Plants > Roots > Unclassified | place...
CCGTTCATCTTTCACGGCCTCAGCAAATGTTTGAGGTTCAGTTCCTGCAGTGATAGCTGCCAAGAAATGTCTATATGGGGCAGAAAAGTTATCACAGTTCACACAATGAGCTATAGGGTATGGTGTACCTGAGGATTCTGATGAGCAAGATGAACTCTTCGAGAGACTTAACGTACAGATGGTGTGTGTCACAAAATCTTGCAGGCGAGTGGAAGGTATCTTGGTGCGTTGGCCTCGACCCAAATATTCCTCATTTACAACAACACTAGAACCCCCCTTATCATATGTAGTCTCATGGCTGCTGTCATGAACTACTACTGTGTCAGAGGGAAAGACAATTGAGGACTCGAGTATTGATGCATTGCCTTCCAGATTATCGTCTGTCCCAGTTTCCCTACTGATCTCTTGCCCAACGTGAGGAACAAGATTTTCATGCATGTGACTATGCGGAACAGTGCTTGGTCCCTCATTGTCATCCATACTAACCCAATCTATTATAGGACCCGAGGTAGAATCAACATGCGCAGAAAGTGGGCTTTGCTGGCCATCAGTGAGATAAGGAAATTTGTCCTCACAAAACACAACATCTCTTGAAATTAAAAATACTCCTAATTCAAGGTCATAAACTCGCCACCCCTTCTTACCATAAGGATAACCCATGAAAACACATTTGCGGCTGCGGCTAGCAAATTTATCTCCTTTATGTCCTTGGTTATGAACATAACATCCAAACACACGCATATGTCTGAGTTGAGGTGTCTTACCATATAAGACTTCATATGGTGTTTTCCCATACAGAATGAGTGATGGAGTCCGATTTATCACATATCCAGCAGTCAAAATGCATTCACTCCAAAATTCGATAGGGAGATTTGCTTGGAACCGCAGAGCACAAGCCACATTGAGTATATGCCTATGCTTGCGTTCCACACGTCCATTTTGTTGTGGAGTTCTTGCACAAGAAGTTTCATGCATAATACCATGCTTATGGAAATAATTGCCAAGACAGATGAATTCAGTACCATTGTCACTTCGCACCGTTTTCACTTGTTTGTTAAATTGACGTTCCACCAAAGCGATAAAATTGCACAAATTCACTGAGACTTCTTTCTTGTCAAGCAGCAAGTATATCCACGTTGCTCGCGAATAATCATCAACAATGGTTAAAAAATATCTTGCACCACAAAGTGCAATGGTTCGATAGGGTCCCCATAAGTCACAGTGAATTAACTGAAAACTTTCCAATGTTTTATTATCACTAGCAGGAAATTTATCCCTTGTTTGTTTTGCTCTAAGACAAACATCGCAAACTTGATTACGTAAGCTACTAATTTTACCAGCACCAATATTTGGAACCAACTCTAGAACCTTAGATGATGGATGTCCCAGCCGCTTGTGCCACAAATTGAAGGATTTCTCATTGCCAGTTTGTACTGTTGCCACAGTTGCCCTTCCTCGCAAGTAGTAAAGCCCCTCTCGTAGCTCACCCGCACTAATCACCATCCTCGAAGTGCGGTCCTGTATAGCACAAATTTTATTAGTGAACTGAGCAACACAATCAGATTCATCAATCAACTGAGATACCAAAATGAGATTGTATTGCAAACTTGGCACATATAAAACATTTGTTAATTTCAACTTGTCACTCAGCACCACTGTTCCTTCTTTTGTAGCAGTTGTTTGTTGCCCGTTTGGAAGCCCAACAGGACATTCTACCATGTCTCGGACATGGGATAAGCAATCTAGCCTTCCTGTCATATGATGAGAAGCACCCGTATCGATAATCCATTGTATGGAGGAACACTTACCAGTGAGTTTCTCAGTTGCCCCTGTCTTGGTATTGTTTAGAATGTTCAGTAATGTCTGCCATTGTTCATCACTAAGGCCATTGGTATCGCTTCTATCAGTATATGAGACTTGAGTTGCATTGGCTTTGACCAATCCTCCACGTCCTCTGCCAACAGGAGTCACCAATCCTCCACGTCCTCTGCCAACAGGAGTCATGCCTCGCTGTCCTCCCTTTCCTCTTCCAGTCCCACGAGCACGATCTCCCCACCAATCCGGATATCCAATTAGCTGAAAACAGCTATCAGATTCATGTCTCGTGCGATTACAATGGTTGCATACCACATTTTTGTCCTTTCCTTCATTTTTATTGCGTGATTTGAACTCTGCTTGCACTGCAAAGCTCATCACCTCGCCGCGCTCTTCCTTTCCACGAGATATGATTCTGACACGTTCTTCCTGAACTAGTGTTGAGTAGAGTCTGTTCAGATTTGGCAATGGGTCCTGAGCCAACAGATTTGATCTTACAGTCCTATAGACTATTTCATCAAGTCCCATGAGGAACTGATGAGCTTTCTCTTCCTCACGCTTCTTTTCTAAGGCCGCTCCAAGGTTGCAGGTACACAAGCCGCACTTGCACATCGGCATTTGTTCAAAGTTTGCCAATTCTTCCCATAATTTCTTAAGCTTTCCAAAGTAGGCAACAATTGTCAATCCTCTTTGTTTGCATTCAGCAAGCTCAGCCCTTAGTTGTTGTATGCGTGGTCCGGTCCATTCACCATGGAAAATCGTTCTTTTATGTCTTCCCAAAGATCTTGTGCCACCTCCATATGTGACATAGTTGATCTCAATGATGGTTCAATGGTGTTCATTATCCAGGACACCAGTAAAGAGTTGTTGGTCCACCAGTCTTCAAGGTCCGGTGATTCCTCATCTGGACGCTCAATAGATCCGTCCACAAAGCCAAATTTTTTCCTTGCTCTCAATGCAATCTTGAGAGCACGAGCCCATTCATCGTAATTTTCTCCCTTCAGTTGAACTTGTGTCAACAGACTTCCAGGGTTGTCATTGGAGGTTATGTCATAAGGAGAGATAGTTTTCCTCAAGGTAGCCATTTCTCTGCAATGGCCAGGATATTTTATTAAACTAGATACAACTCTAATACCATGAGAAGAAAGGATTTGAATTTGAAGGTCTAATCTATTGATTCAGAAAACCAGTATATATATACATGGAGAAGCACTATTTCCGTGCAACTTCCAAACACAGCTACCTAAATGTATGCCTTAATTGACAACTGATTACATATTTACAGCTAAGTATGATATTAGGAGATATGACAGAATAAAGCAACAGAATATTTGCCAACATGATTTGAGAGATATTCGCCAACATGATTTCAGCGATATTCGCCTAATAGTTATGATAAACAAGTACGCTTAATTTCTTCTCCCTTTTTTTGAGCCTGACGACATTCCTTGAAATTTGTTCATTGCGTATGCGGACAGCTTCTAGTCTGTCCTGGAAATCGATATAGCAGATATGAAGAGCGCGTGGCTGGATATTGTGGGATGATCCATAATAAACTATCACGTCACAATAAGATGGTGGATGGGAGTGTTATTAGTAGAAGAATCCCAGAGGGTTTATTGTCCATGAACCTGATGTACATATAGGGCTCCCCATGGAGCCTGCTTTACAGTCCAGAAGTTCCAAACTCAGAATGACAGGCTGCTGAGCATAAGATTCTTTTGAAATCATCTCCTTCACTGCTTCAATTACTGAGACCATTTCTTGTCGCTCAAATTTAGCAGCCACACTTCTGTTCTCGACGCTGTGAACAGAGCAAGCACATTACTTTTAGCTTGTAATAGTATATTGGCCGCTGCATCGTTAATATCAATTTTTTAAAAATATTAAAAATATTAAGAAAAATTTTAAGTAACTTAAATATAGTTGTAATATAAAACTCAAGAGTATTAGGTTTGATGGTCATACCAAACTTAAAAAGCTTGAGTCTAACATTCAAGTCACACCTGAGAGATTTGGGTCTAGCTGCCAAGCAGACTCAAGAACATTGGATCTACTGGTCATGTTTAATTAATGTTTTTTATATAAATTTAATTTTATTTTTTAAAAAAATATATGTAAACTACCATTAAAGTATCCTAAACAGAAATTCTAATTAAGTTTTTTTTATTTTTTTCTAAAAAAACATTTAAATTACCCTTGAAGTATTATAAACAGAAATGCTAACTAATTTTTTTTATAATGATTTTTATTTTGTCTATAAAAAAAAAACATTAAAACTATCAATGAAGTATCATAAACATAAATTCTAATTAATTTTTATTTTATATTTATAAGAAAACATTTAAACTACCCTTGAAGCATCATAAACAGAAATGCTAAGTTATTTTTTTATAATTTTTTTTATTTTTTCTATAAAAAAACATTAAAACTATAATTGAAATATCCTCAATATTTTTATACAATTTTTTTTTATTTATAAAAAAAAACATTTAAACTACTCTTTAAATATCCTAAACAGAAATGTCAATTACTGTGTTATAATTTTTTTATTGTTATAAAAAAAAATTTAAATTACCCTTGAAATATCATAAATAATTTTTTTAAAAATTGTTTTCTATTCCAAAAAATATTTAAACTACCCTTAAAGTATTCTGAACAGAAATATTAATTAATTGTTTTATAATTTTTTTATTTTTTATAAAAAAACAAACATTTAAATTACTCTTGAAGTATCTTAAATAATTTTTTTTATAAATGTTTTCTATTTTTATAAGAAAAAAAAATAATTATCCTTAAAATATCCTAAACTGAAATTCTAATTAAGTTTATTTAAAAATTATTTTTTTATTTAAAAAAAAATTTAAAATATCCTAAACAAAAATTCTAATTAATATATTTTTTAAGAAATTATTTTATATAGGCTTTTCGGTCTGGCAGTCATGGCGGCCAAAAGTTTTTTATAAAAAAACATTTAAACTACCCTTAAAGTATCCTAAACAAAAATGTTAATTATTTTTTTATAAAGTATTTCTATTTTCTATAAAAAAATAAACATTCAAACTACCCTTAAAGTATCTAAATAGAAATGTTAATGAATTTTTCTTATAATTGTTTTCTATTTTTTATTAAAAAAAACATTTAAACTACCCTTAAAATATCATAAACAAAAATGCTAATTAATATTTTTATAGTTTTTTTTATTTTTTATAAAAACAAACATTTAAAATACCCTTAAAGTATCTTAAATAAATTTTTTCTATTTTTTATAAAAAAATAAATAAATTATCCTTAAAGTATTCTAAACAGAAATCCTAATTAATTTTTTTTTATAAATTTGTTTATTTTTTATTAAAAAAACATTTAAATTATCCTTTAAATATCCTAAACAGAAATCTTAATTAATTTTTTTTATTTTTTTTTATTTTTTATAGGCTCTTAAGTCTAGCGGTCAAGCCAGACCCACGAGCATTAGATCTAGCGGTCATGTCAGACCCAATGCTTGACCCACTTAATTATTTTTTTTATAATTTTTTTTATTTTTTCTATAAAAAAAAACATTAAAATCATCCATAAAGTATCTAAATAAGTTTTTTTTATAAAGTATTTCTATTTTTTTATAAAAATAAATATTCAAACTACCCTTAAAGTATCCTAAATAGAAATGTTAATGAATTTTTCTTATAATTGTTTTCTATTTTTTATTAAAAAATACATTTAAACTACCCTTGAAATATCATAAACAAAAATTCTAATTAATATTTTTATAGTTTTTTTTTTATAAAAACAAACATTTAAACTACCCTTAAAGTATCTTAAATAAATTTTTTCTATTTTTTATATAAAAAAATAAATTATCCTTAAAGTATTCTAAACAGAAATCCTAATTAATTTTTTTATAAATTTGTTTATTTTTTATTAAAAAAAACATTTAAATTATCCTTTAAATATCCTAAACAGAAATCTTAATTAATTTTTTTATTTTATTTTATTTTTTATAGGCTTTTAGGTCTAGCGGTCGAGCCAGACTCACGAGTATTGGATCTAGTGGTCATGTCAGACCCAATGCTTGACCCACTTTTTTTGAGACTAGAATCATGCATGGCCCATGTTTTTTTTTTAATGGGCAGCACGATTTTCTAGGAGGAGAGAGGGTAAAGAGAAAGGGAGGGGAAAAACCCCTCTTGGAGCTCCTTTGTGGGCTTCTTCGGCACTAGCGCCTTGCCACTATGCCTGAGTGGCAAGGCGCATCGAAAGACACCCCGTAAGGCAACTCTCAGTTTTGTTCTGGGGCCACACGCGCCATCCGAATGGCGCGGGCGACGCCCACCCGCTGGCGCGTGCCCAACACGCTTCAGCCATTACACTGCTCCAACTGCTTTAGCACGTATTTGAATTGTTTCAAAGAAAATGAAAAGACGAAGAAGCCCCCCACTACATGCTTAGCAAGTTTTTTTTGCAATAATAATTTCATTATTACACTGTTCCAATCCACAGTGATTTGTGATTAGATGAACAATAAAAGGATGAACAGTAAAACCACAAGAGTTTTAGTTTTCATTGTAATGAATAGATGAAGTTTTGAAGCTCAGTTAGTCAGGTTATCTTCTGTCGTCAATTCTAAAGACATCTATGGCGGTAAAGTGCATGCCACTTGATTTGTTAACCTTGATTAAATGTACAGAGGAACTTTAGAACAAAGGCTGCGCCTGAGCTTAATTAGCTGACAAGAGTCGAATACATTCACATAAGACCTAGCAGAGGGGTTCCAGATCTAAAATTCCAAAACAGCTTCAAGAGTGTCCACACTGTATAGCTTGCATATAAATTCACTATGGCGGCCAGCATTCATCTAATCTCATACAAGGTCACGGTATATAAGACAATCCACAAAATGTCTACATGCATTGGCTTATAACATCAACGCAAACCATTACTTTCTGCATCCTCCTTAAATCCAGCTTCAGTACAAACTAAGCCTGGAGCAGCTCTTTTGCCTTCTCCAACCAAACATTGTAAATTTCATCCGAGAACAGAACAAAATGCACCTACAAAGAGCAATTTAAAACAGAACCAATAAGATTTCAAGGCTACAATAATTGGTCCATATATTATTGGTACGTTTCTGCTATCAAATCACAGAAACATCAAGGGAAGACATGATAAATTAGCCTGGTATCAAAACTCAGGTTTTTGCTTGATATTTGCAAGCTACTGCATCCACTGGACAAGTGTTGATGGAGATGGCGGTTTTCATTGCTATATGGTGGTGTTAAAATGTTGAATTAACAAGTCCAGTGATAAGCACAACAAATTCCATAAAAGCTTAATCTTCTTTAGTTACTTGGAATGATTGATATGAATAATCCCACCTCAAATGTTTTTGTTTTTTTTTCTAGAATATCCCAACAAGAATATTAAAAGTGATTCTATGCACAGAATGCATTCGAGGAACCAACAACATTAGCAGAGGAGTTCCATAGAGATATAATGACAATCTATAGTTTTGTTCTATCCTAGGATTCTATTTAGTGTTTATTCCAGATCATAACAGTAACAATTTGCTTAAGGAAATTCTGCAATGGTCAGATAATCAAACAATGTAAAAAAGCCAGATCCAACTTGCAAGTTGGAGTGATATTGGATTCCCATATGATGATGTTTGATGAGAATAACATAATATGTACCTCTTTCAAGTCATCAGCAAATTCTTTAACTGTTGATATAGCCACTTTGGCAGCTTCCTCATAAGGATAACTGAAACAAAATAAAAATTAAGAAAAGAAAAATTGTGAGAGATTGATGATACTGTCACACGGTTTTCACAAACACCAAACCGTGAAAATTTCAAATCTGGTATTCAATCCAGTACTCAAAAGCTTGAGATTCGGCCCTTATAGAAGGCCATTGTCACAAAAACAAGCAATCAATATGAAAATTCGCTTCCCAATCAAATCATCCTAACTCAGGCATAAAAATCAAGAGCTAAAACCATTAAAGAGCAAAGTTTTCCATCTATTGACAAGAAAATTGTACAATTGCAATTAGGGTTTTACCCTTGACCATGCAAATCTATGTAAATAAAATTTCAGGCAGTAAAAAGCCCAGGTGGTTCCCTTTGGTCAACAGCTACTTACCCATAAACACCACAAGATATGGCAGGAAATGCAATGTACTTAATGTTGTTGTCTTTAGCCAAAATCAAGCTGTTCCTGAAACCATTGTAGGCAAACAAGAGATGTTGTTTAGAATGATAAACTAAACTAATGACAAATGATGCTATTAAGGTTATGATATACCTGTATGCATTCCTAAGTGAGGCTTCAGGGTTACCATCAACATCATAGATGGGGCCAACAGTGTGAATCACGCGAAATGCAGGCAGATTGAAACCTCTGCATATATTCAACGTGTCATTAATACAATGATAAATATGTTCAAGGATGGAAAAATAAACTCCATAACAAAAAAAAAAGTCAAGCAAGAAGATTATACGGAGTAATTCTTGCTTCTCCGGTGGGGCATCGAACTCCAGGTCGGACTTCAGGGACAGTATAGCATGCATCTCGTAGTTGCGGTCCAGCAGCTCTATGAATGGCTGACAGAATGAATTGGAATTCCAAATTGTTACAAGCTTTGTCAGAAAAATATTACAAATGATTTTTTGAGTAGATTGAAAAAGAAACAAGGATTAAATAAGAATACCTCCATCTGCACCCCCACCTCCAAGCATTCTTTCATTTGCTGGATTAACCTGCAGAAGATGATAATTGAATTTAATATAAATGCATGCAATCAAATATAAGGAGAGTGTGTGTGTGTGTGTGTGTGTGTTTATACTATATATAAGAACTTGCATTATGCACCCATGGAAATGGATTAGCACCTTTTGCATTACATGTGACTTCAATAAACCCATGAAGGAAAAATTAAACCCATCACCAAACTGACTCAGGTCTAGGAATCTATGGAAACTCCCCCATTTTTTTAATAGCTAGTGAAATTAGAACTCAGATGGCATGGTAATGGTTCTAAATTGGCTCTGGCCTGTTTTTAGCACAAAAATATAACAAAAAAAAGGAATAAAATCAAATCAAATTGACTTGCAAGAAGTACTTATCAACTGGTGCAGTTACGCTAATTGGTTAGAGGGGAAGACAAAATAATTATAAAATTTTAGGAAACCCCATTTTCACATGTAAAACAAACAATCATGAATTTTCGTAGCATGAAACTATTAAGATAACAACACTCGTAGCATCAAGCTAAAACGAATCAAGAAAGAACAAAACCCAGGAAATAAAAATGAAGGGTTTACAGCTTACAATAGCATCAGAGGAGCCATCAACAGACCACTTGGTGATGTCTCCTTTGTTAATTTTGAGAAGACAAGGAGACATGGCAAAAACATTGGTGTTTCCTCCATTATCACATGGCAAGGTGGAAACCCCAGCTGCAGAAACCCCAGCTGCAGAAACGAAAACACCACCTAAGGCGTCCATCAGAGATGATGATGTCAAGGGAGTTTCGAAGAGGAAATGCTTTTTGTTCTTGTTATTAGGGTAGGAGAGAGTCCTGTTAATACGAGGTAGTGGAGAGTTGTTAGAAACGAGGGATGTTGCTCGACTTCCTCTAAGTCCTCCTATTATGGGTGCTCTGGCCGCCCCAATCATTCTGGTGCTTTTATTTATTTTGGTCTCCTTTGGTCTTCTTCTTTCGCTTTTGAGCGGATCTGACTGAATAAAATATTAAAACATTATTTTTTTATAATCTTTTAAAAATATCAAAACCTTATAAAATATTATTTATTACAATAGCATTTTTATTTATTTTTTTTACTTTAATTTTTTTAAATTTATTTATTTTGTTTTATATGAGGTTATTTCAGTATCATGATCTCTATTATAAGTTTGGTATGTTTACCTGCGTTAACTTGAGTGATTTATTTATCTTTTTTTAATTAATTTTTTTTTCAATTTTATTTTTTAATATTGCTTTAGTTGTAAATCTTTTAGTTTGTTTTTAAACCCGTTAAATCAATCTGGTTGTATTAGGTTATTAAAATAATTATGTATCAAATATATTAATATACAATTGACTCTTTTAAATGGTTTTTCACCATTGAAATACGCAAAAACAAAAAATATATATTTATACTATTTAAAAAATTATATTACCAATTTGATTTTTTAAAATAGTATCTTCCAATCGAGATGCTCTAACTAATATTGTTGGGGAGATGCTTTAACTAATTGTGTTGGTGGTGGAAAAAAACAAGGATCGATCCTATGTTGGCTCTTTTGTCGCAAGCAACATTCCACTACCCACTTGGTTACAACTTTGGGAAATTTCCCTAATGAATTAATTAATTGGTGAATTTATTATTATATTATATTATGAAATAAAAGTTATAGGCTTTTCATTCAACCATGGACATTGTTTACTTAGGGACAAAGCACTATAGATTGCATTGATCATTTACAGTCCATGTGGAGAAATTTAATGATAGAAATGACTTCAATTTATGGCATATTAAGATGTGTGCCTGTAAGTTCAACAAGATTTATTTAAGGTACTAAAAGGTATAGACAATTTGTCTAAAATGATGGATGATGAGAAAAAAAAATGTCATGGAATTGACATTAAGTTATATTTAGCTTTGTTTGTTTGATGAGGTTTTGAGAGAGGTTGTTAAGGAGACTACAACTATTGGACTATGGACAAAGTTGAAAACTCTTTACTTGACCAAATCCTTGACGAATCGATTGTATTTAAAGCATTAGTTGTATACTCTTCAAATGAAATAAAGTATACCCATTAAAGACGATCTTGGTGAATTCAATAAAGTACTTTCATATTTGTGAAATGTTGATTTTAAAGTTGGAGATGAGGGTGAGGCTTTGATTTTATTATGTTTATTACCTTTTTCTCATGATCATTTTGATGATACTTAGTTGTATGGACGAGATAATATTAGTTTAGAAGACTAAAATCATATTTAAACTTCAAGGAGTTTAAAAAACATGTGTTAGAGAGTCATAATAATGATCATGCAAATGGCTTGATTGTGATGGGTAAAACAAATAATAAAGGTCCAGATAGTAGAACCATGTCTAGATCAAAATCTAAGTCGTGAAATAAGGCACTTTAGAAAGAATTGTCCTAAGCAAAAAGATAAAAGAGAAAAGGAGAAAACCTTTGATGTTGCAAATATTGCTAGTGAAGAGAAAAAAATTTATGACGTTGAAATTATTCTGGCTGTGTTTGTTGGTAGCTTAAGTGATGGGTAAATTATTGATTCAACTTACACATATCATATTTTTCTTAATAAAAGCTCGTTTAACACTTATAAGTTTGTCAATGGTACTCCTTTGTTGGTAGACAACAAAAGACTTTTTGTTGTTAGTAAGTGTACAATTTGAATTAGGATGTATGATGGCATTGTTAGGACATTAAAGGTTCGATATATTCTAGAGATAAAGAAGAATTAATTTCTTTGAGTTTTCTTGATTCCCAAGGTTATAGTTATTAGATTAAACGTAAAGTTCTCAGGGTTTGTAAATGTACTCTTATCGTGATGAAAAGAAAGTTGGTTAATGATTTCTACCATCTTTAAGGTTCAACATTTATTGATTGAACTAGTGTATCATCTTTGATTTATTCAGATAGTGTTTCTACTTAATTAAGGCACATGTAACTATACCATATAAGTGAGAGAGAAATGATAGAGTTAAGCAAACAAGATTTATTATATGGTTAGAAAACAGGTAAATTAGATTCTTTAAGCATTGTGTTTATGGTAAATAGTGTAAGGGTGAAATTTATTGTGACTATTCATCATACCGAGGGTATTGTGTATTATGTTTATTCTGGAATTTAGGGTCCTTCTCCTATTATGTTAAAAGATGGAGCATTATATATATATATGTTGATATTTATTTATGATAACTCTAGAAAGGTCTAAATGTATTTTTTAAAGAAAAAAAATGATGTGTTTGTCACCTTCAAGTAGTGAAAAGCCTTGATTGAGAAGTAGAATAATAAGAAGATCAAGCATTTAAGAAGTGATAATGGTTTGGAATTATTCTTAGTTGAGTTTAATGAGATATGCAATAATGAAGGAATTGTTAAACATCGTATTGTGAGGAAATAAAACACTCGTAAAAAGAGCCTATTGTATGCTTTCACAAGATGGATTGTCAAAAATGTTTTGGGTTAAAGCAGTTAACATGGCTTGTTATCTTGTGAATAAGATCTTCATTAATAGTTTTAAAGTTGAAGACTTCATATAAGGTACGGTCTAGTTCTCCTATTGATTACTCTAAACTAAGAGTATTTAGTTGTCTTTTTATGCTCATATTAAGAAAGATAAACTTGGGTAGAGAACGAGGAAATATATATTTTATGCCATGCATATAGGGTGAAGGGATATCAATTGTAGTGTGTTGATCCCAAATAACCTAAGTTTATTACTAGCATGGACGTGACCTTTGATGAGTTTGTTATGTTTTGCAAGGAGAAGGAGTCAACCATTATTGATCTTTAGATGGAATAAGATACCAACAAGAAGGTGGAGTTTGAGGTTAGAGATTAAGAGACAATAAAGAAAGATGCTTTAGTTGGGCCTATCAAAGAAGTGGTGCAAGATATAGATGATAAAAATGTACCTAAAAAACAACATTACATTATTGCAAAAGAAAGACAAATAAGACAGATAAAAGCACAAGTTAATTATGCTTATGTTGATTTAGTTAATTTTACATTGAATATTGTAAAGAATTTTGATGATCATGAGTTTTGTTCTTATAAAGAGAAAATTTCTTGTAAATAATCTTCTCAATTAATACTTGATGTCGCACGTGAGCGACGTCGCGGCGATCGTCCACCCACAAAATATAAATGTAAATTTAATGGGGGGATATATATCTAGTCAATGTGGGGAGACAAGGAATTCTTTGTCTCTTAGCGGTGAAAAAAGGTGTGGGAGTCGCCACCTAGTATTTTGGTCACTAGGAACCCTAACTGGTCTCAGAGATCGGGCACGGGGACTGGTTGCGTAAAGGGAAGGTATTAGCACCCCAAATACGCCCTACCTAAGGTAAGCTGCATTGCTTGATTGTCTGATAAAAAAGCTTAAGGTGTTATTGTATTTCTAGTTGTGGGTCCGTCTATGGTTCAAGAAAAGTCCTCCTCAATAAGGAGGTCCTTATCTTATCGGGTAAAACCTAACCG
>Ga0307511_10005370_pt1 | contig 13043 bp, 6 predicted proteins | sample 13_EM_MG_FD_200266 | JGI IMG/M metagenome (GOLD analysis project Ga0307511, IMG submission 200266) | Populus trichocarpa ectomycorrhiza microbial communities from riparian zone in the Pacific Northwest, United States - 13_EM | ecosystem: Host-associated > Plants > Roots > Unclassified | place...
GAATTGTGATAATAGTTATTTTTTAAAATATTTTTTATTTATTTTTTAAAAATTATTTGAAAACATCAAAAATTATTAATTTAAAATTAAAAATTAAAAAATAAATTAAGTTTTCTAAAAATTATTTTTAAAATACAAAAATAAACCAAACCTCAGTGTTGTTATTTTTTACTACCGTGGTTAAGAGTGGGGACCTGTAGTTGAAAAGGTGATGGGCGACACGTGTTGTCAAGATGCTTTTACTTTATGTGAGATTTAATAAATAAATAAAATTCTCATTTCATCACCTTTGATTTTTTTCTCTCAAAAACGTTTTTCTCAAACCTTATCAAAAACGTTTTTTAAAAAATATATTATGATAAAGATTGTTTTTTAAAATATTTTTTATTTAAAATTATTGTAAAATAACATTTTATTATTAATTTTTAAAATTTATTTTTAATATTAACATATTAAAACAATTTTAAAAATACATAAAATAACTCTCTAAGATAAAAATTGGAAAACATCATCGGGGAATGGACTTGTTGGCTGATGTCATAATACTTTCGCGGTAAAATTAGCGAAGTTTGACATCACAAGAAGAAAGAGAACATTAAAAAAACTTTGCAAACCGGGCCAACCTAAGATGGAACCGAAACAAATTTGATTGAACCGGTTGACCCAAAAGAAGTATAAAGAAGGAACAGTTACCTAAAGGCCGAATTCAAAGATATTGAGGTCACATTTGAGACAGGAGACATGAAAAACTCCAGGAATCAGGATTAAATATTCAAAACACTGGCTACAATAGTCAATAAGCGATTGAACCAAAAAACCAGAAGGCTGCGGAGACGTGTGATGGAGATGAAATTTCAACACAGAAGTACTTCGGACGGTGAGGAATTCAGCGGCGTGGGAGGCCTCTAACATGACAAAACATGTGCAAGAAAAGAGAACAACATGCTACTCCTATCATTAATTGTAGAAATTAAAGTAAATTGAGATGCATTTATAAACCCTTTGTTTTTCCTTGCCGCCCACCAAACACAAACTAAAGAAAACCATAATGAAAATTGTATATCGTGAGATGCATGCAGCATGCCCTTGTTGGCCTCATTATGCAGGGAGACATTCTCCTCAACAACCAACGTTAGGATCATCAACAAGATTCCTAACATCACCCATTGATAACTGTCCTGAGAAAATGGCAATGTCGTGAAACCCATGCCATCAAGCGTCTTCGTAATAAATATTTACACCTACCTTGATGAGTAAAGGTTCAAAAAACCTGAGATAGTAATGGTTGTGGTGAACTGGTGATCGTAGCTTGTACAACATCCTAGTGTGGTGGTAGCAATGGCTTTTACGAAAACAAAACCCAAAACAAGACGTCATAAAAAAGATAATAACTTCTTTGAAAGAAAAAATAAAGCTTGCATTTCGACACGGGGGAGATGAAAGACCTTCTTGATCTGTATTTAGAATGCGGTTAGCGCCTAGCTGTACTAGAGACTCAAAAGGATAAGATAGATGGTGATGGCCCCTAAGTGAAGTTAGTATCTCAATTTATTCCCAACCCATCAATACTTTTCTAACACCCTCCTCAATCTTGTTCCTGGACACAGGTAACCCATCACCTTCAAGTAGGATTCTGTACACTTCCCATTCCCGATCATGAATCATGTGCCTCCCTATCTCTACCTGATCAGAAAATAAAAGATACCATAAAGTGTGAGATAATCTTGGATAGCAATCATGTGTGATGTGCGCACCCAAAGAGAGGAAAAAGAATGGTACCGAGAAGATGGGGGTGTTTAGATTCTTGAGAGCCAGAGTAATATCGTGGAAGACAAGTGGCCGGCCCCTGCCAGACAATTCAACAGGGTTTGCAACAAGCAGCTCAGTATCAGGGCCCCGACTAACCACAGCCAGTCGAAGAGGACACAGAAGCTCCATTCTCAAACGAGAACACAATGCATTTTGTTTGTTGGGATCAACTATCTTCTTGCCATCTGCTTGCATTAAGAACAAGTCCACTTCACAGTTTCCTTTTCTACTGGCAAGGAAGCGTCCGTAGGAAATCTGAGATAAATCCATGTTTCACAATAAATATTATTGGTAACCAGTGGGAGAATCACCTAGAAAGAGAAACCATTAGGGAACTTCCATTGCTCAATGAAACCCAGAACCTTTTTCTAAAAGTTCCACAACAGGTCCCGTGAACAAAACCATGATGATTTTCTCGTTTAAATAAAGGCTACAATCATGTGTCCTTTAGAATACAGGGCAGTTTTTGCAACATATTATTATGGGTTTCCTTCATCAACATTTCCCCAACTCAGCCTACAGGTTATTCCCCTAGAAAGGTCAAAGATACCAAGACTACCTAGGTATAAATGGTTCATGGTTTGAATTACTTACCTGGATATTATAATCCTTTAGGGTTCTTGTTATGTCATAAATGAGACCCTTGTGATCCTTGCAGAGAATTTTAACAAGTGTGTGTGAGGGACTGAAGGCATTGTCCACTGTAACAGAGACAGGATTGTGGGCAAGAAAGCCACTTCGGTGATTATTGGGAAGCTCTAAACTAAACATGTCTTCTGTGATTGCAGAAGGAAGAAATGGTGAACCTTGAGAACAGGCAGTAAACTCTGGCCCAGCTAATTCAATCTCACAACTAATCAAAGCCTTCCCTAACACCTTCTTCAGATAATGAATTGTTTCCTCCTGTCTCATTTTTGTGCGAAGAAGCTCCCTAATAACAAATGATCGAATTCCATTGATTAGCAAGAGAAAAGAAAGACAACCTTCAGACTCTCTCTCTCTCTCTCCAAACACACACATATAGACAAATCCACTCTTTATAAGTACACATCCAGAGTGAGTAACATTTTTGCAGCCAACAAAGACATTTTCTGGACTTTCAGAAGCTATAACAGTTATATAAAAAAATGAAAATGATGGTAATATGAGGAACAAGGCTCTTTTTTCTAGACAATAGCTAGCATAAAGGATTAGTTAAACATGACTTGATCAAGATACTATACGTGGAAGAGCCAGATAACTCAATAACTGGATTTATCCAGCATATTGAACTAAAACATTGAACTCTGAAATGACTGGACATGGATGCTAGTATCATGGCAATTTAAAACATGCACGGATATTTTAAAGTTCAAAGAAAAATGCAGGTCAAGCCACGTACCAAGCACAAGCATGTAGCATTCAATTGGATTACTTTAAGTTATTCTAAACACTCGCCAGATAAAAGTAAAACTTGTATATTTATCAAAATTGACAAATTTGAGGTTATTGTCACAAAATGACAACAATTCTATCTTTGTAGATGCTTAACCCATCACTGGCATATCCAATAGATGCCATTGGTCACATCTCTTATATGTCTTTAAGGTTGCGATTCAAATGCAAAACATATGCCATTTACTACTGATTGAAACCAGGGAGCCGGGCATGACTGGTTGCTGGGATGGAAGGATGAAATAAATGTGAAATCTCACAATGTGGTTTTCAACTTTTCATATTGCAATTAGCATTGTTTTCCTTTGGTAAAGCAACCATAGGAGCATCTAATTAAAAATAATAAACTATTAAAAGCAGAAATGGCAGAAGAGAAACAGAAAGACATAACCATAGTTGATTGACGTTTCCAAGAATGACCAACCTAGTATCAGTGATGTAAAAGAGGTCCATCACTCTCCCATCCGGAGCAGTGGACACCTTCACTCTTTCTATTGTCAGCTCCAGCTCACATAGAACCTCAGTTACATCTAAAAAGATAAAAGAATAGTTAGCAAAGAATAGTTAAAAGATAATGTTCTACATGCTGTGATCCCATATTAAAACATATATATTGGACAGGAATGATCATTTATAGAAAAGAGGGGTAATTGGAATACACATGTAACTCCTTTATGAATTCTAATGCTCCCTCATGGTAAGCAGGCACTCATTTTGAGAACTAATATACCCCGTATCGCAAGACTTCCATCTCCCAAGTTTCCAAAACATTCCAACAGGGAGCAAGCCCATATGGACAGAACCAATTTAAAAGCTGGCATGATGTCTCCAGAAATGAAATGTTGGATTACCGTGTAAAAGGCCTTCATAGTCATAAGAGCACCAGAACTTCAACAGAAACACATCTGGCGGCCTTGGCTGTTGGTTCTCAGGCTTGTAGAAGTCAATCTCAGAAGTTGAAAAATATGATGGACACACCTCTAATAGCCTCTGCTTCAATAAATTCCACCTTGTGCTTGGCTTCCCCACCACCCAAAAGACTACATAGCACCATTTCCCATCCGTTTGTCCATCTTCACCATGCAAAATCAATTCAAAACTAATCAACTATAGTTTCAGAGAAACTAAGTGTACCATAATAAAACTCGAGGAGCAATCTCATATTTCATGAACTATATATCAAACAATGTTTCATAAAAAAACCTAACTCAAACAATGATATGAAATTGGAAAAATAGCAGGGAAAAAACAGTTAGATGCATACACAATTTATCATGATTGTCTTGGTTATCCAAAAAAACACCTACAACCTAAATCATGATAAAAAAAAAAAGTATACACACACTATGTTTCAGCACGAAAAAAATTGTAAGAATTAACTACCTAATTTCTCAACTGTAAATCCCAACAACCTCCTTCAACGCAGAGATAAAGGCAAGGTGCAAACAAAAAATATACCATTTCCCTTTTATTCTCTTCTCCTTCAAATAACGGATCAAAACCCAAATTAATCATTCAGATAAAAGCAAATGTACAAAACCACAGCAACCATAATGATCTTTGATCCCAACAGTAAAAGAAATCCCACAAAGGAAAAAAAGCAAACACTCAGTAATCCTTCTGCTACAAATCACAGAGGCCCAATTAGAGTAACTCAAAATTAACAAATCCAAAAACATTACAAGGTAAAAAAAAAAGGCTTACCTCCTTTACAAATGCTTAATCCAAAAAGCAAGATAACCCTGCACAAATCACAGCCAAGTCCAGCTTTATCAGGACAATTCACAGTAATCTCAGTTGATTCTCCAGGCTTCTCTCCTTCACTAATCACTACAACATCCTCTTGCAATATCCCCATTCTCACCAGTTTCTCTCTCTTCTCCCTCTCCCAGCACACCCTCTTTTAACTCTCTCTCTCTTTGTTACCTCGAAGGGGAGAAAAAACAAGTGCAAATTTAACAAGGATATGTTTGGCACTGTGCTTTGAAAAACATATATATATATATATATGTGTGTGTGTGTGTGTTTTATTATTTTGATGTACTAATATTAATTTTCAGCTCTTATAGTGTAAGATTTTCAATAGTTACTCTATCATTCCAGCAAAGATTTATTGTGAAGCCGAAACATAAAATAAATAGAGAAATTAGAAAAAAAATATTGTTTTTATTTTTCCTGTATGGATTTAGTATTTTCTAGCAAACCCCACACACAACAAAAAAAAATATATTATAAATTCCCTGAACTTCATTTTCTATCTTCCTAGATACTAGTTCATGCCATACTAATACAGTAATACCACAAAAGTTCTTTAAAGTCAATAAAACAAAATAAATATTCTAAATTTATGAAAGACGTGATCCCGTACGTCATGAATTGAGTTGATGAATTTAAAAATCCTATCCAGGTTTTCGTTTTAGTTGAGTTCATTATTTTCCCTACCGGATATTATATTTATTTTCACAAGGAATTATGAGATAGTTTAAATACATTATTGTTTCATTCAGATAATATTTATCATAATTAGCTTTATGTTTATATAAGTGCATAAACACTAGATAATAACAGATAATTTATTTATCTTCACTTCTCAAGAGAGCCCAGAACCATGCAGGTTTCTCGATGGCTATAAAATGACATGATCGGCACATCGAGATTTTCTTAGAAACTATACAGTTAGTGCTGAGAATCTTATTCCGGAGGAGTCGGAGAGTGGGATTTGTTTTTTATTTTCCCACGCTATCCGTTAGCTGGGGCCTGGAATTGTTTAGGTGGAACTGCATACGTGGATGATGGACATTGGTTGGGTGGTAAGAGGTGTGGACTCGACGAGGACGTTAGGTTGGTTACGTTTGCAGCAGAGAGAGTCGCGAGTGACGTGTAGGGGGTTCGAGAAGCCGTGACTGTTTGTAATTATCAAGATTTTTTACCGTTATTATTTTTGTATTTTAAAAATATTTTTATTTTTTTTATTTTTTTTCTTCAATTTAATATTTTTTAATATTTTCATATCATTTTGATATATTAATATAAAAAATAATTTAAAAAAATATTATTTTAATATATTTATGAGTAAAAAATATTTTAAAAATAACCGCAACTATACTTTCAAATAAAAAAAAAATTTGTTTACAAAAAATCTCTTAGATGATTAAAAAAGGAATATTTTATTATTTTTAAGGAGCTTAAAATGGAAATGTAAATATATTTTAATAAAAAATCTAGATTTGAGCATTAGTATTTCTAGTGTGATTGATAGGTGAATTTGCTCTTCAATTCAAATCATATTGATAAGGGAAAGCAAATTACTTTAGGAATAATTAGTAAAATCATCCTAATATTAGATTCAAGGTTCCTACCGCAATATCAGACGATTGTAACATGGAAGGTATTTCATCCACGTGCAGAGGAGTCTGTAGGTAGGAGATATTAACATTAACAATTAAAGGCAAAAAAACGAATTTTTACTCTTGTTCACGCATTTATAAAAACACTATTTATTTTCACTATTAAAGAGACTCGTTTTTTTTTTTACTCTGATCCTTATAGTTTTAAGAGTTTACATTTCAATCATGATAATTTATTTATGTTATATTCCAGTCCATGACAGTTAAGATAGAAGAGAGAAAGATGCGAAAGAGAAAGAGCAATTCCTTTGTTTATATCATGTTTGAAATATCATGATTGAAATGTTACATTTCGGTCTATGACAATTAAAATATTCATGTATGTGCTGTATACACACATCTCATATGTGCTCAACCATTTAGAGTATATTTGTTATTTAGGAATTAAATATTTTTCAAACTGTTTTTTTTTAGAAATATATCAGAATAATATTTTTATTTTTTAAAATTTATTTTTGATATTAGCATCAAAATAACATGAAAACACAAAAAAAAATAATTAATTTGAAACAAATAAAAAAAATAAAAAAATATTTTTTTTCAAAAACACTTTTGAAACATAAAAATAAACAGGCTCTTAAAGCCTGTTTGATAATGTGGTAGCTATTATTTTTCTAAATACCTTTTGTTTTAAATTACATTAAAATAATATTTTTTTAATTAAAAAACACTATTTATATTATATTCCTTATAGTGTTGTTATTTTATTTTAAAAACCACATAACACTACAATATCAAACCCATTTTAAATAGAAAGTATTGTTAGATCCTCTTCATTTTTTGTACAGGCATCGCATATTAATTCCCATATAAATCAATTCAAGAAATTTTCAAAATTATTAAAGGGAAAGAAATTAGTTGTTGATGTATTGGGCACTGCTCTGCTATGTGTTATCCATAATATTATTATAGAAAATACTTTATTGAATATAGTGATGATACAAAAACATTTTGTGCTTTTAATCCAACTCAAGAATTTTTACATTTGAAAAAAAAATTGTTATTGACCCGCTGTGGAACCCGGACCAATATACTATTTATTATATTATCACGTAATAATTATTTTTTAAAATATATATTTTAAAAAAAATATTTAATATATTGATATACTATTTTTTTTTAATTTTTTAACATTGATTTTTTATATCATTATATCAAAATAACACACAAACATAAAAAAAAAAATATTAATTTGAATTACAAAAACAAAATAAAAAAAAATCAATTTTTTTCAAACATTTTAAAAAAGAAAAAAATAAATATGTTTTAATAAGGAAATTCAACCTAATCTCAAATAAAAAAAATTATTATCACCAAACTTTTGTATAATATAAAAACATTTCATCAATTTATTTTCTTTTTATCACATGAAAAAAAATTAAATAAAAAAGGAAAAAAAATTAAAAAGGAAAACAATTAAAATTGGAAATATACAGATCCAATTTTATTTTATGCATATTATATTACCCGAAAATTATGTAATTGATTTTTTTACAAACAAGGTTATATATATATATATATTAATCCTTGCCTAAACTCTTCTGCCTAGCGCCTGTTCTTCAACTCTTTGCACGAGTCATGGAAATAATTCCTCTGCAACCAAAGCTTAGCTCATACGTGACAACTATGTCAATGGCTGCCTCTCTCCCCATAAGAATGGAGCGGGGAATGAGGTTACAATTTCAATGTCACTGGGACAGGTAATTAATTTTTTTTTTTATTTTGAAAGTGTTTTTTTAAAAATTTAAATTTAAATTTTTATTTTATTTTTTTATTTGTTTTAAATTAATATTTTTTGATATTTTTATATCATTTTAATGTGTTGATATCAAAAATAATTTTTAAAAAATAAAAAACAAATTATTTTAATAAATATTTATAAAAAATATTTTGAAAAACAATCGTTATTACACTTTCAAACACCGATAATATGCTTTTTGTCATTTTTTTATAAACACTTTCTTCACGTGTTTTAAGCTTCTTTTGATAGGTTTAATTCAATTTTCAATATAGAAAACATAGATTAAGATTAATTTTTTTATGTGTTTTATTTTTATAATTTTAATATTAAAAATTAAAAAGAATACTTTGAAGTATTTTCAATTAAAAATTATCGCATTATTAAATATATGCTTAGTATTTAAAATTATAAAATAATTTCAATAAATCTCAAAAAGTTAAATAGATTTTTTTTTGTTTTTGATTTGATTTGATTTTCTTTTTATGAAAAAAAAAAAGAATTGGAACATAATTTTGATTTTTTTATTAATTTTCAATTTGGATATTTTTTTGTTTCTAGGCACCGCAACAAACAAATAATTAGTCCACTCTCCGCGAATGATGGCAGTACAAAGCAAAAAGCTTTGTTCGTAATGGGAACAACTGCCACTGGAAAATCAAAACTCTCCATCGATTTAGCCACTCATTTTCAAGGTGAGATCATCAACTCGGACAAAATTCAGGTTTACAAGGGCCTTGACATATTGACCAACAAAGTTTCGGAAGATGAAAGCCGAGGTGTGCCTCACCACTTGCTAGGATTTGTGGAACCTGGGGAAGAGTTTACCACACAAGATTTTTGCAACCATGTACATATGGCCATGAGACATATTGTAGGGAATGGAAACATCCCCATTATTGCCGGCGGCTCAAATAGATACATCGAAGCACTCGTCGAGGATCCACTGTTCAAGGATAATTACGATACTTGTTTTCTATGGGTGGATGTTGCCTTGCCAATTTTATTTGTTCGCGCAGCAAAGAGGGTTGATAAGATGCTCGATGCTGGTCTTGTCGACGAGGTCCGAGGCATGTTTATTCCAGGGATAGATCACAATAGCGGGATTTGGCGGGCTATTGGGATTCCAGAGCTGGAACCATATTTTCAAGCTGAAATGGAAATGGCCGATGAGGTGACCAGAAAAATGTTACTTGACACTGGTATCAAGGAAATGAAAGAAAATACCAAGAAGCTAATCAATAAACAACTGAGGAAAATCAAATATTTGGCGAATGAGAAAGGATGGAAATTACATCGGATTGATGCTACTTTTGTGTACGAGAGAAGTGGAAACGTAGATGAAGATGTTTGGGACGACAAGGTTTTGAGACCTAGCCTGGAGATGCTCACTAACTTTCTCCAGGAAGATGGGAAAGCAGAAGAAGTGAAAGCTACAGTTTCTAGATCCAAGGGGCTGCATCTAATCCATTGACATATTTGTTTAATGTTTAGGGGGATATATCATCAGATATACCGCTTAGTTCAATTTTCTATCGCATCTTTACTTCTCAACACATCAAAATAAATAAATGAATAGAATTTCTTCCTTAGTTCTGCAAGGACCGACCTGTGGCTAGCTTTAGAGAATTCCCTGTTCTTGTCTTGGTTGTCAATGTTCACAGCAGGGACACTCTTAAATATATAATTGATGTGAGAAAAACCATGCTCATTGTCTTCGTCGTGTTTATTCCCTTTGGTAACTGGGTCTGATTTACTAAAAAAAAAAAAAAAAAAATTAAAGACCAGATCTCTTTAGGGTTTTTTTTTTTTTTTTTTTACGAAACCTGCCTCATGATCCTGTCTTTTTCACTATATATATTTTGCCTGTTCTATAGGAAATATAATACTTCTTTACTATAACTTAATTCAAGCAGTAATCCTGGGCTATTAATAAGATAAAATATTTCTCGATCTAATAAAGGTGTATTTGGTATTGCATTTTAGAAACGCTTTTTAAAAAATTTAAATTTTTTTATTTTAAATTAATATTTTTTTATATTTTCAGATCATTTTGGTGGACTGATGTTAAAAATAATATTTAAAAAATAAAAAAAATATTATTTTAACGTATTTTGAAATGAAAGCACTTTGAAAAGCTTTCCAAACATATTTTTAATCGGGCTTTAAGTGGTTTGTACTTTGTATATATGATTTTGTTAGATTCTTTAATTAAAGAAAATATTTGAATTTGGCAACAAAATATGGAAATAAGGAAGAGTCAAATTGGCTGTGAGGAAAAAAAAAAGGAAGGAGATCTTTTTGTTTGGATGGAAGGAATGGATGGTTTTTTATTTTAATTTATTTATTTACTTTTATAATCTAAAAAATCATTTTGAAAAGAAAATATGATATAGGTGTAAATACATGTCATTGTTTCACTGAGAAGTAGGACTCACCTTGATAAACATCCGTTTTTGTGTTTGACTCTGTAATTTTTAGAAGATTAAAGACTCGATTGTTAAAAATTAGAGTTGAGACACTCAACTGTAAATATTGATAAAGTTCAAACACTAAAATCAGCGTGTTCTCAAAAAAAAAAAAAAAAAAAAAAATCGTGCACTGCAATTCCGCTGCTTCTATTCACGGGGTCACTCCGTTCATGGACTCGACAGAGGAGGAATTTGAGAGGATGTATAGTGGTGTTTTCTGTGGAGGAGGGTTCAGTGTAGTTTGTGGATGCTAGTGGTTTGCCTGGTAGCTTTGAATGGAGAGAGAAAGGAGTTGTCACTGATGTCAAGATTCAGGTACAGTTGCTAGCATTAGTATATTTCTCGAGTTAATTAATTGGAGGGCTAATTTGATCAAGCATCTGGCTGCAGCACTGCTTATTCATTCTGATGGGATGTCTCTAAGAAAATTTGTAGAAGGCTGGAGATGTGCGAAGTTCATTTGTTAATGAGTTCGTGAGACTAATATTGCAGGGTGCTTGTGGATCATGCTGGGCTTTTAGCACCACTGGATCTGTTGAAGGAGCAAATTTTATTGCAACAAGGAAGCTTCTCAACCTTAGTGAACAACAGCTTGTTGATTGTGACAGTGTGGTTAGTTTCTGATTCCCCTTTCTATCTCTTGTTCTGATCATTGGACAGGCATCGCAACACCAATAACTTTAGACACGACATCACCTCAAATTGGAGAAGTTTTGTCATCAAAATCAAGGCCGGAAAGCTCAAATATAATATCCACTGATTTCCTTGAGATTTTGGTGCAATTAATGGGACAAGACAGACAAGACTTCCTGTGGTGATGGTTGCGGTGGAGGGTTCATGACCAATGCCTACAGGTGTTTGATCGAGGCAGGGGCGTTACAAGAGGAGAGTACATGCCCTTAGACAGGGAAACGTGGGGAATGCAAGTTTGATCCTGAGAAAATAGCTGTAAGTTGCGGCAAATTTAGTTCACCATGGACTTCTTGCAAGTAAGCTGACCTTCTCTGAAGAGTAGCATATATGGATTCATAGAAGACTGCTGTTAATGGTTTCAACTTCTATTACACTATATCAGCAATTAGCATTCGTTATTTAATATGTCGTGGTCAATGATATTGAAAAGATTTTATCTGGGAAAATGCAGCTGGATTGAATGCAATATTAATGCAAACTTGTATTAGAGGGGTCTCGTGCCCAGTTATTCGCGGCAAGAAATGGCTCAACCGTGGTGTTCTACTTGTTGGGAATGGTGCAAGAGGTTACTCCATTCTTAATTAGGTCTGGCTACAAGCCGTACTGGATCATCAGGAACTCATGGGGTGAGCATTGGGGAGAGAAGGGACATCACCTTCTTTGCAGGGGCCATGGCGTGTGTGGCATCATGAACAAGATGGTCTCTGCAGTGGTAGCCAAGGTTGCCTAAATATACCTATGCAAGCAAAACCAAAGAAAAGAAGAAGAAAACATGGTTTGTTAGATTTAGTTTAAGTCTAGCTAACTAGCTAGCTTTTGTTATTTTGCTACTTTAAAAAAGATCCGGTTTGTTGCAGTTTTGTGGCTTTAGGCTGTTAGCCACGAAGGCATCATATATGAGCCAATGTCTTAAAGTCACCTAGTAATTTAGAGTGACGGAGTTTCTCAATTTTAAATGATTGTAGACTCTCTTTTCTATGCTTTGCTTTGTCTAGAACCACCTTCTTGGTGAACCGGCGTAGGATTCTCTTTCTTCACTTGAAAATTTTGATCCTGAGAAACTTCAAGTTGTTTTCTGTGTGTTTGACTTCAAGTTAGAAAATACTATCACCTTGAAGTCTTTCCTCTTTATAAAAAACATCTTGATCACCGTCATTTTCATGGAAACTATTCATTTTGCGACCAAACAAATTGAATACGACCTACAGCCTTGCGGCCACTTTTCATACTGAAAACTGATCCTGAATTGTTTTACATGTTTACTTGCGACTTTGAATGAATTCGAACTGCATCCTTGCAGGCCAAGTTTCTCCATCAAACATGCTCCCTGAATAATTATATTTTATGTTTGGCTTGTTTGTTTTATTCATCATCATTATATATATCTGAATTTATTTATGAATGTACGTGTGAATGCATCTATGTCTTCCATCCATCCTTTTCCTATCTATTTATATCAACTGCATAGCAAAGCTAGTTAACCATATTTGC
>Ga0307511_10005371_pt1 | contig 13042 bp, 11 predicted proteins | sample 13_EM_MG_FD_200266 | JGI IMG/M metagenome (GOLD analysis project Ga0307511, IMG submission 200266) | Populus trichocarpa ectomycorrhiza microbial communities from riparian zone in the Pacific Northwest, United States - 13_EM | ecosystem: Host-associated > Plants > Roots > Unclassified | place...
CTTCAAACTTCTTCGCATCCGTCAACGGCACATACATAACCCCATACAACTTCTTCCTACTCACATTCCCTTTCTCATCCTTATCAATCTGCCACACCGCCTGCCCACCATTCATGCTCGCCCCTTCGGCAACCGGAATAAACATCCTCCCGGGACTCTTCAGCTGCTCAAGCAGCGGCCCATGGACATCCATGGCCGCAGCGCCAACGTGGATAGAGTCATAGGGCGCATTGGGGGGGTATCCCAAACGCCCGTCGCCAGTGACGATGCTAATGAGCCCGGAGTCGAGCATTTCTGACGTGACGGGATTTTTGCGGAGGTTGGCGATTGAGAGGGAGGTGATTTGCGGGATGTGGTCTATGCCGGTGACTTTACCATTGGGGGCCTTGGGTATGGGAAAGGTAGTTTATATTAACAAATGTGGGAATGCAAATGGGGGGATGGGAGAGGAGGGACATACGATTAAATGCGCCATCACCGCACACAAATACCCACTGCCACTCCCAATATCCAATATATTGCTCCCCGGTTTAATATACTCCTTCAACGTCTCCAACGCATTCGCATGAATATGCGGTGCTGCTCCCCCCCTCCCCAATGGCCGTCCCAATTAGCCCTCCCCTCTCACAAACTCCCACTTCCCACTTCCAACTCCCCGTCCCAAAAAAAAACAAGTAAAGCAACACTCACCACTAATCGTCGCATCATACCCAATCCTCTGTGGACTATCGTGATACGGCATCTCGCTGCTAAACTGCGCTCTATCCACCCCCACCATTGCCTCCCTAACCCGAGGTGTATTCAACAACCCATGTTTCCACAGATTATTCACCAGCCCCTCATTAGTCGTGCTGGAGCATCTCCAAGACATTTCTATTTCACCGTTTGTCTTCACCCTTATATATTCACCGTTGCTAATCACAAAAATTTCCTTTCTAAAACTTCACTCTCCTTATCTTCAATAGCTCTCTCTCAAAGTATCCCCTGCGAATGCACCTGCACCAGCTACTGGGTGCGGACTAACCGGCGATGCTATGTATGGTCCCGGTAAACCAGGTTGTGAAGTAGTGGAGGAGGAGGAGGTTAGTTATTGAGAGGTGGAGGAATGTTGTGAGGAGGCTGGAGGGTTAAGGTTATTTATGTGGTGGTGATGATGAATGACCTCGATTGGCTCGTCGACCTAAAGCCAATGCAAACTGATGTAATGTTTTATTTGTAAACCGTTGCATAGATAAATACAACACAGCATGTATTTTCGTATGTATCTCAGATAAGTATTCCTGTATGCATCTCCAAATACAAAAGCTCGTTTGCGGCGAATCGCTTCGGCTGCCGTCATAATTACCAAACCACTGCAGCAAGTCGCTGAGACTTACCCGAAATCACACTAGCACCGATTCATCATGACGGAAATATGAAGTCAATACTTCGCTCAACTAGAATTTTATTCAATCTACAACTCGCATAATAGTACCCCAAGAAGCAAGTAATCAAGTAAAATAGACAAGTCCTCTAAGTGTTGCATCCCCGGTATTATTCAGGGCGCAAAGGGCAAGAGTCAACACCAACCCAAAGTACTCAACCTCACAATCAAAACAAAGGGAAAAAGAGGCGGAACAAGTTGTGAACACTGTTGTTGTAAACGTTGTCAAGTGTATCGATTGATGCCTAACCGGCAGCTGCAACCATTTGAGTAGAAACGTAACCGAATCTGAAATATAAAGAAACTGAATCCCGAATGATGAACCCCGACCGAACCCCCTTCGCCGAATTAAAATGTGAAAGAATTGAGACATGCCGACCAAAGTGATGAACTGACAAAAGAAAAGTACCCTGGTAACAGTAGCACGGCGTGCCAACGCAGTAAACTGTGCAACTATACAGCCCTTTCTGGAGCCTCATTCTCAACAACAACGGCTACTCCAAGCCCCCTGTCTGGACTGGCCAATACCACAGCCTCCGTCCTCCTTGCCCTGAGGTAGTCCGTAAGTGCCCTAATCAGGATAAACCACCCGACAATCATGAAGATGTAGCTAAGCCACTCGTTTTGCGAAATAGACTCCGTGTTTGCTTCTACTTCGTTGGCCGCGTCCCCATTGGCATCAAATTGATAATTGTTGGGATCCTTTGGCTCCGATTCCTGTGGTGGGGCACCGCCAGTTACGTCGTCAGGCTGTGACCGCACGGCAAAACCATACTGAATAAGTGTAACACCCAGCCCTGCCCGTGATCCGTTCTTGGCTGCATGCGAGGAATGTAGGAGGTATGTTAGAAGAAACCCGAGGAGTTGTAGAGAAGTGGAAACTATCAACGTATTAGCTCTACGAAAAGTCCAAATAATCTCGACAAAGAAAGCCCAATCTGGCTACACGACTCCCCGGTAGAAGCGGAAACCTACCCATCGCATTGAAGACGAAAGCAAAAAATGTCCCCACTGGAAGTCCGTCAATGAAGACTTCATCCGATCCCAATCCTGGAGCCATGATAGTAGTTTCCCAAAATGGTGGGGGTGGATCTGCCGCAGCTTGCTCATAACTCTGCACATGACATCAGCACTTGACTAGCAAAATAATATGTAGGGCATCATGAGCTCACCGGCAACTGCTCCTCCTCTTCCACCTGAGGCTTTGCACTGATATTTGCAAACACCCCATCATTCCCGTTCCCGATGCGACGTCCGGATGGAGTACTTGATCTCCCTAACCAACTTGCTGGAGCAGAAAAGATGGCTCCTAATCGTGATGTCGAAGGCGCAGGGACAAGTGGTGCCGACTCTTGGAAGGAATTTGTATTTTCGGGCGACCGGCGCAAGTTTCTCATATCTTCTCCTTCCTCATCGTCGCTTGCGTCAAAGGAGTCCTGTAACGCAGAGTCGGCCTCTATTACAGAGTGGAAAGAAGGAGGTGGTGAGTTCGGTATCGGGTGTGGGTAGGAGTTTTGACGTGAATGTGAGGCTGATGGATGTTCGGTTGGTGAGATCGGGCTATCGTCCTCGATCCTATTGCCATTTATGTCTCTCGCATCCTCAACATCGTCGGTATTGACCTGTAGTGGGGATAGAGGGGTAAGGTTTAGTTCACGACCCCAAGAGCCAACCGAGAGAGTGTATTTCATAGCTACTTACCCTCTCGTACCTAGAACCAGACATGGCTGTTGTATGTGTGCGTACGGGAGCTGGGAGGAAAATGAAAACAAGAACACTAGAAAACAAAACGACACAAAGAAGTAGAGATAAGTTGCGTAAGTGCTGGCTCGTGACTAATACAGCCGGAAAAGAGAAGATGCGATTCGAAGCTTTAGAACCAGATGTAAAGGAGAGTACAGTAGAATAAGGCAAGCCAGACCAGGAATGAGGGGGTAGTGAATCCCCGTAACGTAGGTAAGGGGGCGGTGCTGTGGATGCTTTTGCTTGGTCAGAGGCGACGAGTTCAAGTGAAGAAGCAGCCGCGACGGTGGAGGGCGCTTGGGCGGGGGGCGTGACAGTGGCAACGGGGCCACAGCGTACTAACTAGTCCCAATTGTAATTTGCCCGCCCGGCTTTGGTTTCTTAGTTTCCCTAGCCTCGCGCCCTCACCAACAAACATAGCCTCGTTTCCTAAATGTAGGTAGATAGGCTATGCTTATTGTTACCTCTGAAAATATGAGAGACCCATACTGAGTGATGGTCATGAAAATACCCGTGGAAACTTCGGCATCTTCAACCCAACTGCATGTCGCTTACCTATGTTTATGTAGACTTCACTTCAAGAGCCAGGGAGATGAGACCCTGGGCACCGGATTCTCTGCAGGCAATTTAGTGCGAATCACCTGGGGCGGAGACAGGGGTAGGGGCCACTGTGCATTTTACATCTTGCAGTGGTCCGACTTCCGGACTCCATGTCCATGTGCATTCTACCTCCAACACCAGTGTACCATGATATGCAGGCCCTGGCTCATACTCATAACTATTTAAAGACGTCTTCAAGTACTTCAAGCTGCCAGTGACAGCCAGGCTAGCCATGACTTACTTACACGCCCATTTATCCTTTGAAAGGCAACAGCAGCATCCAGTACATGTATGGCATGAGTTAAACCACATTCCAATATCATTCATTCTACCTTCCACCTCTGTCCTCCTCCCTTCTGCCACAGCCACAGTGCCTCCGTCGCATACGCCTTAATCCCCATATGACTCGTCCCCCTCCCACTTGCCGCCTCCTCCAATCCATCCAGCACTCTGCCCTCATGTAGACGTTTCCACAAGCCTTGATTGAGAGCCTCCTCTTCTCCATACGCTCTCATCCCCAACTTATACAATATCCTTCCCAGTGTTTGATAAGCCATACACCTCTGCGCCGGAAACGAGCTTCTAGCCAAATGGCTCAACTCCGGTATAGTATATCCTGCTGCACCTGGAGCGTCTCCGTGGTGATGTAATCCTAAGTGAGTAGGCATCTCCCGTGCTTTTCGGGGCGGAAGAATGTTTCCTTTAAAGTCAAAACGGATAGCTGAGGGGGGTAATGACGGGAGTGAAGGTAGATAAGTAGCATCATCGGCATCGGATATGGGGGCCATCCAAGAGAGCTTGCTGGGGTCTGCAGGAAGGTCGGGGTAATATTTTTCGTGTAGCTGGTTTAGAAAGTCGGGCGAAGTTGGATCTAGCTCAGGTGCAGCAGGTGGCGCAGGGAAATGTATGGGGACTCTAATGGGATCGGCTTCGAGCCTTTTTTGCCCTGGAGGGAGGGTTCGCGGTGCACGCTCGTCAGGGCCAAGTAGTTCCTCGGTTTCTATTTCTTGATCTTCGGCCTCATCTTCGACAGTGGCGGGCTTGCGAGTGGGTTTGGGCACAGGGTTGGGTTTAAACTCGCCCTCTGGTGCACGCATTGGCCGAGAGAGTTTCGACCCCTCGATGTTCCACCCACTCGGAGTAATATTCTTATCATCCAGTGTCGCTCGTTGTAATAACCTCTCTACAAGTTTTGGGTTCAGGTTCGCGAGTAGTTCCCTCCGCTCCTTCTCGATTTCTGCCGGTGACATTGCATCTAACCTCCTCTGGTTTTCGTCACTTATCCTCTGCCTTTCGGTCTTCAACTCTTCTGGGATAGACGATGGTCCAACATTCGGCCGTGGTGGGGCTGTACTTGCGGGTGACGACTGTGGAGGCTGGGCCTGCTGCTGCTGCTGTTGTTGTGATGCTCGTTGTTGCCGAAATGCAGACTGTTTTGGGGTTCTCTTCTTATGCTCAGGAAACCCGGTAGCTGTTGCACGGGAGGGGAAAGATGGTGCCACTGGTGCTGAAGAAACAGGCTTTTCGATAATGTCCTTTATGAAGCCCCCACCAGGCGTGAGGGTGGAAAGAATGCTTGGGCCTCCGAGAAAGTCGGCATCTTCGTCGAGGTTGAGGTTGAAGCGTTCGCCACGGAAGGCCATGGTGATCTGTACTATTTCTTCGCAGCTGTAAGGGCCGGGTAATAGAATCTTCCGTTGAGAGCTAAAGAAATTATTCGCAACCTGCTGCCGAAACGGTGGTGGGCGGAGGGATAATCCTGGGCTGGACAATTAAAATTCCCGGAGTGTCGGTTGCGGGGATATGTTTCAGCTGTAGTTCCCGACGGGTTACGGTATCGCCTGGTTTGTAGACCACTTCAAGTGCCGCCGCTTTAGCTCTTGCCTCAAAGGCGAATCCTGGCTGTGGGCGAATTGAGGGTAACACTGAAGCATAATGCCGAGCTTTCCTATAGGCCTTCAATAAAACTAAGCTTTGTACAATGAGGCTACTATAGTACTTAGATTATAGCATAAATTAAGTAGGCAAAACTAAAACTTCATGACGCTCCCCACTTTGAACCTACTATACCACTATCAGTCACGGGAGCGGTCGTGTCAACCAGACTACATCAATCAGTCCCGCATCAGAAAAGACCTAGCATTGCTGCCTCATGATTAGCTGGGATATTTCTGCCGCGAGGCTGCAGCTGGAAAGTATTTCTGGGTTTTCATGCACAAGAGGTACCTAGGTACCAAATAGGTACTACTTAAGTAAATTTGTATATATATATCAGGGCTGTTACCATGGCTCTTGGCATTTCTAGCCTAGCAGAATCCAAATGCGATCGCTGTCGTGACTCCTCCCCGTAGTTCACCATAAAGGCAAAAATAAAGAAAGTACCTAGACTCGTGCCAGAATACAATCGCTCCCTGTGTACTTGGTACTGGTAGTACCAGTAAGTTCTGAGTATAAAATCAATGCAACAAGACTACCCCACGTAATATTCTACCCTTGCCGAGAAGATCTTAGCGCAGCATTCATACATATCGTATCATTTTTATATATTGGTCTTTCATATAGTACAAAACAATGCTTACTCTCGCCTCGTGACATTGTATTCCTTTTCCGTTCAGGAATCCATGAGGCTACCCTCTCAGTCACTATTAAGCCTAGCAAATGCCTATCCTTACCCCATCCTTATATATCCCTTCCAACTATTCAACATCCGCTGGAGCCACGATCTTTGTGGTGCTTCCTCCATTTCCCGAACTAGCCTCTCATAGTAGTCGGGCATAGCTGGAGGGCAAAGAATTTTATCGCTGAGTGGATACTAGACATGTCCAATGAATCCGTCAGCCTACCAATCCATACTGTCGTCACATCCCCATCCCTCCACCCCCTCGCACCACGTAAGTTCTCCAAATGGCTGAGCTGGCATTGCGTTGTATGACCGGAACTGCGTACGCACCTTCTTCGCAAACTTCTCAGTTGTAAGCTCCTCCAGTGCTTTCACCTGTGCATCTAGTGGTGATCTTCCAAAAGCACCCATTGGGGGTGGAGGGGTCGCTGAGAGGGCTTCTGCTCGAGCTGCAAGGAAGTTGGAAAATGAGAGGCCAGGGCGGACGAGGTCAGGTGGCCAGATTTTGGAGAGTCGGAGGAGGGCGGCGCGAGCATTTTGGGGATTCTAAGAGCAGTGGTCAGCTTTATCGTGTTGACTGAGGGATGTGCAATTCGCGGTAGAGGGAGTAAGTACTGCTGCTGACATCGTTGGGAAGGCTAAGGATATTAACTAAGTATACTGAATATAGAATTACCGTCGATATAGTGAAATGAAGTATCGCAGTGTTATGGGATGAATTACGCTAGATTAAGCTTTACTTCTAAGTTGCCGTCTAGGTAACTCTAAGCTTTGGCTCATGACGCAAGATGTGATCTTCTTTTTCGGCCTTGGCGCGGGAAAACGTTTCTTCTGTTTCGGGAACGTGGACGCAAGGCGAATCTAGCCATACATAGACTAGTGTAAACACCTGCCGACGACAATCCTGCGAACCACCAATCCCAGCGTGCAGACAAGTAACTCTCTTCGCCGAAGAAAAACTCCTCAGATTGTCCTGCAAATGTGAGTCTGGTTGGCACCGCAAATGTGCAAGACCCATTCCCATTATCCACTCAGTATGGGTCGATGACAGCTTGAAGCCGAGTAAGTGGCTCGTAGCCGAGATGATTCTCTCAACTGACATTTTTCCAACACATATCAAACAGCATCATGACAAGAAGCAAAAACCAGCAGAACATGTGGTGAGCACAACACTGATTCATGTAGAAAGGGGATACCTCCACATGCTGTGTGTACCCCACAGCTTTTGAAGTACCCCCCCCACCCGGCCTGCAGGGTACATGAGCTGCAGTGCGAATACCCGCATGGCAACGCATCATTTTGAACAGCACTCACCCTTCACCATAAATGAAACTTACCGACAGATCTGCGACAAGCATACATATCCTCTTGGATTCTGCATTGTAGTGTGCTGCATGCACCAGTGAGAGTATCCCAGGGTCTATCAACGAGCGCTAGTCTATATTAGACTAGCGATTGGGGGGACAATGTCAGCTCTTCTAGTCAAGACCTTCAGCCTTGTCAACTGTGCTGGTAGATCGAGCTGTGACCTATGGGGGCTTTGATTTGCATTGTGAGTTTTGGATGACAGTGCGGCTCAAGCTGCAAGCTTGATTAAGCGTATGCACCAAAGCACGAGGCACAATTACCTGATATAGACGAATCGAACGCCAAAAAAACATCAATATATCTAATAAAAGGAAGGACACTCTAGTGGGCTAGGAATACTCATTTATACCCTATAGAAATACTGGACGATCACCATATATTTTTGTTCGTGTGCCCAGTATATATTTGTGGGCGGACTAATGCTATGCAACCGACAGGTATTAACCGTCGCTAGATACAAAATTATGAGGAATCAGCAAAAACGATAGCCTGGTTACAAAAAGTAATTTAATCTGAGGATTCGACCTGTGATGCTGTGTTATCAAAATCTTAGCTGAGATTATCAGACCGCAGAAACACACTATCGGAATCAACTCGGTAAGAACATCCGATTCCGATCCACTCAGTACTGGGGTGATGGTATCTGGGCTTCACATTTCGTTTGAACTCTCCGACTACTCCCTATGCAACTGTAGTCTGGCTTGGTGGCTAGAGCACGACCCGATTGGGCATTTGACTTTATCCAATCGGATTAACTAGACCAAGTCCAGAAACACAACCGGGGTACAAGTCAAGCACGGTCTTGAAACAACTGAACTAGTCGGATGCGGGGCTGAAACTCTACAACAACTTAGAGGTTTTCGTAGAGTATCAATCGAATTTGATTGATCTCGGTGTGCAATACTTTGAGCGCCTGCAACCAATACCGAATCGAATATGCGCGCCGATTCAACCGGAATACCGAGCTATTATTCGAGTCCTTGCGACTGAGACGCTCTAATTTTAACAGTCTTTATCCCGTCATCGGTATAGGCTGCTTTTCACACTGATGCAAGTTGAACCTGAAGGACTGACATGGGGTTGGCCTTTTCCAACCATACCCTGTGCTTTTAATGCAGCCCCTACTTGGGAGTTTTTGCCGCTTCCGTCTCCACGCAGAAGCATATGCGCTGCCATGATCCTCGAGCCCGATGTCGATGTACAACCTTTTAAGTACTTGCTATCCCACACCCATGGCAAGACGTTGACCCCCATTGCCATCTAATCTGATTCGATGCAGATGCAGCTCTACCTAGTTGCAGGAGTCATGCAACCTCTACGGTTCGTTGATTGACGGTGAAAGGTGGGTACAGGGTTGTTAAGTTGGCCTTCGGTTGCTCTGTCAGGTTTCCTTCATTTTTTTGGGAAGTTCCGATACCAATTCAGGGTTCGGACCCTGAGGGGTGACTATCGACAACCACGGCAATGGATTTTCATATATATATATATTTCGCATATGGCGTCACATGCGGGATTCAAAATCGGAGTCGAGCCTCTCAGCACTTTTATGACATTAAGCTATTTCTTATACATGTGTAGGGCCGGATTAATTGTTGTGAGCTGGACTAATCCATGTAGGCTTCCATCTCCGAATTCCATGCATGGCTGTGAGCTAACATAAAGTGTCTGAGCAAAATACCGGAGGTCAATCATGAATGGGACTGAATTTACAGTGAGGCGCAACGTTTGATGACCTGGATGTTATCAATTAGGCTTAGTGCTATACTTAACCAATTCGCCTAAGCCGCATTAAGCATCGTCTAGTGTAACAGTTAACGAACGTTGACTCTACCATATGCGGTCGAGGGTTCTTCAGTGGATTCTCTCGTCATGGATGCAGTACATGGTAGTGCCTGCGGAGGTCGAAGGCACAGGGTCGTGTGGTCAGATTGGGGCAATGGGTAGAAACATCCCGGATATCTGATGGATCAGGAATATCGATATCAATCCTGACCACACGAACCGCATCATGTGCTACTTACCGTCTGGGACCGGAGTGATCACGAAGCAATGCAGCAGAGTTGCTGCTGCAATTAGTGTTCTCGGTTGAGCCTGGTAAGCCTCTAATTGGCCAATAAACTCCATCATCCATCAATGCCTTAGGCCCATTGTAGTGTACCCGCCGCCTTTCACCCATCTCCACTATGGCGGTATCCACGACCATGCCTGTACCTGGAGCGCACTTGGCTAGCTCTTACTACTGTGAAACCATTTTTGCAATTGGGACTAATGTTAAGATGGACCCAACTCGCCAGCCGAGTTGGGAGCCAATACCTTATGCAATAAGAGCGTGGTAAGGTTATGGAGGCCACCTTGGGGTTGCTGCTGCTCAGATTGCGAGCTCTGTCATGTTGGGGTGGGCCGAGCCCCAACGCAATAGTAACCTTCATCACTGCTCTGTTGAGCTCCTCGCCCTTGCCAACATTGCATCTCTGCCATTTCCAGCGAGGTGTGCCCAGTCGCTTTGCTGCCTTTGACAGAGAGGCGGCGAGATCCAGAGCCTGTCCCCCTCTCCTCGTATGCATGCCCGTAGTTGCTTCGTTGAACTCGTACGTCGTCCCACGCCCGCCCCGACGCCCGCCCGCACGCCCGCCCTCCCTCTCCGTCCATCCCTCTACCACTCTCTTCTCCCATTCCCAGAGCCACTCCGACTGAAGAAAACTCTCTCTAGACAGAAAAAATAATAATAGGGAAACGGCCCTGTTAGCTGGTTAAATACTTAGGCTCCTGCTCTCGCCGCCCCCTTCTGCCTTCCCTCCCCTTCCTTCCTGCTCTTTCTCTCGTCTCTCCAGTTCTGTTTTCGGACCTGCCAGGCCACATAGCCTGCACATCCCTTCAAGTTCAAAGCATTTACTGGCCCAGTTTCTGTCCCCTCCATTTCATCGGCTGGTTCACTCTTTGTCGTTTCATTCTTCCCTTTTCTCCCTTTCCTCCCTTTGTCCCTCGCTTCAGTTCTGTCTCGTCGGAAGCAGAATCACCAGCCCAGCCATCCCTCCAGATCCGCATAAACATCCCCAGAGCAGAAGCATCACAGGTATCGTGTGAACACACGCCGTCACCGGTATCGTCACTCTCATCGTATCCTCGCTATGTCGGGACGCCATTCCTACAGCAGTGGTCCGTCAGACAGCCATGTTCTGATGAACCTACCAATGCCCCCGTCCAGTACATCCTCTCGCAACGTGAACGGGCCTACCGGGGGTGGGAAAGCCGTTGCCAGCAAGAATAAGGTCAGTGGTGGTGTAGCTGGTCGACACAGTCTCGGCTCAACCTCAGTAGCTCCCACGCCAACACCCCAGCAACCACATTCTTCTTCCATGCCCCCAAATAATCACTATCACCAACGCTCGATGGCTCCGGACATGGTGGTTGAGAACATTCCTAATCCAACCATGACAAATAACAACACAAACCCGTCACACTACATGCAACAACACCTACAGCCACCCGTACTCCAGAACCCGCCGACGACAAATACACGAAAAAATAAAGCGCGAACAGCGAATATTCAGGAGATAATTACCATCGAGTCTGATCCCGACGATAATGCTAAAAATAATATAAACAAGGCACCACCGGCCTCCGGCCCATCGCTTGCTGGTCCAGCTTCAAGAAACCGGTCACTCCTCAATGGCCACTATGACCCGGTCCGTCCGAATCTTGCATCTGCATCTCCGTCCATCTCATTTCTTACCGATCCCCAACCAACGCCTCCTCAACCGCAACCCGCAGTTGCTATTTCTGCCTACTCACGAAAAGCGGCTGAAAAATCCGTTGCTCCACCGATTATTAAACCCGAGATTGATTCACCTCCTCTTGCAACTTCAATCAAAGTCGCGACACCAACGGTAGCACCAGCACATCCCGTTCCCGAGCAACCTGAGAAGCCGGTGAAAGCTGACAAACCTGCGAAAGAGACTGCAAAAGAGACTGGTCAACGCTCACCAAAGGCTGCAAAGACAAAGAAGACGTCTACTGCTGTGTCTGCGTCTGTACCAAAGGCGACTGGAAATGGCCTCTTGTCCGGACTTCCAGGAGTGGAGTTACTGGGCGATAGCGGGGATCAACTAGAAATCCCAACTATCTACATTCACGTTCCTCTCAATGGGGAGACAAACAAGTACGTTAACTTTGCAAAACTTGCCGAAGAGAAATACGGGGCATTTGCTATTAACCCCAGGGCTCATCGAGAGCGAATGAGATTGGCGGATATATCGGGTGATGAGATGATGATAGATGATTCGGAGTCGGAGAGCGCTATGGAAGAAAGGAGGATGGGAGGGGTAGATGGAGGTGAATCAACAGCCGACAATAAGCCCAAGAAACGAGCAAAGAGGAAGCAACATGATACCTACGATTCTCTCGATCCGTTCATAGACGATTCGGAGATGCTTTACGAGGAACAGGCTGCTGCTACTAAGGACGGCTTCTTTGTGTACAGTGGGCCATTGATTCCCCAAGGAGAGAAGGTGCACGTTGAAAGGTATGTCACCTTGTTACTGGGATACCCATCCTTTGCTGAAGTGGAGCGTTACACTAACGGATTGTTATTCTACAGGGCCGATGGTACTACAAGTAAACGTGGCAGAGGTGGAGGGAGAGGCAGGGGCCGTGGAGGAGCAGCTGCAAAGCAACCCACAACACGGAAGCCGAGAACGAGCAAGAAAAAGCTGGAGAAGGAAGCAGCTGAAGCTGAACGCTTGCGATTGGAAACCCTCAAACAAGCCTCATAATTCCCATCTGGGCTGGTGGAAGCCACAGGTGGCATGCTGAATTGAATAGAGCCGTTGGGGAGGAACGTTGTAGCCATATTTTCTCGGGTCTTACAGGGCATGAAATTCGGTTTGGGACTGGTGGGAGTTGTTATGTTATTAATTCTCTGTTTTTTTTTTTGTTGCGTCAAATTACGATGACGATTAGGGAGTCATTGGGTATGCTTTCTGTTGTTCGTTGCACTTTTCCCTCTGTTGAATGGTTGTGTCTGTGTTTATTTGGGAGAGGATGTGAGAATCACATATTGCCTTTATTTCTTCTACCTTCCCTTGATTCGGAGGCCTCTTCCTTTTTTTTTTTGCATTGTTTCGTACTATTTGCATTTCTTGTGCTTGAGTTTCCTTGGGACGGATTGGGTGTCGGCTTTCTATTTCGTCAAAAATCTCCGTTGAAAAATGGTACGCGACTAGTGGGGGTCAGGGGCGGGAGAGATGATACTTGCAGCAATGGCAAGAACACAAAAACGAAAGCCCGAA
>Ga0307511_10005372_pt1 | contig 13041 bp, 9 predicted proteins | sample 13_EM_MG_FD_200266 | JGI IMG/M metagenome (GOLD analysis project Ga0307511, IMG submission 200266) | Populus trichocarpa ectomycorrhiza microbial communities from riparian zone in the Pacific Northwest, United States - 13_EM | ecosystem: Host-associated > Plants > Roots > Unclassified | place...
CCCCCCCCGTTTGACCAGTCGCGACCTTTCCGGATGATCACAACACGTACTGTGTGTTTCGAACTCGAATCTTACGCGAGATCTTACGCGAGACATGCGGTTCCATGATGTCGCAATTCGCAAGGCTGAAAAACCTCGGTAGTCTGGTTGCCGAAGTCGACAATTAAGGTTAATCTACACTTAGGTATCTATTTACTGACGACCAATATCCACGGTGAGCTCTGCAACTTGAAGGCAAAATGACCCTTGGCGTACTTTGCATTCCCAGAAGCTCAATGATTTGTAGGTGGGGTTCTATGTAGCCCGTGGCGATGTTGTGTTGAGCGATTGATATCTTTATAATTATGTCGAGCGATTGGACACACTTGAAGCTATATAAAGCAGATGACCCCCCATCGATATTCATACATCCTCTATCAACTCTTACCCTCCTGGTAACCGGGTGAAGAACTGCATCTCAGAAACACTTACATTTCCTTAGCGATGTTGTCTCTCGGATTCTCGGCCCCGCTCCTGTTAGCCCTTCTTCTCGTTCCTCAGTTGGTAAAGGCTCAAGGTATCACTGACTTCAACTGCCCCCTCCTCAACCACTTCCCTCCGCCTCATCTTCAATCCTATCCACCTGCTACAGATCCCATCCTCGGTAGATATCTCACTGCCTTGACCACGACCTTCGACAATTTATCCTCAAATTCATCTTTTGCGGGATTCAACACCACTCACACCTCCTTTTCTATACTCATCTCACACCCCAACCATAATGAACAAACAGCCTCAGGGCCCATCTGGCAATATCACTACACAGCTGAGGTAACGGACCCTCGTGGAACCAAGCAGGTCACCTCCGACACCGTATTCCGAGTGGCAAGCGTGTCCAAACTCCTTACTATGGTTGCGGTGGTGAAAGCTGGTTTGGACTTAGATGCTAGTATTGTGAAGTATATCCCTGAATTGAAACACAAGAGCAATGCAGTAGGAGGGAGGACCTGGGAGGAAGTGACTATGCGAAGCTTGGGAGGCCATCTGGCTGGCATCCAGAGAGATTGTATGTATATTGTCCCGGACATAGCTGCTAGGCTAATCGCGTTTCATATGTAGTTGGGGTTACAGAACTCGGGAGGTGGGACCCATCTACTGCTCCTGGAGAGAGTAGCTTGGCGCAGTCTTTGGGCTTTCCGCCCCTACCAAAGTCTGCGCTTCCCCCATGTGAATCTCCGCCTTACAACCCTCAGGCGTGCACAACCAAACGTATGTTGAATCAAGCTACCTATGGCCTTTAGCCTCCACTGACACAGTATAGAGTTCCTTGAGGAGGTGTCCTCCCAGCCTCCTGTGGTACCACCTTTTAGCCAGCCGATCTATTCCAACACAGCATATTCGTTGCTTGCAATTGCCATTGAGCGAGTCAAGTCAACCTCTTTCGAGAAATTCATGCAGAAAGAAATATTCACTCCTCTAAATATGACGCGTTCGTCTTTCCTGAAGCTCGCGAAGGACTCTGAGGGGAGCATCCCGCCGTTCCCGAGTGCGTGGGGTGGAGAGATATATACGCTCACTGGCAGCCAGAGCGCTGGGGCCTCCCTCTACTCCACATCGTCTGATCTCTCAAAGCTCCTGCTTTCTCTCCTACCATCTGTTCAGAATAAGAAGCCTATCTTCCAACCCCACCCAATAGCAGCTGACAAGTTTCTCCTCCCGGCTTCCTTGGTGCCATCGACAAATACTTTTGTCCTTGGTGCTCCATGGGAAATATTTCGTCCTGAGGCTAACCATGGTGGTTTAACAATTTATACGAAGTCTGGGGCATTGCTTGGATACAATGCCCAGACAGTCCTCATTCCTGAATACGACCTCACAATGACCATCACTGTTTCTGGGGAGGCTGCTGCAGACTTGTTTCTCATTGAAATTTTGAGCTATCTTGACGATGGCAAGGAAAAGGGACTGTTGGTAGGCGGGTTTGGCGAGGTTGCCCGGCGAGAGGCAAAAGAGGCTTATGATGGTAATTACGTCTCCGAAACCAAGAAGTTGAATAGCTCAATAGAGCTTTCAACGGAGAAAAACGGCTCGTCAGGTGGGATTATTGTCTCGAGTTGGGTAAGCAATGGCTCCAACTTCTTGGACACCCTAGCTATCCTACGAGGGTATACAGGTGGAGCTGCAGATGTCGATGCACGATTGTATCCAGTCGACTTGTATGGGGTTGTGGAGACCGAGGCCCTAACTCCTGGTGGGAAACTGTCGAAGGTCAGGAAAGAGGAGTGGAAGATGACCGTTGAAACGAAACAAACACCACCAACTACTACTGAAGGCCCGGCTGAATCTGGCAAGTGGAGAACCCATTTTGAGGGTGTATGCTTCACATTCTCAAGCGCGGATCTCAGTGCCGCAAGGTGGGGAGATGAGAACCTTAGCAGAGTCGTGATTTGGAGGTCAGAAGCCACGGCCAGTCAAAGAGGGAAGATTATCGCTGTTGAGATTCCTGCATTGAGAGTTGTTCTGAGAAAGGGAGTACAGCCAGTCTCGAACCAGGCGTCCATTTAGCGCTACGCGGGGTACAGTACTTAAGTACATAGTAGTTAAAGAAAGGTGAAAGAGGCATAGCAAGAGAGTTTTCAGGTTTAGGGTAGTGAGGTTATGGATATGGGCGGGTAATGTTAGTCTGGTTGGCACAAGGGTAATGTTAGCTATTGCTTTTAACATTTTAACATACATAAGCACTTATATAATAGTAGATTCGCCCATAGTCTCATTACGCTAGATGGCACGACTATGTGTAGACTTCATTATTCAGAACCTCAAGTGGTACCTCAGCTCTACAGTAGTTTGGTTGCAAGAATAAGGCTACGGACAACTCTCGTTATAAGCATACGGTCGGGGTGACATGCTAATAGTGAATATATGCTTATATCGCGAGAGTTGTCTGTACCGGTAATACTCAAGCCCTAGGTGTACACAGGTTAAACGACAAGTAGGAGGCCCCGGAAGGTCGACTAGCCCCTCGGTTTCCAGAGAAGGGGGTGGTTCATATCACCTTCAAAGTTTAAACTGTTTTGTAATCCCTGTCAGGATTAACGTGCTTGTTCTGAGAGGTATATCTAATTTGTTTGTGGTGGGTCAATGCCTGTTGTGTCGATGACCCTGGTGCACGTGAATTTGACATATGGTGGTTGTCCCTGACACTGGTATAGTGTGAGGTAGCCTTGTGTTGTGGCGGGGTCCGGCAGAGTTCTGCGACCATATTGAACTTTCCAGCGTAGGTGGTTTGGGCTCTATATGTACTGTCCATAGGGATGAAGTGAGAGTGGTTAAAGTGGGCGAGAAGTATGTAGTACATAGTCTGGTTAGCACTGCCCTTAAAACAACAAGCCTGGTCGCTAGAAAAACGATATTCCTAAACCCCCCGCCCCGCCCACCGTGTCGGGACTACCGGTACCACCCACCTCTCCTCTCACCACCGCCCGGATGTATAGGTGCCCCACCTGCCCTACCACTGAAGCCATCACGCCCTTCAAGCTCCACTCTGCCATAGGGACATTTGTAGTTGGCGGTGGGCTTTTAAAGGAGGTACAGTTAACTCCCGTTATAAGCATACGGTCGAGTGAATATGCTTATAACGAATATATGCTTATGTCGGAAGGAGATTACATACATGATAAAACGGACAAATAAGACAAGAAATAGGTTATAGGACTAAGGTAAGAATTCTGTAATCCTCCATGGGGTTGTTTGGTCATTTCTTGATGTTCATTGCCCACAATTCGACTTCTTTCAGCCATTAAAGTCATAGAACGGTTGGGTTGCCTCTCCCGCCAGGTGATTTCTTAATAATAACAACCGCTGCCAGTCCGATATACCCCGTGCAGGCGTACATTCGTTATAAGCATATGTATGTGACTGAGCAAAAAAAAGATATGCATATGCGAATGGGTGAATTTATGCATTCTTTTGCACCTTTTTGTATGGGCGGACCACGGGGTGTATGCTTATAACGAATATATGCTTATAGCGGGTATGCTTATAAAGGGAATTAACTGTATGACAGTACTTGCATGATGAAGTATGTTGCAGCGTTGGTGTAAGAGGACTTCAGTCGTGAGTATGGCATTATTGATTGATCAGTGTGCTACGCTCTTGGCCGACGGATTAGATAGAGACTCTGGACAGCTGTCACTCCCCCGCACTGCAGCCTGGTTGGCACTAACCAGACCGCAACAGTAGCCCCTCAACATTTAGAACTGCAAATATATGCTTATATCGGGTATGCTTATAACGAGAGCTGTCTGTATCGAGAGAAAATTACGCCCTGTTACATATGTTGGGGAGGGCCACTCGGGGTATGCTTACGAGAGTTGTCTGTACAACGATGCTTCGATATAATAAACTGCCCGGGACCAGCATGGAGTTTCTTAACGCGAGTACGCCTGGGCATGAGCCGAGCCGACTCGAGCCCGAAGAGTGGAAAGGCTCGAGTCCTAAAATATTTGGTAAAAGCTTGAGCCTGCCTTGGAAAATGACGAGCCGGCATCTGCATCCTTCTGGTATGTTGTTATATCCCTGCTTGTTCTGTTTTTTTGACTGTTCAGAAGTTGAAGTGGGTTCTTGGGATGCAAGATCGGGTGGGATCCGAAGGAATAGATTAAATATGCAATAAATAGAAAGGTGCTGGTAAGGTGCTGATTTGACATGAACACATCAGAAGTAGCTGCCTCATCTTTCTTCGCTCTCCACCGCCCTCGCGCCCAGGCCTAAACGCGAGGTTTCTTATAACGAGGTCAGTACTGAATGAGGTATGTACACAAACTAGGAAAGGTTATTTGGTATTTATCATTTGTGTTATGCTGGCTAGAGGGAAGCAAGTGTTATGCAATTTTGTTCTTTGGCACTATGATATACTTAGTACAGTAAATGTGTGGTAAACTATACCCCGCTAGCCTGGCTAGCGGCGTGTCACCTGCATTCCCCCAAGAGAAACAGTCAATTGTGGAATAATTATTGAAAATCACCATAACCACATATCCTCAAGCGCTTTGGGGTTTAAATGAAGGCTATCTAAAGCTTCCAATCTTTATAATATAATAGCCCATATACAAACAAGGCCATGTGTAGAAGGTTCAAAAGTTGAACTAGCACAAACTTGTCTGTAAGCAACCGCTCCATGATGCTCAACTGAATATGACCACCAAAAAAAAAGAGCATATAACAGTCTGATTTCTTGATATAGAATAGAAATCCTCTCTATAATCATAATTCTAGGTACGCAAGGTAATTTCATGCTTATTCGAATTCTAGGAAATTTTGTTAAAGAGGTGCTTTTGGCGATCTTTCGTATAAAACTACTAGTCAATACCCTCGCAAGCCTCCGCGTTAGTCTAGTTGACTACCTCTAGTATAGTTGGTAGTGTCTTCAAGTCGAGGCCCTACAAAACCAGTACATTGATATTTCAATAATCCATCCTCCCGTCAGAGTTTTGGAAAATAACTTTCTTAAGTATTTGCTTAATGACACCTATAGAAGTGCGAGTTTCTTATATCAAGGTAGTGGTTGCAAGGGCCGCAAGGTGGGGAAATATTACCATCTGCATGAGTCAGATTCTGATCCGGATGACCCTCCGGGTGTACCTTCTATCTCCTATAAGGCTGCACTTGAAATCCCTGAAGCCCTACGCCCCTTCCCAAAAAACCCCACGTTAATTCGCAAGGCGAGCATTCTACATCGAGAACAGCAGGATATTGGGAGTCCACAAGACATAGCTCGCCGGGAGCAGCATCAAACAAGCATCACAGGTTTTTAGGTCTTACACAGAACTTTCCCAGTTTTTGTGTACATACTGTACATACCACCTAAGAAGAAAGCTCACGTAATACGAAACTCCATGCCGGCCCTCGGCAGTTTCTTATGACGAAATACCGCTGTACGCACATATATATACTGAAAAGAACCTCCGACCCCGTCCAGGGACGGGCAGGTAGCTCCCGATAAGGCGGCAATTATAGCAATTTCACCTAAGCTCAACTTCAGGGTAATTACGCGTTTCTGCTATCTGTAGCTATAACAGGGGACAAGGGTAGGGACTAGACCAGCTCAGGGGTTAAATAGTTCACCAAAAGACGTGGTTCCTATATTAAATCGGGTGAATAAGAGTACATAAAAAAATAATACCTCTCATTGATGCTTACTACGTGACAGCCCTAGGTTATATCCAGCGTCAATACTACCCCGCCATAAGCATACCCGATATAAGCTTAAATATTAGGCATGGTTCACTTAAAGCCTAACCTTGTTACTGCTTAGCCTATTATAGGCTATCGATAAGAGGTCTGCACATGGACCCCGCAGTATTAAACCCCTCGATGGGTCAGACTGGTCGCATATTTTGCTTGACTTTGAACCAACATTGGCTAGGGTTGTCCCATCGACCAGGCTGTCCCATCGAAAGTCAAATGTTGTATACCTTCAGATTTTGCGACTCTCCTCCAGCAAAAGGCTTCTCAAGGTCGGCGTCGCGGGGCTTATAGTTAGCTAGTCACTTTTGATTATATAGTCATATATCATTCAGCCCGAACCATATGCGTATAATCAGGATTTACTGTACTTAGGTACCTAACTCTAACCCAGAAGAAGCCAAGAAACTTCATTATCTTTATGATCCCTCGCAACGAAATACCCAGAGTAGTGATAACTATAGTGTTTATAATATTAATTAATTTCAGAGGCTGAGGTCTCCCATCTCTACAACATCAGCCTCATAGCCTCGGGCCTCAGGGTCTATGGCCTTAGATAGGAGCTGGTGGGGAGATCTACAACGGGACCGTTGCCAAATTTCGCAAAAGGAATCATTCAAACCACCATAGCTCACTTAAGCTTGGCATTTGCGCTATTAAGTAAAGCGCACCGTTGTAAGAAAATACAAACCTCTCCCTGGTATAGAGTTCATCTCCCACGGTTGCTCTTTAAGAACAGTAGGATGGCCGGGGCAACAGGAAAATTTAATACATTTAATGCGAGAACCCCGGAGATTTTGAAACTAGTGGGGTAATAATTAGACTAATGAAGAGTTCTTGTCAATAGCTTTTGGTCTTTCCCTTTTGTGGTAGGTAGCAACGTTGCTACTTGTGGGATTCCTTCAGGGTATGTTTCACCTTCTGATAAGGACCCTGATTCACCATCTTGAATTTTAGAACCTGCAGCTAAAGCGGTTGCAATGTGTAGATTTGGGGTAAAGTCCGTACGCTGGTTAGTTAGTGTTGCAATCGCCGTTCCTTAGTCTCACGTTCCAAGATTCAAGATAATACTATCCGGAAAGTGTACCGACAGCCGCGGGAGGTACTCTCCCTTTAAATTTGTCAACTCTACACATATTGGTTATCGTCACTCATGTACCGGTATTCATGATCGGTATTTTCTAAATGGATATGGAACATCACTCTTAATAGCTACGGAATACCAGAGTGACAGATCTACACTTTTTAGGTCTTAATATGTAGCCTTTTTTTGTACCTTTTCGATTTCCAGCCTTCCTGGTAATGCACGTATGTATACACAAGTAACCTGAGATACCTGTATTTGCCTACCGTAGCATTTCATTAATCAGCTTAAATGCAACGAATATATCGAGTCTTTGGACAGCAACCATATAAAGAGAAGATCACAGAACCAGACATATGGTACATATGCTGACGACCACACGCAGTCAATAAGTAGCTCACCTGCGAGACTTAGTATTGATACCCATGGAGAATATATACATGTATAACTACCGGTAAGTACATTGGGTACCAGGATTCCTAGAGCAGGAGTACTTCAGTCCTGTCCCTCAATCAGTATTTCCATTCTCTCAGCTGGAGGTTCTTGATCTCCAGTGCCGAGACTATGATCTCCGCCGAGATGTGTATTTTTTTTGCAACGGCCCGGCCTTGGCCATGGGAGCATTTTTCATCAAATGGCCCCCCAGCCAATCAAACAAAGATATCGCCTCCACATGCACACCCATCCTCTATATTCTCCTTGATATGCAAACACGGAAACTCTACGTTTTGGGACAGACTCATGAATATCTTCCAGATTCACGGGCATATTCGGGCATCAATATGCATGTACAATGTCGCTAGAAAACAGGTTAATGTTGATCATGACCTTCACCGAAAGATACCGATGCTCAGGCAATGCATGTCTAACATGTCAGAATGCAATCTGGAATTCTCGCATCACGCTGTGGTTACCGGTACATCAAATTAGGCTTGATTATGGCAGCCACATGGGCATGATGCCGATCTGAGTCGGTACTAAGCACTTCTGACGTTCTGCGAATACGCCATAGAAATGCTGAAATTAATATTTCTATAGTAGTACTCTATGCATGTACTGTAGAAAAGGCCCTCAAACTGTTCAATCCATGTATCCTCACCCGATATCCTACATGACTTCGTGGTATACAGTGACTTTTGAGTACCTAGAGCTACAAGTACCGTTGTAGACGTGTCAAGTACATAGAAAGAAAATGGAGCAGACGATGGGGGCGTATGTTGGCCGTGCTTCTCAAAGAGGGAGATCTTGACGAGGTACAGACACTCGGTTTCAACTTCCACCAAGAGAGCAGCTAAAGTATCTAGTGGTTCTTCTCACCAATGATTTGATCATATTCGTGGGTGGAGAAAGACCCAGTTAGTCTGGTTGCATTTCAGTGGGCGACTTTGCTTCTCAGACATGGATATCAAATCTGAACTCTTCCAAGAGGCACTCACAATATGAGCCCTATCTGCAATACCCCCTCACACCTCAGTCGTCTTCATCTAAGTACATTTATTTCGTAATGGGTTATTCCCTCATTGGTGTCTCGTCTCGGTTACTTCGGAGAACAAATGTACTTCAGGGGTACAAGGTACACGTGCGGCTGAAATCTATACCTCGACTCAGATGCATGCACGTCATCATAGATTCTCGAATAGGTGATCAAGTCCAGGCAACCAATGCAAGTATATTGAAAAAAAACCTGCCACGTGCAGAATGAAATTGTCACGGTTTTGCCCCCCACAAGCTTATCTTCATCAGTGTATGGGTGTGTCAATTCTTACGATAATTTGCTGAAGCATCTTGCCATGCAGCTAACACGGGAAACAATGATCGACAACCAAGGCATTAAGCTCAAGTAGTGCCGTACTCCCGGGATTTTCTCGGCCCGGAGTTGGTACTGGCGAACAAGAATACGAACCAAAGTTTCCATGTTGTGCAAAACTTGCGTCGTTGGTTGCACAAACTTAGCCTGAGCAAACCTGCGGATCAGTGTGCCGAGCCAACACATGAATCACTTAAAATTAGATATAGGGATATTGGTTTTGTGAAATTGTGCACTCCATTCTGACGCCTGCCTCTATCCTCAATTGAGTAATACACAAGGCTGTGTGCAAATGATCAAAGAAAAATCGAATCAAAGAATGTGGTACTTGTAGATTACTAGCGCACCTGTCACACGACTGCTATTTATGGCGACCATGACGGGCTGATGTGATACATTGATACTACATGTAGTTTGGTTCGACACACATGTATCACACCGCCTTTCCATAATCAGACTAACCTCCAAGCGTGGCCGCTATACCTACTTGAGTAGAAACAAACGTTTAGTTATGAACTAGTCGACTTCCAAATCCATTCACACGTTGTGCGGAACCAGACTGGCGAAGTCTGTGGGTGGGGTGAGATACCCCTCCTAAGACTGAGCCTGTGAGTGTCTTATCGTGGAAAGCAACCTTATGCCCTGAAGCGGAACTGCCTCGTGCTCGAACAAGCATCGACATTCGTAGAATCTACTCTACCAAGTTCGCAAGTTATGCTTTATTGTGTCGATACATTTGTATTTACATATCAGACACGGATTTCCCTAGATTTCTATTAATATTTCATATCGCCACCTATATGACGACTTTGTAACTTACTAGTGCTCCATTGGCAAATGAGGCTTAAAGGCAGTCCGGATAGGTAACGGGAATAGATTTCCCTTTTCATCGACCATGGCCTCTGGCATTTAGTGTGGTGCGGGATGAGCCTGGCATTGGTTATTCCTTAGTACCTCCGAACAGTCTTATCATCGAACAACAAACATTGGAGCACAGTGTAAATTTCTAATTCGTTTATTTATTAGCAAGGCCTTAGGTAGTTATACCTGGCTACATATTTTACCTGCATGGATGATACTATATGCAATATCATTTTAAGGCTAATGGTTTTCGTGCTCTAGAATTTGTGCTCCACAAAATCCCTGCCGATGCCGGGGCCGTAAGGCTGCCTGGGCTCTTCTCAACAGATCTGGGTACTCCAGTAATCTACTCCGTACACCTGACCATACAGAGAATTTAAAATAACGCAAATTAACCCATTCGCCGAGCTCCTAATGTATATTGCTCCATCCGTTGATTGGTATTGTACCAGAGTATCAAGTATCCACTAGAATTTGTAATTCTGTTTATTAACCATTATTGGTTCGGCGTCTTTGCTTTTATCATCTCGAACTACTGCACCTCTCCCTAATCCTACTTTCTATCCCGGGTCCTATGTACTATTCAGCCCTATCATGAAGACTGATTTCGAACATGGATACTGATGTACGCACGACCACTTCATTCACTCTTAGGCAGCCTTGACGCCTATTCTTATCACCCGTTCATATAATGCATATGCATGATGGCAAACGGTGACTAGTATACAGATTGCGAGAAGTTACAGTTCTCCACCGTACTGCATGCGGGTACGGAGCCATTCCACCATACAGATGACGGATGCCCTCAAGATGCCCCCCACTAGAGCCTCGGGTCTATGCTCATTGGGTAATACCACCCCTATACAAACTAAGGAATTACTCCATATTCGACTCAGGGGATGATCTTTCTCGGGTCAGTTCAGAGCTCCAACTTTGTTGATGGGCTTTGGTCGTGGTCTTAAACATTAAAATTGACTGTCTCGCTAGCTGTCTTGGGCCTCGAGCCTCCAAATGTAAAATCTTACCGCGCCTCAGGTGAATTCCTGTTGTGATTTATTTCGTTTAGACTGGCCCTATTCACTTAGCAGGAAAGATATCTGCAGCCTAGGCACTAGTGAGCACTCGAGCAGGCACCTCTCTCGATAGCTACAACTGCAGCGGGGTGACTGCGATCGGTCGGTTCTTGCAGCAGACATTGTGCAACTTGCAATATTACTACTGGCAGGAAAACCCCCCAGTCCTTTACCGCAAAAGAAAACAGGTTGCTGAGTACTGCAAGAATTGGCGAACAAGAATCCTTGTCAAGTAGAATTTAGCTTGCAATTTGATACGGTATCCAAGTACGCACCTAAGTACCGCATAAACTGGCGATATAGATCCCCTGTCACTACTCCCGATTCTCGCAGGGATATATCGCAGGAACCTGGCAACCTCGCTACAACCGACTGGGCAATTCCGGGAGGCTAACCAAAACTGTACTTAGTCGCGGGATCATATTTTAGACTACCAAATTCGGCCTCTTCACATAGTTCTGGTTGTCTGGTTAAGGTGTTGACAAGTTTTGACGCACAAAAGCTTCGCAGAATTAAGTATTTATCGCATATGTTACTCATCATTTCATTTCAGGTACAGAATCACAAAGTATTAAATAAAAAACAGAGAATTCCCATAGCCGATATCATATCAACCCATACCCAATTGCCATTTCCAACCAGCGAATTGAATTCCCAACACCACCATATTCCCTCCAAATCAACAAATTAACTCATCGAAAAGCAAGGAGGTAGAGTGAAGCAGGAACACGAAGATTTTCCCACTAGCTAAACGATAGAAAGAGGTAAAGGGAAAAAAGAAAAAACGTCCATCCTATTTTTGTCCGCAGCGCACTACATGTATTACCCCCAATAGAAGCTAGAACCTAGCGGAGCCAAGTCTGAGAAGAAACATTGCATGATCCTTACTCAGTCCCTCGAGCAATCTATTGAGCCATTTAGTATGGCTTTGAGTAGTCTTTGTAGTCAGGGACACAAGTAGTCTTCCACTTGTAGACGGTAGTTGGCTTGTACTTGGTTTCGTAAATAGTAGTTGGGTCGTAGATCGTCGTGTACTTGTACTTCGTGGTAGTAGTAGTGCATGTGGTGGTGGTGGTAGTTGGCTTATACTTCGTGGTAGTGGTGGTGGTAGTATATGGCTTATACTTCGTGGTAGTGGTGGTCTTGGTGCACGTGGTAGTAGTGGTAGTTGGCTTGTAGATGGTAGTTGGGTCGTAGATGGTGGTGTACTTGTACTTGGTGGTAGTGTACGGCTTGTACTTGGTGGTGGTGGTGGTGGTGGTAACCGGCTTGGTGTAGGTCTCGGTCTTGGTGCAGGTGGTGGTGGTTGGCTTATACTTAGTGTAGTAAACAGTGTCGGTGACCGTCTTCACATATGGTGGGAGAGTCTTGGTGACTGTTTTGGTACGGCATTTAGGATCATCGTAGGTATCGTAGCCTGGAACTGCAACGGCGAAGGAGGCGAAGTACGCCAAAGCCAAGGTAGCGAAAGAGATCTTCATGGTGATGATATTAATTATTAAACGACGGACGTCCAAGTAGATGATTGATCAGGCTATGGGGATGTGCAAGCGACCGTGAGAAAGGCTGCTAACGACTGTAGGCTGGATGGTGAGGAAGGAAGAGAGAACTTGGGGGGAAAGCGACCCTCCTATATAGCTTTTCTACCATATCGCGGCCTCACCGAATGGATACAATACTTGGTTCACCAATCCTTGTCACTCTGAGTGTACTTAGCTTGGAGTTGAACCTAGTAGCCTGGGTGTTCTGGCGATTGAAAAGGCCTTAGTTGGGCCCAAAAGAGCAACAGGGTTGGCCTGTAGGTATATGCACATGCGGCTGAGCACTCTGTGCAATCACAAACAAGCGGTGAGATCTGTTGCCGATATCGCGACGGAAGCAGACAGAATTCCCCAATGAGAGAAGGCAGCCCATGCAGTACAGGTGCTATTTTCGGGGTTGCTCCGCCAGTGACATTGGAACTTCTCTGGAGGGTCATATTGTGACGTGGG
>Ga0307511_10005374_pt1 | contig 13038 bp, 8 predicted proteins | sample 13_EM_MG_FD_200266 | JGI IMG/M metagenome (GOLD analysis project Ga0307511, IMG submission 200266) | Populus trichocarpa ectomycorrhiza microbial communities from riparian zone in the Pacific Northwest, United States - 13_EM | ecosystem: Host-associated > Plants > Roots > Unclassified | place...
TTTTTAATTGAATATTATTTTTTATCAATTTCACCATTCAACATTAAGTTAATTAGAGATTGAGATTTCTATTTTTTTTTTTTTGCAAAATTATCCCTATGGATTTTCTAGATCAACCTGGGTTAATCCAATAAATTTCCATCTCAACATTAAATAAAATTATCCTTCAATATGCAACTAAATTTGAATCCATGGTTAAAATCTATTTTTCTAGAAAACATGTTAGAGATGCTTAAATATTCTTTTTTGGCTTTCAATTTTTTTTTCTCTGTCATGCAGCTTAACACGAGATAATTTTATTATCATTTGATTAAATAAAAAAATTATCATAATTTTTTTGATATTTAATTGAAAATTTTTTTTATGAATAAAAACAAGTTGAAAAAACATGCATATTTATTCTTTTTATAATGCAAAATATAAAACATAATACTTTTATAGTTTATACAATTCATCCACATAAAGTTTTGTTAATTTCTTAGGACACATAGTAATAAAACATTATATTATAATCTAGAAATTTAACTATAAAATAAAGATGATAAAGGTTTTGCTATGATTTTCAAACTGGCTTTTCTCCTGAAATCTAGAGAAGCGTCCCTGTCAAATTATATTGAAGAAAACTGGACTCTCCAACCTCATAGTGACAAGGATTGAGGTAAGCCTCACTGGCCATTTGCTGTGGATATTTCGTAAAGGGGTAAGATGAGATCCCAAGATTTATGAGAGTATTTTGATTTGTGATGTTTTTTAAAGTGTTTATTTTTTTGAAAATATATTAAAATAAATTTTTTTTATTTTTAAAAATTATTTTTAATATCAATATATTAAAACAATTTTAAAATATAAAAAAATTAATTTTATTATTATTTTTTTCAAATTAGGATGCAAAACGTGTCATAATCACAGAGGGTATCCTCTAGGCCATTTTCTAGCCAGAGAATTTCACCCCCAAAAATGGACAGCTGAGTTTGAACCACATATATCTGTCTCTTATTAAACTTCTTTTCAGAGAGTTAAGGCCTCTTCCTTTTTTTGTTTATCTCTCTGTGTAATCTCTCAGCCTCACACTCCCCATGATCACTTGCAAAGCTTCAAGCTTCAATTTCGAAACCAACCCATCTCATCAAATTACGCTTAAAAGATACCTACCAAGTTCACAAGCTAAGTACCGGCCATCTCATAGAAGCACAGCGGTGTCATGTTCTTCTTCTTCCGTTGGGGGGCAGAAATGGAACACCACAACCACAAAGGCAAGTCAAAGAGAGAAGAAGTCCCAGAAAGAGGAAGGAGAGGAAGGAGAGGAAGGAGAAGGAGAAAGGAAGGTGCATTGTGAAGTGGAAGTTATTTCTTGGCGGGAAAGAAGAATTAAGGCACAGATATTAGTCTACGCTGACATTCAATCAGTCTGGAATTCTCTCACTGATTATGAGCGACTTGCTGATTTTATTCCAAATCTTGTTTGCAGGTAATGTTGAGCCTATAATATTGCCACCAAACTCTTTTTTTTTTTGTTGAGATTTTTGGTTATTAAGGTAGAAAGAGTAGGGTTTGAAATTGAGTCCTGCCCACCGCTCCTGCACTACAGGGGAGAGTATTGCTGGACTGAATGCACATTGGTGTTGGAAATTGCTGTTAATGGAGAGGGATTGGTATGATTAGAAAGTTGTTTGTTTTTTTATTGATTTTGTGCAGTGGGAGAATCCCTTGCCCACATCCTGGGAGGGTATGGTTAGAGCAGAGAGGATTGCAAAGGGCACTCTATTGGCACATTGAAGCTCGTGTTGTCTTGGATCTCCAAGAATTTCCCCATTCAGTAAGCTCCTTCATAGGCCACTTTTCAATGCCATTGTAGAATTATCCCTAATGGTTGTCACTTGACTATTCTTGCGTACAAAAGAGAATAAAAAACAATAAACTTGCTACTATTTTTGTAATTCGAGAGTTTTTCTTTTCTTTTCAAAATAGCACACGCGGAAAAAAAAATATTGCAAAGTATCTAAGCTGGAAAAAAGGAAATAGCATGTTTTAGGTTTTATAATAGTTAGATAAGGATTGTTTTTCAAATTGTTTTTTACTTAAAAATATATTAAAATAATATATTTTTATTTTTAAAAAACTATTTTTGATATTAATATATCAAAACAATCTAAAAATATAAAAAGAATTCAAACACAGTTTTAAACACATTCCAAAATAAAATTTGGTTGCAACCATTTAAAATTTAATAGGTTGTGCTACTCCCAGTAGCGTAAGGTTGCACTATTAGGAGTGGTGCAACCCTAAACATTTTGAGAAAAAAAAAGTGAAAGTTATGCTATTAGTGTAGCGCAACCTTCAAAAATAAAAAATAAAAAATTGTGAAGGTTGCGCTGATGGGAACAACGCAACCTTCACAATATTCTTTTTGCATTTTTAAGGAGCAGCACGATCAGTTGAATCATGTTATATATATATATTTTTTTTCAGCTGTGCTACTTTGCAAATTTTTTTGGGAGTCTTTCTAGTACTTCCCCTCGTCTTTTTCGAACATTTAATCAATGAGTTGGTTTGGCGTGAATCATTGTACTGTGAATTTTGCTCATCATGTTTCTCATCTACTCTTTGTTGTAGCTGACATGGTATTTTAACCACTTGCTACTTCAATTCTGTACTTCTTGTAAGACATGAAAGTCTATGCAATTGCTAACTAGTAGAAGAGCTACCATACTTACTGAGTGTCAAATCAAGCATGATTTGATATATTCAGATGTTAAAATTCAACTTTCTAAAGTTGTTCGCTAGATGCGATTACCTTCTTTCTTCAAATACATAAAATTTCTAAGTTGCTATAAGCTCTTCATTGGATCTCATGATAAGTAATGCCTTTTCCTTTCAGTGCATTATAGTAATAATGCTTATCTCCTTTTCTGGTCTGGAAAGGAACTCATGGTTTTCTTGGTTGTTTTAATGGAATAATTAAACTGCATGATTCAGCTTCTACTTGCATTCCTTTGGAGTTTTCATCCTACCAATGACTGTTAAATTTATTTATCAATTATACATTTTAGTTTTTCTAATCTTGTAATTTCAAATAATATTCTCAGTTGTTGATTCATATATGTGTAGTTGCTTCTCATTTTGAAACCTTTTGGATGAGTTTCTACAACTCAGGCACATGTTCACCTCCGAGCTTTTCCATGGTTGATGGCGATATCTTGGTGTGTTGGCTTTTGAGTTAAACTGCATGGGTCTACCTTTTCTCTTATTTAAGATGAAGATCCGAGAAAGTTTCATCCTGTGAATGCCTTTTTCTCATCTGTTGCATGTGTAAGTTTCATGTGAGATTTGTTGTCATAAATCATCTATTTGGGTTCAGGCCAATAATCGTGAACTACACTTTTCAATGGTTGATGGGGATTTTAAAAAGTTCGAAGGCAAATGGTCATTGAGATCTGGGACAAGGTAGATCCATAAACACGATATAGAAACCTAGCATTAAACTTATTTTATTAGCCTCTCTCAATAGCATGTTCTGTATTTAAATATGCTTTATTTAGCCATGCAAACCATCATTTTCTTTTTGTTTCCAGTTGGGGATTGGTTGTTGCTTAAGGAGTACGTCTTGAATCAAGAAAGATTTGAAACAAAATGGTTGCAAGTTTATATTTATTGCCTTACCATATGAAGCTAGATAGAAATTGGTAGAATGACTTTCTTTCAGATTTTCTCTTGAGCTGTGTATTGTTGTCAAAGTAGTGGTAGTTTCTGTCTGTTGTTGTGTTCTAAGATTAGTTTCTGGTTAAGGATGTGAAAATAGGTGTGTCCTTGTGTAGCTGGTGGGTAAGCCATGAGGAAACAACATGGATAGATAAACTGGAATTAATACTCTTTTTTGAATGCTCGCTCTGACAAGAACTCTGAAAACCATCTCTTGTTTTCTTGGGTTTTTCTGATGGTAAATGGTTGAGCACAAGAAAGAAGAATTTTGCATCCGAGAATAACTAGTAACCAAGTTTAGTAGGCATCATAAAGGTGCCAAAGAAAGAGGAGAGAAAAGAAGAAAAGAAGTTGGTGTCTTTTTTGCTTTGCCATAGACTGTAAGAATGCATTATCAGCGATTGCATGAAAAAATTTTCAGTTTTCTATTGTCTTTTCTGTTTTCCTTTCTTGATCACCTTTTCTCTTTATTTGCAGGCATGGAACAACAACATTGTCATATGAAGTTAATGTGATGCCACGATACAACTTTCCAGCTATTTTTCTGGAGAGGATTATTGGATCAGATCTTCCTGTAAATCTTCGAGCCTTGGCTTGTCGGGCAGAGAGAGATTTTGAGGGGAACCAGAAGACAGGAATTACAGAGAGTGAGACATCCATGACTGCATCTACTTCTCCTGGAATGGTTTTGGATGGTGCTTTTCGTGAGAAGGATAAACTGTCAACTGAAGATTTAAAACAGAGTTATCCCAGCTCAACTTTTGGTCCCATGCTGCCACCTTCAAATGATTTGAACAATAACTGGGGGGTGCTTGGAAAAGCTTGCAGATTGGACAGGCGTTGCATGGTGGATGAAGTTCATCTGCGCAGATATGATGGCTTATTGGTAACTGATTTACTCTGGTTACTGTTATATGGTTTTCCTCTTCCAGAGAGAGTCACTTTTGTTTTAGCAGTTGCTGATAAAGTGATTTTGGGATGAAGGAAAATGGAGGGGTTCATCGCTGTGTTTTTGCTAGCATAACTGTAAAAGCTCCTGTTCGTGAAGTTTGGAATGTTTTGACTGCTTATGAGAGTCTTCCCGAGTAAGCCTTTCATGTATCTAGTCAAGTATTTATACAATTCTTGAAAGATAGATTGAGCATCTGAACCTGCAAACTTTTAAACTAGATGCTTCTTTTACTTGTTCTATTACGACCAAGCAAGACTTAATCCTTTTTTGTTAGGATTGGTAATCACAAGTCATTCAAGGCTTTATTAGGGTTATGTTTTGAATTTATCACTCCTGAATAAAAAAGCACAAATATAATTGACTAAATTAGCTAATGTATTGCAGCAACCTAACTAGACCTTTATGATAAACATATTTAATGAATTCACTTAAATCCAAGGAAAATATGATAGAGGTTCTTAGCTAGATAAGGTGTGAAAAAAATAATGTGAAGGTATTTATTTGTGAGAGGAAGAAAAGGACTGGACTTGCTATGAGCACCTTAGATTATTAACTTCATTTACAGTAACTTTAGTTTTGTTACAGATTTTTGTAAATCTTGAATCAGGAGATCATGTTACCCTTTTCTTGCTTTCAAAATTCAATAATCATGTTCTCAATGCAGGTTTGTTCCAAACTTAGCCATCAGTAAGATTTTATCTCGAGAAAACAATAAAGTTCGCATTCTTCAGGTAAGAGCAGGATCTTTACTTGCCAGGATATTTCCGTTCCTGGATTAAACTCGATTCTTTCATTCTATGGCTAGATAGGTTCTGTTCCTGGAGATATATATACTTATGAAGTGTTGGATTCCCACCAAATCCAGTTGATTAATAAAGGGTATGGAGATCAGTAAGGTATGAGTGGCCTTATGTCAGAGTTCTGCCTGATATACGTGGGGGTGGAAGTGACAAATTATGCATCCTTGTGAGCTGAATTACTTCTAGAGGGGTGAAGCATTTATTAATCATTAACATATCAGATATCTCTAAAAAATATCCAAATTTTTAAAATTTGTGGAAGTGCTCTGATACTCTTCACGTGCTGGTAATTTCACATGTATGCAACACCCCTTTTTAGAGTTGCAATGCAATTTTTACATATTCTGAGCCTTTGCATAAGTGTGAAAGATTAATATTTTCAACGGAACCACAGAAAGGCTCCATTGCATGTTCTTTGACTAAAGCAAGAATTAGAAACCGATCTAAATTTATTGTGGGTCCAAAGTCCCATCTCTAATTTCAACTGAAGAAATGGGGTTGTGATCAAGGAGTAAATGCTTCTACTTTATGATGTAGTAGTTAGTTTCTTCTAATGCATTGTTTCTATACTCGATGCTGCTCCTTTATACCCTGTACCTTCCTGGATTGAGTTGAAAGGATGCATGCGATGAAAGGTCTGACAGGACTGTTTAGAAACTATTATAATTTGTTATCAATTCATACAATCAATTAACCATAGATCATCAGATTAATAGACTTTAGACTTTCCACTGTTGTATTGTTAGCTGTTTTGAAAATATCTGCTACCATTCAATAGAGCAGCAATCAATGCTTTTGGTTGTTAACTTATGTAAGGTTTATGGCCAACATTTGGCAAAGCAAAATTGTAATGCTTCACATTTTCCCTGTTTGCAGGAAGGATGTAAGGGCCTATTGTATATGGTACTTCATGCACGTGTTGTTCTAGATTTATGTGAACACCTTGAACAGGAAATCAGTTTTGAGCAGGTAGAAGGGGACTTCGATTCATTTCAAGGAAAATGGATTCTAGAGCAATTAGGAAGCCACCACACGCTACTGAAATATAATGTGGAGTCCAAAACGCACAGAGATACATTCCTTTCTGAAGCTATTATGGAAGAGGTATTGAAATATATTCAATCTGGCTTTAGACATTTTAAACTGTATTTTGGCTCTCCCCTTGGCTTATTTAGATTTTGGATGTAGATCTCCGGGGTTCAGTCGGGGCATGATAATGAATGTGTATAGATCTAAAGGCTTTTTCCTTACTGATCAATGTACTTTTTGTCCCACAAAGTAGACTTCTTGGTTAGATTTACAGTAACTTTGGACTTCCTCGTGAAATTGAGTTCTCTTTTCTTTCTTATTTTTTCAGAACTTCGGGTGTAAATATTTCATTTTGAATGATTCATTTGTGCAATAACAGCCACGGATACATAATCTAACTTGTCACTTGAAATGCTGGAAGCTTCATGAAAATGTTGGAATTATTTGATAGCATCAATCTGGTGGTGCCATTATTGTTTTTTAGTAGTCGCACTAGTGGTTAAAGGATACATATATTTGAATACTGTTCAAACTTCAAATCTCAGTGGAGGCTTTGAATTTGCATCAGAAACTGTTTTAAGTTTATAATACGAGAAAATTTGTTAGAAACTTAATCACATGTAGTGAAATTTGGCACTTCTTTGGAATGTGTTGTGAAAGTGGTTACTATGAACTTTGCACAAGAAATACTGGTAGATGAGAACATTATTCTTTCAGGTTATATATGAAGATCTCCCATCAAATTTATGTGCAATTCGAGACTATATCGAGAAAAGGGAATCCAACAACTCTTCGGAAACAGAAGAACATGGACAATATTCGAAGGAATTGGATTCATCCAGAGGTGACAGTTATCACGAGCACAGTATGGCAGTTCAGCAGGTTTCTGATGTCAGTAACCCAAATTCACTTAAACAAAGACCCAGGGTCCCGGGATTGCAACGAGATATTGATGTTCTTAAATCTGAGCTGCTGAAGTTCATTTCAGAACATGGGCAGGAAGGATTTATGCCCATGAGAAAGCAGCTTCGTTTGCATGGTAGAGTAGATATTGAGAAGGCCATAACACGAATGGGTGGATTTCGAAGGATTGCGACATTAATGAATCTCTCCCTTGCATACAAGCACCGTAAACCAAAGGGATACTGGGACAACCTTGAGAATTTACAGGAAGAGGTAGAACAGATCTTCATTTTACTCTGGTATCTATTTTCATTAGCTAATTTTCCAGCTTTGATAGTGTTTAAATTCTCGAGCATTGTATCTTTATGCTCAGTGAAGCTATCTGTTTGTCTACTAGTAGGAGGAAGGGGCGAGAAAGAATTCCCAGAAGAATTTTTCATTACAAAATTATTTCCACGTTCCATCATTGTTCAGAAAATCCTTGGAGGCCAAAAATTGACACTTTTCATCTGTAATTTGTTCGCAACAAAGTTTTGTAGGAATTCAACATTTAAATATAAATCTGGTGTATTTGCATGTTTGTGTAGTGTGCCCTGCATCCATATGCAATATGCATTTAAGGACAGCTACAAAGTACAGATTTGGTTGCTTTTTCCATCGTAGGTAATTAAAATGCTCTCGACGTGGTTTTGTTTTGACACTTGAAAGCAAACAATCTAACTAAATTTGATTCATAGAAAAGCTAAAAAATTTATGCATATGTGCATGTGTTATAGACTTGCAGAAGTTAATTTGCTGAAGTTAATTTGCAGATTAGTCGATTCCAAAGGAGTTGGGGAATGGACCTTTCATTTATGCCAAGTAGAAAATCTTTTGAGCGTGCAGGTAAAATTACATATCAATTTCTTGTTGTGATACCTTTCTTGTCCTATCAAGCCGTAGGTTGCTTCTCGATAGCAACATGTTATGATTCTATCCTGAACAGATTTGTGGGAAATGGTACATATGATTTAAAAACTGCCTCTGATCTTTCCTTATATAGTAAACAAACTCTGCATTATCCATCAAAGAAACTTTTTGAATTCAGAAATTCTACTTCTATCTAAACCAAAATGTATTGGTAGCTTCTAGTTGCCTCAAAACTTTGATGTCAAGCTGGCATTGAAGTACAATAGTTTACCACACATGTACATAGACATTGCAAAAATTATCCTTGCCCACTTGCCAACCCTGCTTGTATGGAAGTTCATAAACCTGACAAACAGCACAATGTAAATAGCTCCTTTTTTTTATGAACACAGTCGGAACAGACTCGACCTGGGACATGCTATTATTTATGTCCTATAAAGACTGGAGTCTAATTCTAGAATTGTGCCGCATGATTTTTCTTGTTCTCTATTTTCTGTTTTGTTTTACTTTTTCATATTATAGTTACCAAACAAAACTTGTGCAGGGCGATATGACATTGCACGAGCTTTGGAGAAATGGGGAGGACTTCATGAAGTTTCTCGTCTCTTGGCTCTCAAGGTGAGGCACCCCAATAGACAGGCAAATTCTATCAAGGATAGGAAAATTGATGATGTTAGTACTGATGCTGAAGGTGAAGACAAGATTCCAACAAAAGCATATGTATCTCAGGATACACAAAAATGGCTCATGAAATTTAAAGATTTGGACATTAATTGGGTTGATTAATTATGTAATCTTCTATTAATCTCCCTCTGTTTTTAAGCGTTGTTTTGCCAGAGAATTCCTTTGATAACCAGATATGTGGTCCTTTTTTAAAAGATTTTAGGGTAGTGATAGGAACTCCAGAACCAAATCCTTTGCCTTGCTCCTCCCTGTAAACAATGAGGTAGCAATGGAAAATGGAAGTCACAATTATCTAGGGTTCTTGAACAATGAGACCAATAACTACAAAGAAGGCAATCAGACTGTAACTGCTGAAACGTTTGTATTCTCTGTTCAAAACTTATTACATCACACTTTTATGCATGAACTATAAAACAATACAAAAAATAACTGATAACAGACACGGCTGCTACTAGACCCCGAATTATAGAATTCACAAGCTGCTCTTAGCCCTCAAACATCAAGAAAAAAGACAATAAGAGCATATAAGAGTTCCCAATCAACGCTTCCAAGTGCACAAGTGCACTGCAACTCCCCTTTTATATGTATCAGTATGTAAATTGCTGCACCTAACAGTGTTGATGATGTTAATCAAATTGGCACATCAGAACCAGAAACCAATCGTGCAGGAAATTCTGATAAAACAATAATGCGAGATGAATCTTACACTTCAGCACCAACATGAAACCATCAGACACTGCTCAGCTCAAACTATAGTCCTCAGTAGAAGCAGGCTGCAAGGAACGTATCTTGATAACATAAATTCTGGAATCAGAAATCCCATCCCAAGAGATCAAATCTGATCGACATTTCCCCAATCTGAGAGGGGAGGAAGAGGTATTATTCTCTTTGTAAGCAATCCCAAGATGATTTCCACATTTGTAACAAAGAAGCTTGGTTCTTCGCTGGAATAAACCCCAGGAACGCATGGAATTGAAGTATGGTGTACATCGAAGTTCTTCAATTTGAGTGAACCTGGTTTCATCAATGCTGAAGAATGAAATACTTCCTTTCTTTATGGATTTCTTGTAATTAACTCCAATATCTGGAGTGTTCCGGTTGCAAGAGTTCAAGTTTAACTGATACCCACAAGAACCGCAGCTGCAAAAGAACAAAGTAAAACCACTGGAATTTAGTATCTACATCTCTGCTACTGGTTTTGTTCCAGCTCTAATACTAAAATTAAAAGACTATAACATTAAAAAAGAAGAAGAAAGAAGCAGAAGCAGCCATCATACAGAGATATGTTTGAAGAACAAACAAAATCCTTGTTCAAGCTTGAGTGGGTCACAAATGCTGATTTAGAAACTTTCTGCTGAATGATGTCTAGTTAAGAAGATCATGTCTTAGCATTCAAATTATTTTCCAAGGCAAGTAACCTTTTCTTTCTTTTTCGAAGAAATGAACACACTATTTCAAGCACACATCTAAACCCAATCCATGATTCCATCTTGAAAACTTTCTTGAACCAATTCAATAACAGCAGCAGAAGCAGGCTAGCAGCCACATTTTAAAGAACATGTATTGAACGGAATTGTTGCTGGGTTGGTTCAGACTAAATAGCTCAAAGACAAAAACATCAACTCAAGAAAGAGGAAAAAAGAAGTCCAAACCCACAATTGCAAACGTCATAAAAATTTCATTCTTGATTTAACTTTAAGTTTTTTCATGACAAAAGATTTAGACACCAGTATCATCCATCAATGGACTGCCAATATATATTTTTTTATCATCAGTCAACCAAGAATAGGAATACAAAAGATAGTATAAATGAGAGCAAGAAAGAGACCTGTAGTTAACGTGAGGGAGACTGAGAGACAATGGAGAAGAAGGGCACTGAAAATCTTGAATCTTGTTGTCTAAGTCTTCACTGCCCATCTTCAATGCCGTTAAAGAAAGCGAGTTTGTGTCCAGTTAAGACAAAGAAGAGCTTCAATGTGGCTCCTCAATCTTATTTGCTTGTGTTTTTAAAAGAAAGAAAAGAATGGGTGCAACGGTCACTAGAAGAGGGTCCCTCCAATCCATGTGTGGGGTCCCTCCAATCCCATGTGTACCTTCCTCTTTTCTGATCTAATGTCAACGGTAACTCATGAGCTTTTTTCATAGATTAAAAAAAATAAAATTCTAAACTAGAAAAACTAAAAAAATAATTCTTAAATTAGCATAATAGTCAATATGTAGAAGTACCACCTACATAACTAGATGTGTTGCGCGCGGTTGCTACCTGCAAAACTAGTAAATTTAATTTTTGTTCTTGCATGCATGCATGTTTTTCCTAGAATTTATATATACATATAAAAGTCTATGCATAGTTTATAAAGTTACAATAACCATGAAAAAATAATAAGTCAATGGCTAGTAAAAAAGATGATATGGCACAAAAAACAAAAACAAAATTAATAAATAAATGAGACGTTGTATATCAGAATTTCAATAATGACACTCTCAATATTACTAAAATTATATATACAAAAATCAATATACATGTTTTATAAAAATATAATAACCATAAATAAAAAATTCAATGACTAAAAATCATAACATGACACAAAAGATTTTAAAAAAAAAAAGAAGAAAAAATAAATAAATAAATGAGACATCAAAGATCGAAACTCTAATAATGATACTCTTAGTATTTTTTTTTAAAAAAATATAACCATCTAGGTAGTGGCCTAGTGGTAAGAGCTTGGGACCAAGAGGTTTGCTCCCTCTGTGGTCTCAGGTTCGAGCCCTGTGGTTGCTCATTTGATGACCACTGGAGGCTTACATGGTCGTTAACTTCAGGGCCCGTGGGATTAGTTGAGGTACGTGCAAGCTAGTCCGGACACCCACGTTAAATTAAAAAAATATATATATATTAATGAGATAAATTCATAAACATCATATAAAACCAACTTTAAATCTAGTAATAAAATGCAAGCAAGTGAGCACACCATATTTTTAAACAATATTTGTCACAGTTGGCTATTTCAAGCTCAATGGTGGTACAATTCGAAAGGAAAGAAAAAGAGAGAGAAAATCAGTGTCTTGAATCCTATTGAAGATGTGTGACCATGAACAACCACACAATTAGCTATCTCAAGCTCAATGGTGATACAATTCAAGTTATCACTCTGTTACAAGAATAAGCCCTTTTCAAGCATTGTATGTGGTTATCCTCCTTCCAATACAAAGGTTAATTCTGCGACAACTTTAGTAGCAACTGTGGAAGAAGTCATTCAAAGAAGGGTGAGTATGGATTAATTACAACTCATAAGAGCTCGAAAAAATTAAACAACGACAAAAAAGTAGTTCAAGTAGGAGATTTGGTTTACTTAAAACTTCAACCTTACCTTACAAGATTATACAGAAGGTGGGAGAAGTAGCTTGTAAGCTGCAATTGTGATCCAAGCAGAAGTAAAAAGACAATAATAAACAAAGAAAGAATAGAGGAGTTTTAATGAGCGAAAGGCCTGCAAATATCAACTTCAAGTTCGCGGGTTTTATTTTCTCTAGAATAACAATTCTTAAGTCCTTCTTTTTAGGAGATTTACAAAGTCTTAAATAGATCAAAAACCTTATCTTAACTAGGAAACGAAATAAATATTTGAAATTACAAAGAAAAAAAACACGAAATTCAAAAATAATAAAGAAAATCATAAAAACTGTCAAAACCATGACCTCAAGCTGAGATTTTTAAAGATTTGATGGTTAGAGTAGCGATTTCATGAATGTACAGCCTCTAGAAACTTGTAAAACTTTGAGTGTGATCCAATAGTCTGATAAAAGTTATGGTTCTTTTAAGCTGTTGTTCTAGTCTAGCACAATCATACCTCCTTTTAAACCTAAACATGTCCCGCTAGTCTATAAATATATCTCATCTACATAATTTGTTTAGGATATATCCTCATCTAATAGTGGTAAATTCACACCTAATTATTTAGAATCACCTATTATCGCAAGCTCAATGAAATTAAATTGCTAGAAGGTGTTGCAATTCATCTAGTGTTTCACTTCTCATTACTCAAGAAGAAGGTTGGCAAT
>Ga0307511_10005375_pt1 | contig 13037 bp, 11 predicted proteins | sample 13_EM_MG_FD_200266 | JGI IMG/M metagenome (GOLD analysis project Ga0307511, IMG submission 200266) | Populus trichocarpa ectomycorrhiza microbial communities from riparian zone in the Pacific Northwest, United States - 13_EM | ecosystem: Host-associated > Plants > Roots > Unclassified | place...
TGATGGGTAACTATCTCGCCGGGTTTGGAGGGGGCTTAGTAGGTGAGAAGTGAGGGGGTACGCAAGCTAGTGCTGGGTGGCAGAGATTGGTGGATCAAATTGGATGCGGTAAAGGACTGACTCGTATCCGGTGGGAGGCAGCGCTGTTGTATTTACCAACGAAAAACGACTCTAGGAAGCGGCATTGCCGTCTGTGGAATAACAAGCGGACTAACAGAATTACAGTATACACGGTTACATGCAAGGTACCGTCGGGTGTACATGTAACCGTCGGCACCACGGGTTCGCACCCCTCCCAACCACACCCTTACGTTTGGAGCATCCCATACCCTCGTGATTATCAACATCATGGTGCAGGAGAAACAGATTTTACTGCAGCACATTTTGAAGAGTGTATTTACACGGATACTAGTCTACCTAGTTATTATAAATTTCTTATGTAGCCCCCGGGAACGCGCACGTATACGCGTGCACGTCTATTCCAAAATCTCAAACTGAATTCCAAACGAGCGCGAGCCAAGGCACAGTTCCTACTCGGCGATTGAAGACAGGATTCCGATCTCAAATTTCGAATTCGTGTCATCATTCCCCCCATCATTGCGCAGCATCAGTCTGAGCACTGCCGGCGTCAATGCCGATTGCAAAACCCGCCAGTCTGTGTCCTCGATTCTGTCAAAAGCCCCTTTAACAGCTTGGCTCTCAGAGATGCAGCTAGTTACCAAGCACGGAGCATCTCCGTGTGTGATCGTCCTGACTTATGTACCTAGCCCAGGTGTGACAATAACTTGAAAGTGTTGATCACTTCGTAATATCAAATTGCAATTTTATCAACGCCGCTGAAGCGATATTCCGTATACATGGTAATGAACTTTAAGTTTATTATTGCGCCTAGGTACCGTAGTATTTGCAGTACTCTAGGCCGCTAGCACCCCCCTGCTATTTCATGCATCCTTCCCTCTAGGTCTAGAGCTGTGCTATGTATATTGCCCTCGGAACATTAAAACAGGCAGAGAAAATTATTGTACAAATATAGTCGAAAGAGAAAAGAGACAAATATACATCCAGATAAATGAAACCTTTTTTTGGTGCACCTGGAGCTCGTCCACCGCATGCATGGATTGGGCCCATGCGTTCCCCCACCCGTCCCCATCCATCCCATGCGACACAGAAATTAAAGCACTCAATACAAAGGAAAAAAAAGCCAATTGCATCCCGCAAAGAACAGCAAACCCGGAAAGACACCAAACTCTCCCATCCTACCCACACAAAAGAAATTATCAAGCAAAAGAAATAAGCAAAACTCAAGCTAGAATAGGCAAATAAATGAAAAAATCACTGCTCTAGATCAACCCCTCTTTTAAACGCCCTCTCCGCGGAGTACTGGATCAAGTTCTCCATGCCTGGCGCATTCTGGGTGTTCCTAGAATTGAACTTGATGATGGTCTTCCAGGCATGGAACTGTGAGACGCTCATAAAAAGACTCTCCTCGGTGACATACCATGTCACGCCTTCGCTGCAAGGAGGGGTGGTGAGGGATCCAGCGTAACTGTAGACTTTGGATTCAGAGGTGACATTCATGATTGACCTATAGTAAAACCGCTGTTAGCCTTGATCCAGATTCAAGGGAGGCAAGGTACTCACCTGAAGCTGATATCGTGAATAGTGTAATTATCCCCCATTCTCTTAAGATGATCCAGTGCGGGGGTAGTCCCATGCAAAAACTTATCCCCACATTCAAGCGCGAGCTCAAAGAATACCCCTACCACAGCCAAGTTGCCCTCTGTATCCCGGTGGACGAAATGCACCTCCAGCGGGTAACTCTCATCCGCAAACCGATGCTCGCTGGGGGCATGGAAATGGAACTGGAGCAGCTTATAGTGCTTCCCTGCCAACACACTAGTATAATTCCCCACGTGCCTGGGCGTGAAGACAATTGTGTGTCCGTTGTTCTCAACGTCGATTTCTTCCGAGTATTTTGGGAATGAGAGCTTGAGTGGTTCTTTTATGAGGGTGACACCAGGAATGTTAGGGGTGATGTTGATGGGGGACTGGTACTTCCCTGCCCCGCACAGGGTGTTGTTTGGGAGGAGGTGCCAGCCTAATGGACCGGTTTCGCCATCGTAGGTGAAGGGGAGTTGTCTGTAGCGATCGGCACGGGGGTAGATGCAGGCAGAGGCGAGAGTTGTGAGGAGGGAGACGAGGAGGAGTGGAGTCCGCATTGTTGGGATATATGGCAGTTGATATGGTTTTTTTTAATGTTATACGTGCTGTATATATGTGATGAGGATGGGGGTTGAACTTTATTAAAAATTATTTAAGAGAGGCAGATCAGGGTAGATTGAGTGAGTGACTGATTGGGTGATTGACGCCGGGTCTATCGATATGCTGCTGCTGTTACTAATGAAGGTCGATTTGCACGCGTCTTCTCTTAAATATCTGGGATGGGGGGGGGGAGAGGACAAAGCCTTATTTAAAACAGGAACTTTCTCGTAGCTACTCGCCCCGTCTCCTGTCACGTGTACATGTCCGCACACATAGCCGGCCTCGACTCACATCCACCCTCCCCTCCCATTGGCAGATCCAGAGTCATGTTTGTTGGTAACCTTGACCCAGCCGACTATCCTCCGCCCCCCCCCTTCGCGGCCTGCTGGCTAGGCAGCATGCTCGTAATGGGTTTCGTAAATTACATTTCAGAACCCCAGTTGTCAAGGTACGAAAACCCACTCCGCCCTGAACTCCGACAGTTTTCCCCCGAGCCTACCAGACGTCAGCATATGCAAGCTCAACCGGCTCACACACCAAACCTTAAGTCAGCCCCCCAAACCGTCAGTCACACCTAATTCCAAACCAGCCACCAACCCGGCTTTACCGAACGTTGCTTTTTTTTCAGAGGTTCACAAGTGGTCACCGGTACTCGAGTAGCCGCCGGCTGCCCTGCTGTGCCTGAGAAACAAAGCTGCACTTGGCGCGGCGTTTGTTTACCCCAGCTGACCAAACGGCTGCCGGTATCCTAGTTTCACCTGTGACTAGGAATTCTGATTTATTCGATTATATGAATCCCGCACTATCAAAGTGAGTCTAAATAAGCTCCATATGTACCTATGTACATGCATATGTAGGTACACCCAATCACAAATTAAACGCCCGCGCTACAGCACACCAGACTGCTTTGAGCAAGGCCTTCTAGCTCTGCCTACGGTACCGATAAGTACCAGTACATTACATGATGCGGATCCGGAGAGAAATCCATCCTATCATCAAAGCCAATGTAAGCCGCAGGAAATCTAGACTTTGTATGATAGGCTCCGCTGCGTGAGCTGGCGCTGTTGGCACACTGATCTGCGACTGAATTCCTGGGTTGGAATTTATATATGTATCTAAACCCTTTCTGGCACCTAGTCTTGTCTGTTGGGGATGGTATAGTCTAGGATGGTATATGTATACGGAGAACTAGTCTGGTTGACGGAGTACCTACGTACCACAAATATTTATAATGAGACCTCAGCCCCCCTGTGGAATACGGAAGATTGTCTGCGAGATCACAAAGTGCGCTGTTTTTAATGAAGCCGATATTTCGGAATGGCGGATCTCAAACTTCCCGAACTTACTCGCTACATGGCCAGGCTGCAGTTATGTATACGTGAGCAGTCAAATGTCTAGTGGAGAGTCAGTACAGCAAGCTTAATTAAGCCTTACTCAAGCTCCAGAACCCGTCAGCCAAGTGGCACGTACTCGCCAACAGGCATTGATAATGTTGGTCTCGAAACTTGGATATGCATATATATATAAGAATGTGCCTGAATGACGACTCTAGATCTACAGATTGCTAGGGTCCTAGATATTTGGGGGGGTTCGGACTTCAGGCCGCACAGTATACATGCATATGACCAGCCAATGTTTTCCACATCGCGGATCCCACATATCAACCTCCAAAGGGGCTTGGGATCGTCGGTGATTCAGACCAAAAAGCAAACAAAACTGATTTCAACGCTCACTCGCAAGATCCTAGCTACAACGGGCCGTGTACACCGGAACTCGATTGGGTAATCCCTGGTTCATAGATTTTTTGGGGATATTTGTACGACTTCCCCCACGAGGAAAAAACCCCGGAAGTAACGGTAAGGTATTCGAAGTCGCCAGGAAGTAACTCCGGTCACGTGCACTATTGCCTGTCAAAAAAGAAGTTGGAGGCTGACGTGCTATCCGGTGACATGAGCGTATCGATAGCCCTGTTTGTGTTGGTAAAAAAAAGATATCGGAACCAATTGCAAGTCAGTCTGAGCGTAGTCCCAAATTTCCCCTGCTATGCCGTCGGTGCCGGTATTGCTTCAAAAGAACCTCAACCCGGATTTACCGTTTGGAAGGATCTACCTATCTTTAGGAAAGAAGTCCTTATGAAACTAGAATACTAATGTTAGAAAATATTTCAGACGGAGTTCGGCTAGATGAAACAAAAATCATGTTCCTTGCCTCTCTCACCCCCCCACGTGCGCTTGATGACCATGCATACGGTACTGTAAAGTAGTCGGGTTTGCATGGGAGGATTGCCCAAACGAGCAAATAGGATTCATCCGGAGCTCAAAGCAGACCCCTAAACCCTGCGTTGCTGCCTAACTAAGTTAGTAACCAATTAGTAATTTCTTCTCCAAGAAGATATGTGCCGTTTGGGGTAACACTGAAAAAAAGGAACCTGCTATGTCTGACTTGTAAAGTGTAATCGCCGAAAGTTGCCAAACCCTCTGATTATTACCGAGTATATATTAGGATACGTACCCTCCAATACTCCGCTAAAGCGGTATCCAAAGACAAGTGCCGAAAAGTGGGGTATTCGATAAAAGGATGTACCGGTAAGGATCTGCTACGTAACCATGCGTCCCTTCCCTCGGCCCGTTCCGGGTCCCTGCTTCTCGGTTTATATAAGGGTCGGGTATCGTGACTTTAATTCCATGCGAACACGTGTGGACCGGATGAAGAATTGCGACCTTTTCCGAGATGCCGGGAATATACCCGAAGTTTTGTCCCAGAGTCAAGCACAGCCGGCGATATATTCTCTTCAATTTGCACGAATACACCAGCTGCTATAAAGGCGGGCATAGTTCTAGCTAGAGTGGGATATCTTTCACGACTAACAAGCAGCGCTGGGGTTGTTTCCTCCCCCCCTCCCGAAGGACTTACAAAAACACTCTCCCTCACCTCAATTCAGGCAGTCAATCAAGCAAATACGAAATCATGTAAGTTCGAAGCCCTCAAACCCTTCTCTCCTCACTTGGGGCGGTGTACTAGCTGACGCTGAGGTTCGTAGTGGCACAATGAAACTATATTTAGGGTTGGTAGCTGGCTTTATCCGCATGGCGGCAGGGTTATCGTGCAGCAGCGGCTGTGCCGCTTGCTGGAAGGATGACGACCATGTTGGCACGGATCTCAAATTCACTTGCATCGGTAAGAACTGTGGTTCGAGCTGCCCGACAACTTACTCCCACATACACTGTGCAAAAACCGAACGTTGCTAGTAGGTGGATCTTTCGATAAGTACAGTGTTTTCTTCTTTTTTTATTATTTCAGGGTATTTTTGATGAGCATGTCTTCTGTTATATATTAAACAACTCTAACAAGGCATCTCAAATAGCTGTCCAATTGGGGAAACGTGTTCTATATTTGGTCCGTGCTGGTGTGGAGAAGGTAACGATGGCACATATAAATACTGTAACCATTCGCCAGCAGTAGGAGACGACAATCTCTTTTGTTCGCCATAATCTGTTTCTTACGTAGGGTCATTATCATAATTAGCGCGAACTTTTATGTTCTTCTTGCCTGACTTGTATTTACCTATATTCTTGCGGTGGATACGTGATTGCATCGTGTGCTCTACACTCGCAGCACCTCTTCTTTCTTCCACGTGATTAAAAAATGAAGTCCCTTTGGTTTTGAGCTTTTAATTTCTCTCCAACTCTGCGATATCGAGGATGATGCTCTCGAATTGCCATGGTAGGCTCTGTTAATCAATGATAGCAATTCAACCCCCTTTCGCGCCAACAATCCCAAGACAGTGTACCCAGACCAAGGTGGCGCGGATGTACCTATACGTAACTTCGATATATGCAATGTCAATAAAATAAGCCTAAGCCTCCCTAAGCGACATCATGTCAAAGGATAAATAACCCCTCCCCCTTGCATCATACCGCCTCTCTCTCGCGAAAAATTTATTACAAAATCAAGCAATGGTGTTGTTCGGAATCTAGACTTATATCTGGATACGGAGTACATTAGTCTGGTTGGGAGTACATGAGGTGAGGATAAGCTTCCTTGCCAAGTTTGTGCATATATGTACCTAAATAAAGAACCCCGCCATATGGATAGCCGCCGGTTCGGCAAACTAAACTTGGCCTTAGACTTCGGTTATTAGTTCTAGAAAACGAAGCCCCTTGGATGAAGCGTGAAAGTGCGAACAATCTAGATCATTTTCAGAGGAGTTGTAGGGTATATGGATCTGGCGACCAAAGCATTGGTTAGCCTGTGGGTACTGAGCGAGCTTGAGAACATACCGTAATCCCGCAAACAGGAATCGTTCTCTTGTATAAGAAACCCAGTGTATAAGCAAGATGGAGAATGAATCGTATGGGGCAACTCTGGGAGGCTATTAATATTAAAAGCCTCCTGCTTGTGCGGGGGGCGTTCTCTGCGAGGGTATACGGCGTACTTATAAGGCTTTCGAGGGGTCCATATAGCTATACTAAACTCCCTACGCATCTGCGGGTGCCTCGCCACTCCCGAAAGCTCAAATGGGTCGATGAACTTCCGAAGTGGGAACAAGGCTTATACCGTAATCCAGAATCTAGTTATTCGTGTCACGTGAACAGCACCTCGGGGTCCGGACCCGGATGCCGGCATGCACCACGTCTTTTTGTACATCAAGCTTCTGGGAATAAAACGTCCGACCTATTCCAAATAGAGGAAAAATAGACCTCAATTGGCCGTGTAGAGGCAGTGCAGAATGATTTCGGGGTGCGCGGGCGAGAAGGGCGGGGCCCACGGAGAGCTGATATTGGCGTATTGGTGGTGATTCGAGCAGGTTGCGAATTGAGGACCGGGTCTGCCAACTGGAGGTGTCCACGGGCGTATATCCCGAATATTCTATGGGAGAGAATCATGTATATAAGAAGCAGAAGGATGGAAGGAAGTCAGTCTTTCTTAACCATCAGCATCGAGAAGAGTATAGGATCTTGCACCAGAAACTTCTCACTTCAAGCCTTCCATATTCTCAAGCCAACTTTACCCAGCCCTTGTAAAGCCATGAAACCCATTCAGCCGTCCATTGGCTGGGTAGCAAGTCTTCTTGGTGAGTTGGGGCCTGCTTTCTGGGGGCTCTATTAATTATCAGTTTGCAATATGAACGCCTACTAATATCTCCCTTCACATTAGCTACTCACCTCCTTCCCACCGGCGCCGCCCCTCCACCCACCTTCAAACCCGACATTCGCGTCGACACTAACCGCGATGGAGTGGTCGACATCTCCACCAACTCCCTCGACATCCACCACAAAACCACCTGGACCCCCACCCGTGGGGCAATCTTCATCGCCAACATCGGACACACCCTCGCCCCCTCCTCTTGCTCTCGCCCATTCAAGTCCCTACTCTGCAGCAATGGCTACCAAGAAACCGCCCTCGCCCCCGAATACCTCGCTCCCATCCGCACAGTTCCCCTCTCTGGGCAAATTCCTAACGGTTTAACTGGGAAAATCAACGTCCTCGGTGCAGCGGAGGTGTATACCTCCATCTTCTACAAAGGCACCAACGGGAGTTGGGTTCTCAATGCCCCAGATACTGTATACACCAGCACTCAGCTTCAAAAGGGCCTCGAGCTAGGTATCCAAGGCCGGGATATCGTCAAGGACGAGCGTCTGTGGAATGGGACTACCACAGTCCGCTTCTCCATCACAGATCCAAGCACAAATACCACTCTCTCCGACTCCGCTATGCTCAAACTCGCCCCGATCCTAACCCACCACCATCTCCAAAAAGCCGTGAAGATATTCACTCTTGGTGGGAACGACACGATCCCAGACCAAGTCCTCTTCGCAGAAAATCTCTCAAAGCAAGTAAAAGATGCTGGGATAACCGAACCTGTGCATCTCTTTAAACACTCTGACGACCCCTGGGCGCAGGACTTCTTCGAGCCGGGATATACCTCCTTCCCCGGCCCTGGAGGGAAGCCCATAGTCTTACGAACGCTCATCCGTTCTGCCCAACCTACGAGAGCGAGTGGTGGACAGCTTCTGGGTGAACTAGCCGCGAGGGATGTTGGAATTATCGAGACCTCTGATGGCGGCCGCTCCGAGATCAACTCTATGGGCAATGTAGAAACCATCCCACCCTATAGTCACAACGGAAAAAGCTTCCCTGCTGGGCGGCTCATCATTGGGGACTGGGCTGATCAGAAGATGGCATGGGGTGTCATTGGCATGCTCAAGGCGCAGAAAGTCCAAGATCCGTTATTCATCGACACTGATTGGCTCCGAGCTGGTCATGTGGACGAGATCTTCCAATTCCTTCCTGACAACTTGCAAACCTCAAACACTACCAAGAGCGGATTTAAGAACTGGAAACTGGCTGTATCATCGCCGCATTATGCTCTCTCGCTCCTCAAGAAGGCCCAAGAGGCTGGCCACGGCCACACAAAGCTGGTCTCCCGGGATAACTCTTTCGAAGCTTACATCCCCTCGTACACAATTTCCTCCTTCCTCGCCAACCCCGAACACGTCAAGACCAATGAAGCTGCGTGGAAGCGTATCCAAGCAAATCTCCAACAGCTCCAGAACGAAACGGGTATCAAGAAGGAGGACATTACCTACCTTCCAGTCTTGTACGAGAACGACAAGTCTTTCAACGAAGGCACCTTCTACTGGAACTACAACCTCACGAAATTCTATGGAGGCGACTTCCTCGCGCCCACCGTCAAGCCAGTCGCCCCTGGGAAGCTAAAGGTCGGCCCTGTGTTGCCGTGTGCGGTTAATGGATTGGTTTTGAGTGATACGAGGGTTGTGGTACCAAAACAGTGGGGGCCGATTGTGGCTGGGAAAGATATCTTCGAAGAAGCTGTTAGGGAGGAATATAAGAAGCTTGGTATCAAGGCTGGATTTTTGGACGACTGGACTACCCAGCACGAGGGAGGCGGTGATGTCCATTGTGGAACTAATAGCTTGAGAGAGGGTGGGAAGTGGTGGCTTTAGATTTGCAGCCGTGGGTATGAGTGGGTTATGCTTTTGATATATACTAATGTGTGGTCTGGTTGACGGGATGGTTTGGTTGGAACTTCTCTCTGTTACGGATTATAGGACGTGGATTTTGGAAGCATCTGACAGGTATTTGTGTTATGGAGGAAATGGAGGATAAATCAGGCAGGATATTTACGCAGGAATATGAGAGATTGGATATTTTGGTAGATTTTATAGTTCGTTATAGTCAATTCTCAATAATTGCATTCCCTATATGGTTCCGCATAACTTTCCATATGGTATTAAATCACCCCACTCGAGTGGAATATTACTCTCAGGAAACTACTTATGTACCACTAAGCATGTCCACAATGTCCTGTCATTGAAGCCCGTAGCCTCGGCACTGTGTTGTAAGGCATGTTCGATTGAAACTCTGTTCTGAAGTAATTTGGGTCTTCTGGGTATATACGTACATCGTGAGCGGGATTCGAGTCGATTTTATCTGAGGAGGGGGTTATGTTAGCTGTACATCATGAATTGTTTGTGGAGGGAAGGGAATTCTATATATCGCAATATGGATTATCTAGAAGTTGAAAGCACCAATGGCTAAGGAGGCTCTCAGACGGCTATGGAAATATATGCTTCCCTCATACATACTTCAAAGAGTAATCTAGATGGGCAGACTGTCCCCGAGAGGGGATCCGTATAACCGTTATTAAAAACCCTCCCAGAGACACGAAAGATATGAAACGTGTAATTCAAGTTCGTGATGCTATAGACAATGGAGAGGGGATGGAGATTGTTCACGTAAGAAAGCGGAATGAAAGCATGAACATAATAAGGACAGAAGAACTCAAAGAATGAACTCCGATTAACATGCAGATATCATGAACAGAAGGGCAAAGATATCATGAACAGAGGGCAAGTCACAAAATCTCACTGAAAAGCTGCCTACCACCCATAAGGTAACGGGATGACGAAAACGTAGGTTCACTTCGACAGGGCTTTTCAGCCCACATAAAGCCCCCTGCTTCCCCCTATACATAACCATATCCTCGATACAAGGCTATAAAGATCCTGCTTCCTCATTTGACCCCTAAAATCACCCCCAGCTGCTTCGCTAAAACATTGTTAGGAGGTTTTGTGTGCGTTGTAAAAAACTTGACACTTCCCTGCTCCAGTGTAAAGAATTGGTTCCAAGCCCTCGCTCGCTGCCACCATTTCATCTGCCGTGAGTGGTTTATACGTCAATCCGGAGGGCGGCAGCTTTGCCTTCTTTTGCGTGTTGTCCGTTACTTGGTCAAACACCTCCTGTATTCCCCACTCCTCCTTCTCTCGTCTCTGTTCGCTCTCCATTCCGGCTTGCAGGAGGCATTTCTCAAGAATTCCTTCACTGAACAGCTGATCTGGGCTATCAGGGGCACGGATATCATCCTCATTAACCTCCCAGCAGAGGTCAGCATCATCGGGGTTGATAGATCTAAGTGCTGTTTCGAGGTCGATGTAGGTCGGGTCTGGTAGCTGCTTTTCGGAGAACGTCTCGGGCATGGACTGTGTTTGATCATACGTGAGTGGTAGAACTCACAGATGTGCAAAGATGAAGAAATGGCTTACAGTATTCTCTGTCCTCTTTGCCCTAGCATGCTTCTTAAACATCCACTCCTTGACTGTGGTTCGGTAGGCGAGGAGCATCATCAACGGAAAGCAGATCATGACCCAGATCATAAGCACATGGATAGATGTGAAGCGGGCACCGATTATGGAGTGAGCAAAGAGTTTTGGGTCGGGCTTTGGTATGTTGTAGATTACCATGGGTGGGAGATCGGATTTAGGCAACGGAGCCATCTTGTGGGAAGGTCAATGGAGGTTAGTGGAGGTTATTTCGAGAGAATGGTGCACCCGAGTACGTACAATAGAGACCTTCGAAGTTTCGAATAGTTTCGTTGCACGTGGCCTCGGGAGCTAGAGTAGCTCGTGCCACGTGACTGGCGGGATTGTGAGAAGGCAGGGTGTACCCTTTCTTGTCCTTAGATAACACGAGTCGCCAGGTGTGGCAGTATCTTATCATTTGTTTTGACAACTCAGTCTCTTATCGTGTGTTTCAATAGTGTGATCACCAATAGGCACTCTACAAATGTCAAGGCACTGGGTCGTGACAGCTATCAGCCAAAAGATTCACGTTCTGTATCAGCCTTTCTGGTGTAACCAGGCTAAGGAACACTCACCATATTCATCAGCTGTTCTCTGACTCAAAAGGTAGTCTGGTTATCCAAACGGATATGTATTCTCCGCCGGTGAGCTCAGAGCTTCTCATCTAACATAACTAGATAATCCCACTGCATAGACTACGGTAAACCGACCTACCTACCTGAATGCGGCGGTTCGCCTTGAGGGTTGTGGAAAAAACACAGACTAAGTTGTGAATCAATGCCAGTGTTCACTTGCCTCACCTCAAAGTAGAATGCTCGTCTGCAAATCGTTGTTAGGAATGAAGAGACAAAGGTAGCTAATGTCTACTTAATATAGCGTCACGAAGTAACTATACAGCTTCGTAAAGAGCGAAATTGGAGTTTGACCTTCATTTTCGAGTCTTATGCCTCTGTCTAACCTCGTAACACACCCCCAGACTCACACTGACAAGTGTCTTTTCTGCTCCTCTTAGGCACTCCCACACAGCAGTGCTCCTCTGGAGCCTCTAGCATGCTACACAGTTGATCATGCCTTGTTGTAAGCCATTCCAACTCAAATCCCTCCGATAGCCTCAAGGCAATTTGTGCTTATTCGTATGACATTGGATTTTTAACACAACGGTGCAGAGTGAGACCGTGCATAGTTATACCTCAGAATCATCGCAAAGACAGGAAACGCCGCGAGAAGACCTGGCAGAATGGTAGTCTGGCAGAATCGGCATTCCCGTGCGGGATCAGTTAAAATATTAGAAGAAGGCCCGGGCAAATGCCACAGCTTCCCCCAAGCTCATCATTGAAAAAAATAGATTAGAGTTTGTCATGTGATGTCGCTCCAGTCAGTTAGCTCTAAGTTTAGTTTTGGTGCTGTGATAGGCGGTTCTCATCACCATCACGAGAGCCTTGGTACGTTGGTACCGGTTGTACATAATTACTTATATCATCGCACACTTTCCACTATTACATCTTCTCTCCAACTGTATCCCCTCGACGCAAGGCTCCTGGTCGTAGTCTGGCGTACCCTGATTGCACACTTGCTTCGGCTGTACACGCAATACTCATCATGATGTTGGCACGGTTCTCAACAGCCGCCGCCTTCCGTGCGCTAGCCAGCACCCGACCACATTGCCAGCCCCGCTCATTACGTGCCCATCAAAGCCATACCTAGCCGGTCTGTCTTCCTGTCTGCAGACTATGTAGCTAGATACATATCTATGACGATGTCGCTAGACTGGTACAACTTCCAGCTTCCGTCGTGCCGACCTTCCTGCACTTGTTGTGAGATATACCCTGAATAGTATCATTCACAAACGCACTACTAGTGATGCGATCGAGCTCGCTACCTGGCTCGAAGGAGCACCACTTGCGGCTCTTATAGAGCTGGGTATCAGAAAAAAAGGCGAGATTTACTCCTCAGATTTATGAATGGCTGCTTGGGCTCCTTTCACGCCACCCAGGGGGTTGGATCAGAGCTGGGAGGAGTTGTACTCGGGAGGTGCTGGAGCAGAAGCTGGATAACTATATAGCCATGGGGGGTGGTTCCTGACGTATCCTGATGACTAGGGCCAATATCCTTGCGAGGTTTCAGGGAAAAGGCGGAGAAAAGGCTAGAGTGAAACGGAAGGAATGATTTTGT
>Ga0307511_10005376_pt1 | contig 13036 bp, 20 predicted proteins | sample 13_EM_MG_FD_200266 | JGI IMG/M metagenome (GOLD analysis project Ga0307511, IMG submission 200266) | Populus trichocarpa ectomycorrhiza microbial communities from riparian zone in the Pacific Northwest, United States - 13_EM | ecosystem: Host-associated > Plants > Roots > Unclassified | place...
TTAGCTCTGCGAAACGATCGCAGCGTCCAGGCTCTCGCTCTGCTAGCTTCCGTCGGTGAGAGGGTGGGAGGAACACCAGCTGAACATGCCAAGCAACTTAGCTTGCGTGCCGTCGCCGAGTCCTTGAACCCAAGTGAGGATAGTGAACCGCTCAAGCTGGCGCAAAAGGCGGTGAAACTAAATCCGGCGAGTTTCGAGACGTGGTCAACGTTAGGATTTGTTCAAAATACAACAAGATAATAGTTCTAGACGACACTGTACCCTCTATTTGGTACAACTCCCCCTCTTTTACATTCTACATTCCCAATCACACGTCCAACCAGTCCAAGAAGTCCGGGGTGAAGTACGAAAGAATCAACGTGCATCCTGTGGGACAAGTTTAGTCAAATTGAACCAAAACGGGGGTAAAGGGGCACCAGCCTGCTCTCAAGAAACCCTGGGTGGACTCGAACGCCATCGTCTTGAGGTCATACACACCCGCTCTAGCTCCGGCAACAATCATGGCAAACTCCCCACTGACTTGGTAGACCGCCAAAGGGTGGTCAGGAGCGATTTGGGCCGCGTCGGCGATAATGTCGAGGTATGGCATGCCGGGTTTGACCATGATGATATCAGCACCTTCGTTAACGTCCCGCCGCTGCAATGGAATGAGACACGTGAATCGAAACGTCACTGAGTGGGCTCACAATAGCTCTACGAGCAAGTCCTTTTGCCGCGGGTGGAAGCTGGTAGCACTTCCTGTCGCCGAAGGAAGGGGCACTCCCAGCGGCTTCACTATGTCTGCCGTCAAGTTTCCTGCTAAAGTGCAGCTTGAATGCTGACGTACCGGAATGGTCCATACAAGCTGCTCGCGAACTTTGCGGAATAGCTCATGAGTGTGCATTTATTTCCATAGCCCGCGTCAATCAGTTTCCTCTTTATGGCCAAAATCCTTCCATCCATCATGTCGCTCGGAGCAACACAATCCGCGCCGGCTTTGGCGTAGGCGAGTGCCACGTCAGCAAGGCGTTCGACCGAAGGGTGGGTATTGATCGTTCCGTCCTCGTTGAGGACACCGCAATGGCCGTGAGAGGTGTACTCGCAGAGGCAGACATCACAGGCGATGTAAAGGGACGGGTATAGTTGCTTGAGTTTTTTTATGGCGAGGATTACGGGACCATCTTGGTCATCGGCGAGCGTTCCGACTGGGTCCTTCGGAACGGGAGTATTAGGGCTAGGCTTGGCTTGACGTGTAGTGCAAACTCAAGCGTACCTTTGTGCAATTGATTGGGACACCGAACAAGATTACGCTCTTCAGTCCCTTTTTGACCAAAGGCCCTATGAACTCTTCCAGTTTGTTCACGCCCCACCTCCGTTGGTTGGGTAGAGACTGGATGACTACGCTGGCTTCCGGGTCGTCAGTGATGAAGATGGGATACATGAGCATCGACTTTGTCAACGTCTTGTTCTGCTGCCATGACCGAGAGAGGGGGTGCTGGTATCCTCCTTGTAGAATAGACCTGGAGCAGGTAAGTAAGCCAACAGAACGGTTTGCAGACGCGAAATTTGGCTCGTACGAGATCTCCATGGTGGAATGCAACAAACTCAGGTTCGACGGACGAAGCCGTAACGCCCGAGAAGGGACTCGTGAGAGCTGCAGCGGCTGTCCGCTGCTTCCTTTATCCCGCGCAGCTCTATGCCGATCCAGTTGCCGCGGCTCTTCTGGCGATCCGGGGGAGGTTATGTATAACCTAACAACTCAACCAAAGACGGCAACCTGAATTGCGGATGTTTTTGGCCTTCAGGCCCGCAGTGGAGATAGGGGGCATCCCCACATACGGGATCCACGGATCCTTTTCCTGGCGGCCAGGGCGTGAAACGTCCGGGACCCCCTGACCTCGCCCTCCTCATCCTCCTCTTCCCTTCTCCGCCATGTTCGAGTCCATCGCTGCCAGGATTCTGCACACACCGCTTGGAAAGCGGGTCGATGGATTCGTGAGCAGATCTCCATTAGGGCTCCCGAAACATCTCTCGTGCTCATCCCAGAATCATCTCAGCTGGCAAAGGTTCAAGCCCCCGATTCTCCTGACCCGGACGGGTCGTTTCAACGCAGTCCTTCGTTGTCCAACATGTTGAGCGAGATGGCGACTCATTCACGGCGCATTCAGGATCGGACCTCCCTCGAGCCGCCTCGACGGCGTACGACCGCTCGAAACGGCGACTGTGGACCCCCTGTCCTGCCATCCCACGAGTCCCTCATCTACTCCCTATATGCTATTCCTCCATCTTCGCCAGATTACAGCGTAATCGCCCACGACCATCGCTTTCCTCAGAATGCTGTCCGACCTCAGCAAATGTCCCCTAGCAGACGCTATCCTCCACCTCCTATGTACTCTGAAACGGATCCAAACGCTTCCAGCTCTGTCACGCTATCTGAAATGGGCCTGTGTGTACGAGGCGGCGTTCCCCCTCAGCTCCCACCGCCATACTCCCAGCTACACCCCGCACCTGCAGATGCTCGGTTTTGATTTCCAGTTCACTCCCTCCCCTCTTTCTCCTGTTGTTGTTTTTTTGCCCCTGGGACCATTTGTTTTATTATAATTCGGTAGTGCTAGTAGTCCCACTTTGTCACACTCGTTGTTTTCCGACTCATGTCCTCAAACACTCGTTCAACCTTCCATCTGTTATTGTATGAGCTGGTTACCACATATGTCGTAGCTACAGCACGCTATCCACGGACAATCGTCTGTATCCGTAAATTCCACTAGATCGTGTTTCGTATCCAACGTGGTTATTCAAGACCACTTGCCTTGTTCTTGACCTTCTCTCATCCAGCCCATCGTTGTCTGTGTCATACCGGCAGCCCTGGCGAACAGGGTTCCATCGAGAAGCTCAACACCTTTCAGTTGAACTGCGTTTTCTTTCGGAGAGGGTTTGGCCCAATACCCTTTGGGTCGCACACCAAACAAGTGGCCCCAATGACCGAAAGCACGTTGAATTTTGCAAACGTGATCGTCTGGATGTTGCAGCGCCGACTGGATGATTGCCAACCAGGGGTTGGGCGTGATCGTCTCCGGGGTGAGTGTGTCTTTGGCTGGTTCCATTGTGCGGTCCCCGGTGGGTTCCTGAGGAAATGGATCTGTGGCGGAAATGAACTCTGGAGTGATTTCGACCGACGGCCGGCCCTTAGACACCCAGAGCGCGAGGGAGACAGAGAAGTAGGACCTCAGGAACATTTGGATGACTTGAGGTGGGAAATACGCGCAGACCGAAGGGAGGAAAATGGATGAAGTTACGAGATGCATCCTATAAGCAGAGGTTCAGCTGCATAAACGCGGAGTTCGTGTGCTGTTGACGCGTACAGCGCGAAGTCAGCCTTAAAGGGGGGTCCTTCGTGCCACCCGCTGACTCCGTAAATCGTAGAAACGGCCCAGGCGAGTTCCTCGACCTTTCGTTCCACCTCTTGGTCTGGGTTGGAACTCCCAACGACGTCCAAAGACCACATTTCGGCATATCTGGAACAACAGGATCAGCGGCGGGAGATGTAAAAGTCCGACCCGAATTACTTTCGGATCGTATCCCCCTTTGTTTTCATAACCGAGGCGAAAGTGGCTTGTGAGTCCAAAACACCGGTCGAACCGGCGGCTAGGCTTTCATCTTGAAGCACGAGGGCTAAAACATCGAATACTGAAACCTCTGCGTCCCGGGACTCCGGCACAACCGAAGGGAACGTCTTGGGGGCCGCATTGTGGAGTAAGGTAGATACCCCACTCACAACCGCAGCAACTGCATTAGAGCGGAAAGCCTCGTCAAAATACGATCTCGGAACGAGGGTTGACACGGTTGGAAGGTGAACCGCGGTTTCAGCGAGCCCTGAAATGAGGAGTCATTACACATGCTCGTTGGGCTGAACCCAGAAAGGTGTACCTTCCGCGAGAGTACCGAGCAGACCAAACTCCAGACCGTAGCCTACGTGGATGATTGGATGCATCAAGCCGGCCATAAATCGACCAAACATCTCCGGCTGTCGGGATCCATCCGCTTCCGCTCGGTCATTGAAGTTGGCGCGTTTCGAATAGAGATAGTCCTCGAGCGTCTTGTCGATCCCCTTGGTGACCAACTGATCGGAGAAGAATTCGAGGTACGCTTGGTAGTACTTCATGTCACCGAGGTGGTCGGCAAAGTTGTCGTCCGAGATCGGTACAGGGGACTTTCCAATCGGACGTTGGTAACTCGCATCGTTCTTGTATGCCTCACGGAGGAGTTTCCCGTTCGCCCCCATAGCGTAAATGGCAAGCATATGATGGGCGACATGACTGTAGGTGGAGGTGTAAACGTTGACGACAGAAACCACTTCTGTCGGAACGCGGCAACCCGGACTACTCACTTGTGGTACCTTTGTTCATTGAAGAAAATGTGGTTGTTCTGATTATTGTGTTTCAAGATCTCGAGCAGCGCTTGCTCAGCATCGGGGCTGGTCCCCGGAAGTGCATGGGGGCTCAACACAGAGGGCGGAAACTTGGTCGGAGCAGGGAAAAGATTCCTAGCAGCGCCTGGTGAAGGGATTTTGGCAGTCGTAGACTCATACCGAGCAAAAAAGTTGCGGATGGAAGCGGCCATGGTGGGTGGTGAATCGACGCTTCCGGTCAGCGAGTTGGGAGCCCCCTAAAGGCTAAAGATTCTAACGTACTTAGGCCGATCATCGATCGATACCAGGCGCTCCCTCGCGACGTCGAACCACGATGGTTTTGAAGACGCCTACATCCTCGTTAACATGTGTTTCCACATTCGATTTGACGATATTGTTGCATTAACACTCCGATAGCAAACGAACTCTTTATCAACCGACTTTGGTATAGAACCAAGGCCAAGGTCGAGTGGTTGTTCTACAAGGGTACCCCAGAGATGCCCACCGGACGTTCGTCCCCAATCACCCAGCTCCCACAAGAGCTTGTGGAAATCATCACCTCCTACTTCGTTTACGACACGCGCAGCCTCCTGGCGTGCTCCATGACGTGTTACGCGTGGTACATCGCCGTTGTCCCCCATCTCCATCACTCCCTCACGACCGAAGACGACCCTCACTGGCCGGCTGACAGAAACCACCCGTGGCCGAGGCCGCTCCAAAAATCATATGAACTTGGTCTGCTCCCACTCGTCAAACGATTCCGGATCCGCATGGGGAACGTTGGCAATCCTGGGTTTTCTCCCACGTGGCTTAGCGACCGCACACTGCGTTACTTTTCCGCACTCACGAACCTCCAGGACCTCGGAATAGACTTTCTCGAAGTATCCAGCTTTATGCCAACCATCCGACAGTGTTTTGGGCACCTCTCCAACTCTTCGATTCCTCGCCCTCAAAGAGCCCGTTGGATATTGTATTTCATCGGACTCTTCCCGAACCTCCAAGATCTCAAGCTTCACTACTCCCTCCCCTGGTATAAACCAGATGGCACAGCTGACGCAACACTCATCCCCCTCTCCAAACCTCCCCTGTGTGTGCGGCTGACACTCACGTGCTTCACGAGGGAGAATCTAGTGAAGGACATGATTATTTTTTTCGGCGGGCTCCGTTTCCGTTGTATGGACCTCTTCAAGGTGAAGTGCGTACGGCTCCTTTTGGACGCTTGCACAAAGACCCTGGAGACGTTGAAGTTGTATCCGTCCGACCCATATGGTGAGGAATTTTTCAAAAGGAGATGAGGACGAACTCAAGTGAATGATCCATAGCGGACGACCAAGCCTTACTCCAACATTTCGATTTGTCACGGAACAAGTCGCTTCGAACGCTCGAGACCACAGGGGAATCGATTGATGCCGCCGACGACACCGCATCTGATTTCTTCAAAACTGTACTGCCTTCTATCGCACCTCCTGCACCCCTCGATGTCGTTGTCGTCTATCGGGATATCGACCTCAGCAATATGCCACATTGTTCGTGGTGTAATTTGGCAGTCGTTCGTCGCCTTCACACCTGGCGAGAGCCACGAGACAGGGTACCACATTTCCGACACCAATTCAGGGTGTTCCATGAGATGCACAACGTGCGGAACTTTCGCTTGGTGCTTTGCGTGGACGTCTTCGATTGTATGGTGGAGGACAGCATGGAAACGCTGGAGCGTGTCGCGAAGGCGGAAGAGGTTGTGGGTGGATCAGATCTCCTCGTCCAAAAGCCGCTGATCATTTCTGAGAGACGGACACTTCGTACTTGTTACATGGATCAAAATCCAGGCTGGCCAAGGATGGGCATCTCTGCCAGCGCACTGTGATGTACATCTGAGGTGCACCAGTACGCTGTGACAAAATGGAGCATGCGTAAACGGACAAAATAGATGGTCTCAGTGTGTGAGTAAGAACACTGGGGAAACTACAGCGGGAGCGGGCCGCGTCGAGAAAGGAGGGTGATGTGCAGTAGCGGGACACGAGTATATCAAGGGAAGGACGAGTCAAACGGGATCATCGATCATATGTCGGAAAGTGATCGAAATTGAAAGAATTGAGTGAAGGTATATCCCAGCGCGTGAAGAGCTGTGTGGGTGGGGGACGGGGAGAGGAGGTGAAGTACGTCGGGATGCCGGACAGTAAACCGTCACGACAAGACGCTTGCATCCAATTGAACTTCAGGCAAATAGCAATTAGGACTCTAGATGAGAGTCGTTTCGTTTTTCGCTCACTCTTTCAATCCCCGTACCGTTATTTAATGATCCTTAATCGATGGAATAAGCAGTCTATTCGCCAGTCAAAACCATGTCCTTGAACTTATCGCTCTCCTTGTCTATCGCTGCCTTGTCCAACGGGATCTCAGCGATGTATAACCGTCCTCCATCATTCGCACTGGGAATCACGGCCCAAATACTCTTCGCGTCAGGGTCTGGTATCGCGGATATGATCGGGAGGAGGCATTCCTGTGGGTCAGTTTGCAGAGGTCACTGGTATGGACTGATCGTTAGTTATCACTGTCATGATATACGGGCTAAACGCGATGCTTACATAGGTCTGATGATGTTTGTAGTTCAGCTGGTTCTACGTTCAAGCCATTCACAGTATCCTGACTCCTGGAACGTGTAGTTCGTAGGATGCTGGTGGAGGGACTGTCAAGAACGGGAGAGGGGTCACGACCATCGATGGTTTAAGAGGTGATGGTATCGATGTCGTACAGGCTTTTACCGAGATCGTCGAAGTCCCTGGGGGTTGGGGAGAGGGTTCCTCGAATCGTCATCATGGCGCAGATGGAAGTGAGGAGTGGCAAACGGTGGACAGTTGAGAAAGCCGCCGCCCATAGCGGTTCTTACGGTCACTTCAAGTGTGCTGGAGATGCAGATCGCAAGGTGATCATAGAGAGATCCAGAGTGCAAGTGGGGATACAGACATCTCACTAATTTTCCCGCGCCTCCTGCGTCGACAACTAGGTGACAGACTCACCCAGGTACCGTTTTTTCGCCCCAGTGGTGTGGTCGTCCCTCCCAATGGCCGGCGGAAGAAGTAGAGGAGGAGTCACTGGTCTGGCTTTGGAGAAATCTGATCATTTCCTATCTCAGACCACGACGCAGCCTGACGTATGCGATACGAGTGAATGTGCATTAGCATAGGCTGTGGACCGGTTATGTATGTCGCACCTCGGTCGGCTTCTACCCCTGGAACCGGCTCGGAAGTCCACTGGGCACTGGAGCTCGAGTTATATAGGTCAACAGTCCGCTGAGGAAGCCATTGTCGGCTTGGTGGTGACGTGTCCCGGGGCAGGGTTCCGTGGAGGCTTTCGGGGTAGTGCGAACAGACTTCCCCTTGCCTGAGAACGACATACAAGTAACCTACCGTTACGCAATAAGCGCTCATGGGCTCATACTTGCGCCTTTCAAATGCGTCATGAGGACTAACAGGTAGGACGAAAACCAACCCATAACTGATCTAACCACGCCACGAAGAGAAAAAAGGTGGATAATATTATTTTCGCGGAAATGGGGTGATCAGGGCGCGCATGGCAAGTCGTCGGACTGTGCCGAAGGTGACGTGGTGGTGACCATCCCGTGCCTTCCGTTAACCCGGAACGCGTTATGTGAAGGCCCGAAGCCGGAACGGAAGATGGGATGGTGGCTTGCTCGTGAAGCCGGTTTTGGGAGGTGGGGGGGGGGGAGTTGAGATGAAAGAACAATGGGCCAAATAGACATAACTCGAGGAAGGGACGACGGTGGTGATCAGAATTCCGTTCGCGTTGAATGTAACCTGCCGTGCCCAACCTGGGGCTTGGGGATGAGGCTCTGCCCCCGCTTCCCACCTCCGCTTCGGTGGATTTACTTTACGGCTTCCCGCTTTCACAACGAGTTTTTCCTCACCACCTCCCTACTACCAACCGGAGGTGCAAACGCTGACCGCCCAATCGTTTTCTCCAGACGGAAGGGGTGGAGCATTGCTAGGGTTCGTTGATGCTTCGGTGATCCGAGTTCCGAGACTTTCAGTCAAGGTCCTTCAGTTCAATCGGTTTTATGAACTGCTGGGGACAGTCCATAGGCGCGGAACAGGGCCGGCCACGAGGTAGCATGCATAAGATCACTCACAACTGAAGGCTGCGAAGGGATACCCGGTGGCCTCATCCCATCCATTCAAGTACCATCTGCCTTCATGGCCCGTGGGTGACAGGGCGTAGACGAGCTTTCTGAGCAAATCGGGGGTGTTTTCCGGAGATAAAAAGAAGAGAGTGCCATCGTCTGGCGAGAGTATCCAAATTCGAGCCAGAACTGCAGAATTTCGTGGTCATCGTACATCCCCGGAAGCTGGGCTGGCACGGAAGGGGTGGATACAGAAGGAGGACGTTCAGGAGAGGGGTGGCTGGTCGTCGTCGCTCTTGAGAAAAAACCGCGCGTCATTCACGTGGCCCGCGTTTTGCGGTATCACCACCACAAGTCACAGACCACCCGACCCTCTTCGACTTTCCACCACTTCGGAAGTCGATTCAAGCCTCCCCAACGACGCGAAATGGACCCGGACCGCCCTCACGATGACCCTGGCCTATCCACAGAGCCCACAATCACCTCTGTCCTCGGTTTATCGGGCCCCCTCCGCTTTCGTCTCCACGGTTCCACCCAAAAAGCACACCTGCTCCTGAAGCAATCCGACGAGAAACGACTCCTTGGCGAACCTTCGAGTACCAATGGCGTTGTGTACTACAGTTTGTATGCCCAGAAGAGGATAGAAGTGAAGCCTGGGAAGGAGATCTTGTTGGCTCTCGAGGGCAAATTTGGCGACCGACCTGTACTCATCTGTGGCAATGTACCCTCGTCAGGACGCGAACCAACGCAGGTTCCTCCATCCACTCCGGCAGTCGAAGAGGTGGCTACGAAGGTAGAACCGACCAAACCAAGTCGGACCGCGTCGCCGATGCCCATGCGGGAAGCCACTCCCAACCTTCCACCCAAGTTACGCAAGGCATGGATGAAGTCAATGCAGAACAGACAGCCTGTCGAACGTGTGTTTCTGCCTGTTTGGCTCACCTGTACATTGCTGAATAACCCCACCAGCTCCAAAACCTGAGACGCGAGAGATGGCCATCCAGACCGAGTTGGAGTATACCTCTACGGGCGTTGGCCCCCTTCCATCTCAATACGAATCTATCGCGGTCGGTTCTCCAATACTAGAATACTCTCACGTTAACATCGGAACCACACCCGAACCCGAACCCATGTCACTCGCTTCGTCCCCACTACAACCTATCACTACTCCACAGGTTGAAACCTTGGAAACACCCCAACCACTCTCACCCATTCCCCCTGCGGCACCCCCAGTGGAAGCCGGACCTAGCACAACTGAGGTAAATTTCATCCACCGGATTGCTTTGTTCTCCCTAACAGAGATTTCGTAGTCCCGGCAACGGAGCCTCTCACCCATGGAAATGAGTTCCACACCGTCTAGCCCGGTGCGCCTGTCTCCAAAGCAGCCTATGTTACCCACCCCATCGCCCCCTCGCGACCCACAACCTGAGCAGAAGCGGCCAGATACACCGCCCGGCTCACCACCTCGTTTGAGCCACCCCACCGACAGCCCTCATCCGACATGGGGAACACCTGCACTGCAGTGGGAGAATACATCCTGGGATAAGGCTAACGCATCTCGACCTAAATCCCCCGTATCATCCACAGCTTCGTCTCGAGGGAACGCCTCTCCTGTGGTAATCCCAGGACTCACGGAGCCGGTTCCGCTACCACCAATCAGTACCTCAGAGGAAACATTACTCAATGGGCCAGAGCCGACGAAGAACGAAGCTGCCACTCCGGTTTTACCTCAATCACCAATACCCTCCCATGAAGTACAGCGCACACCGCCGCGGGACCCCAAACAGGAGGAACAAGTCCCACGCATCCCCTCCCAGGGCGTTTCCTCTGAACACTCCCGCTCTCCCAGCACAAAACAGCACGAGTCGCACTCTTGGGAACGCCCGGAGCTCCCGAACCGACCGTACTTCCCCCCACGCGGCAAACACAAGGACAGGACACAACGCCATCCAGTTTCAACAGCGAACGATGTGCAGTACAGAGGTATGTTCGAAGGTGGCGGCTCTCGAAACGGGTGGGGCGATACCTCGATCTCTGCTACGGATTCGTGGGGCGGACCTGCGGCTTCCGATGCGCCCCCGGAGTTTGAGGGCTACCGGACCCGTGGTCGACCGAATGGGCGAGGGGTATCTGACCAAGGCGGGAGTTCTAAAAACCCTTCGCGCCCAGGGCTCAGGTCACTTGTTAACCTGTCTTCCGGTCCAATCGACAACCCGCTTGGTATCCGTCCTGCAAGTCCTCCGCGAAAGATTCGAATCCCACCCCGCTCTGCACTACGGCGTGGAAAGGATGAAGCCAAGAAAGGGGTTGTCATTGGGTCAGATTGGCCGAAAAACAAGTCCAACGGAGGAGGACCACCTTCGCCAAGATTTCCGGAGGACTCGCCGATCATGGATCACCTCCCTCAACGCAGACGTAAGTGGAGAGGTTACCGTGCCCCGAGTCGGAGCCTTACGGTTTCAGTTGCAGGCTCCGGTGCGTCGAACGGAAAGCAGCCCCCCAATTTTGCCCAAGGTCACACGATTAAAGCCACCGTCCAAGACGCGCCAAATGGTAAGTTGGTAACTAGGGAACCCACCCTCCGCAGTAACTGAACACGGCAATAGGACCAACTACCCCGCCACGTGGAGTGAAACGGAGACTATCACCAGGCCCGGAAACGTCCCGGATTGAGAGCTGGACACCCGTTCATGCCGCCGCAGTGCCCGGGTCCAATGTTCGAATGGGCATGATCACGTTTAGCCCTAGCGGAAGGTTTTTTGCCGTCTCATGTGAGAACCAAGCGTGATTGTCTGTGGCTCGCTCGTACCTAACCCCGCCCCCCAGGTACTGACCGAAGCGTGCGGATCTGGGATACCCACACATACGCCGAGCTGGCGAAGCTAGCCCACGTCCAAAATGTAGTATCCGTCGCATGGATGGAAAACGATTCCGGAGTTGTGTCACTCGGTGAGCTCGGAGAGATCAACCGATGGACAAAATTGGTGTGTTCCCCGTTCTTGGTCAAAGTCAGGCGTCGGGAAGCTGAATGGGAACTGGTCAAGCCGACTGGTGAATGGGCTTGGGCAAGGATGTTGGATGCGAGCGGTGAATTCCGTCCGGGCGATCGCCCAACGTGCTTTGCATACATGAAAGACCGTATCGCCGTCGCGTATCCCCAAATGGGTGTGAAGGTGTGGTTGTGGGTCAATGGTGAGTTTCGACGGCCTGGCGTTCCGGGCCCTTAATTCAACCCTTCGGGCAGGCATGTGGCAGCAACAGCGGTCTATTCTAAGACACCACGTTACGAACATCAGGTTCGTTGAGGGGGGCAAAGCCTTGTTTGGGGGGACCTCCGATTGTGTATTGTGAGTCTGTTACCTTTTTCCGGAAACCGTCGGGAGCCTGAACGTGTATCCAGGTGGTATTGCCAAGTCCCCAGCGGAACGCTGCGCGCGTGCAATCTGTTCCCCTCTGGCATGTAAGTACATGCGGGCGCCTTCGAGACCATGAGGGCTAATGTGAATATATTCCAGCGACTATATCGACGTCTCGCCGTTGGAAAATGAGTTGTTGGTGTCCTTGATGGACAATACTGCGTGTGCTGTTAGCATCAATGGATCCTCAACTGAGGTCGGGGTGAAGCTGAACCTGAACGCGATTAACGCCGGGGTTCCTGGGGTTCATGGCGGGATATACATCAACCAGGGCATCAGCGTGCTGTATGGTGATACTCGAGAGCGCATGTTCAAGTGGGGACTGAATGGGGTAGTGGTGGCTGAACTAATGAAGGGTACGTTTTCCGGTTATAGGTTCGACCAGGTCACCGTGGGCTGATCGACCACCGCAGCAATCGGAGTACAGGATCAATACCGAATCGAGGCCGTTGCGGTGAGTGCCCCCATTCATCTGGTATGTTACGACGCTGAACTTCTCTCAATAGAACTATAACTTCCCGGAGGGCCACCCGTGTGCCGGATGTATTGTGATGGGCACGGCGAGCGGGGACCTGCTCTGGTGGAGATACCATTCGAATGGGGAGTTTGAAAGGTCCACGGCGTGGTACAAACGGTCCCGGTATGATTAATACGGACGGGTGTGCATAGCGTTTTAGTAGTAGGATACTCTGTGGTTAGCATAGATCAGATAATTGTATGTCGCTGTTTGTGCTGTTACCGTTCTTAGCGACCGGCCGGCCGGAGGGGTACGGTCGGAGTTACCGAGGGAGGCAACCGAGGAACGGCCGTTTCATCTCCTCAAGGCGTTGTGTGTGACTGTTGGTATCTGCTACTAGTTGTTCGTTTTCGCTCGCTGCCGCCGTCGCCCAGCTCGTTACGCTCCAGCAGCCCTTTCCCAGCCCATCACGTCCTGAAGTGCGTATCACCCCCCGACGCCGCCTTGCCAAATCACCCTTCCTCGGTTTCTTATCGAGCTCGTTCCCACAGGCGACTGTCCCCACCTAGAGGTCAAGAACCGGTCCACGCATCGAGCTATCTATACTTAGAGAGAGGGTTTATAAACCGTTCCAAACTACC
>Ga0307511_10005377_pt1 | contig 13036 bp, 14 predicted proteins | sample 13_EM_MG_FD_200266 | JGI IMG/M metagenome (GOLD analysis project Ga0307511, IMG submission 200266) | Populus trichocarpa ectomycorrhiza microbial communities from riparian zone in the Pacific Northwest, United States - 13_EM | ecosystem: Host-associated > Plants > Roots > Unclassified | place...
GTTAACGAAGAAGGTTTGGCTAAAGACTTGAAAATACACATTAAGCAACTTCGTCGGATTCTCCGCCTTTTTGAGGAAGATAAACTCCTCACCCGTGCTCATAGGAAAGAGGTTTTTCTTTTTTTTCTTTTTCTTTTATTATTTATTTATTTTGCCTAATATTGTAATACTGCAGTACATTATTATTTACCAATAATTAAATTTGTTAGACAGCAAAGGTTACGAAGAAACCGAATGCTGGCGGTGCTGATAGTCAAAGAAAGTTTGGTAGTAGAGAGGATGATAAAAACAAGCTCCATACTCACTCTTATTGTTGTCTAGATTATGCGCAGGTTTTCTCTCTCTGCAATAAGCAAACCTTTCGTTTCGTTTTTGTATTGATAACTTATACTGAATGTTCGGGTTCCAGATATATGATGTTGTTAGGTATAGATTGCACCGCATGAGGAAAATGATCAAGGATGAATTGGAGAACAATAACGCTGTTCAACAGTATATATGCCCCATCTGTGAAAGAAGGTAACGGATATAATTCGATAATTGTTGTATGTTTCGCAATTAGGAAAATGGTGGGATTACACCTTACTTGTATTCATGTGTTGGTATATACATGCAGCATTGTGTTTGATTTAAATTCAAACAACAAATAAAATCTATCCTATCTCAACTAAAATACAAAACTTGAGTGAAAGATAGGTTAGCTGGAATTTAAAAAAAACAACCGGCATGGAATCTGAAAAATAATAACTAAAATATAAGGATAATTATCCTCTATTAGAAGGTATCTATCGTTAGTGTTTTTTATTTTCTTTCTTTTTTTCCTTAATTTTCCCTGGAGTTTTAGTATTTTGTGATGTCTTAACAGATACAATGCTTTGGATGCACTGCGCTTGATTTCTCTAGTTGATGAAGACTTCCACTGTGAGAATTGTGATGGGGTACTTGTGGCTGAAAGTGACAAGTTGGCTGCCCAAGAAGGAGGAGATGGAGATGACAATGCAAGGAAGCGGAGGCGTGAAAAATTGAAAGACATGCTTCAAAATATGGAGGTTGGTATTCACTATAGCAATCCTGGTTGTTTAACACGCTAGTAATTCTTTCCCATTGAATCATTATTTACTAAACTTTATTTAGAGTAGAAAAAGAATGCTTATTATTCACTAAACTTGATTTAGAGTAGAAAAAGTTGTTTGGTTGAAGGTTTTTTAATTGTGCAAATGTGATTCTATTTGAACCTGTTCAGTCTTTGCTGTGGCTGTGTTATTTTTTTTATTATGTCATATTCTTGGTTTTGTATTAACAATGTGAACTCCATGTAATCAAGTTGAGGAAGTAGCTAGTTTCTGTCTCTGCATTTGGTTTTGTTTTCATTCATGGGGTTTCTCCAACATTTAGATGACTGAATCATTTTGTATTGTTAATTAAAATCTCACCATGTTGTCACCATGAGGATTCAACTTGTTATGTTCTTGCTAGACGTTGTGGAGTGCTATGTAATTGTAAAGGTTTATGGCATGTATGTTTGAAAGCCTTTTTTTTTTCAGACTTGTATCTATTTCATTTGCAGTTTGGTTTCCTTCCCTTGAGGTTTTTTTTTCTTCTATATTTCGTGTAATTTACATTCGGTAAACCAGAACTAGTGTCTACTTTTCAGTGCTATTTTATGGTGCCTAATTTTGATTTTGAGTCAATAAATTGCAAAAATTGGCCAGCCAGATTTTGGCTGGCCAAAGTAAGTCTTGAAGTCTGACTAAATAGGAGATGCATCTTGATGGAATCTTGGTGTGCATATTGCCTACTTATGAGAGAAGGGGCATGAAAGAAAATTGAAACACAATGAAGGACTGGTACGGCATTCTTCCCTAGGTTTGTGAGGGGATGTAGTGGTGTATTCATTTTGGGAGAAACTCTTTTTTCCCCCTTCAAGTTGACAGCTTCTTCATTCTCACAAGCATGTGAGAATAGGTTTTAATTCTTGAACCTTGGACATTTTTCATATTCATATTTTGTAGAGGAGGCATAAATTTAAGAACATTTGGCTGGATGTATCCACTTTTCAATACCATGTACCTGTGTCCGCTTGCATCTATTACTCATTATTTGCAATACATCAGCCTATTTTTGTCATTTTGAGTGGCCAAAATGTATTGTCTAGGTACAACTTAAGCCATTGATGGATCAACTTAGCAGAGTGAAAGATCTACCTATTCCTGAAATTGGAAGTCTTCAAGCATGGCAACTTCATGAAAATGCTGCTGGGCGTGCGACAAATGGTGATCCTAATTCCGATGATCATTTCAAATATTCTCAAGGACCAGGGTATGGTGGAACACCAATGCCATTTCTTGGCGAGACAAAGGTATCGTTTTTCTTTGTGCCTGCTGCAATCTCTCCTTTTTTAAGTTTGTGCGGATAAAAATTTGCTGTCACTTTTATGAAGTTGGAATTGGTTATAAGCATTTTATATATGACCTCTTGAAGTCATAAATTCAGTCACGTTACTTTCATAAATTGCATGTATCAAGGGACACTGTTTGCTTCTTGTTTGATGCATGCCGGTCAGCTACAAGCATGCATGAATCATCATTAATGCTATTTGGGAGCTTATACATGTAAAAGAGGGATGCTTGGTAAAAATGCCTAAATACCCGTTCCTATATTTATTTTGTGTGTGTATAACAGCATTCTACAAAACGGAGGATGAGTCATCCTCTAAGTAGGCAGAAAGAATTTGGAAATCAAATTCGGTATCCTCAAAAAAACAATTGAATATTAAATGTGGCATTTCTTAATTCTCCTCGGATGCAGATTGTGCGCAAGCAAAAATGATATTGGATAATGTTTTCTGTTGCCACTTTCAGAACTTTATCAGGAGAGTTTGAAATTGATGAATCCTCTTAAGCATCTTTGAGGTCTTTTTGTTTGAGTCTTAGCATTATTTGTATTTCAGAGTAGTTGGTCTTTGTCAGTGATTAGAATTTCTGTCCCATTGATTTCTTGAACTCATACATGGCTGGCACTATCCCGGTACCCTTTATTTGCCTTCTATATTGATTTTGTGTTTTAATTTGTTTGCTTGGGTTGGAGGATGCCTTATTCTCCAATAATATTTTGTACATTACTTGTTCATAATAAATTCCTTCTCATAAAAAGAAATAGATTTCTTTTATTTATTATTATTATTTTAGAAAAGTGGTCCAGGTAGTGATGTACTATGCTATTACGAATCGTTTCCCTCTTTGTAATGGTTTGGTCTTCTGGACTCCTGTAATAAAGGTTTTGTGGAAAAGCTAGAAAATTGTAGGATCTGTAAGTAATGAACTTATTTTGTTGTCTGGTTCTTTTCAATTTTTTTTTTTTTTTTGGTAAGGGTTCTTTTCAATGTTTCTTTCTTCTGTTTCTTGCTTAGACATTTGGTTCGATGAACATTTTCATTTCATTATAGTTTCTTCTAGCATTGGTCATTTGCAAGGCTTGGATCATTCATGAGCTATCTATGGCTAATCTTGACAGGTCGAAGTCGCCTTTGCTGGTGATGAAAGCAAAGAGAATATCAAATCTGAAACTGCAAGTACAAGTCTAAAAGTATTACCACCATGGATGATCAAGCAGGGAATGAACCTTACAAAGGAGCAACGTGGAGAGGTCAAGCAGGAGAGTAAGATGGATAGCAGTTCGACAGCTGTAGAATTCTCAGATGAAAAGAAGTCTGCTAAAGTGAATGGTGATAGTATAAAGGTCTCTGGAATGATATGATGTTCTTGTGTGTTTTGATTTGGCATACATGTTTTTTACTCTCTTTTTTTTTCATGTACCAGCTAAAGCTTATTTTGCTTATAATTTTACTCCATTTATATGACAGGAGGAGTATGTTAAAGCTTATTATGCTGCTCTGCTTGAACAACAAAGACAGGCAGAAGAATCTGCTAAGCAACAACAAGAGTTGTCTCAGACATCCATGTCCAATGGCCTTTCTGAATCATCTTCTAATCGTCAAGTGGGCATGAAATCCAAACGTGAGGAGGGTGAGGGAGATGATGATGTTGAATGGGAAGAGGCTCCAATTGAAGGTAAGTCTAATAATTGGAATTTGATTGCCCTCCTATCCTATTAGGGACTAGGATAGTCAGTGCATCTCTATGCACATCTAGCAAGAGTCTTCCAGCCCCCTGCATTCATTGTCCCCCACATGAGTAATACCATGATTCATTTTGTTTTTCCTGATAGAATAAGAATTCTATTAAGCGAGTAAAAAGAATGGAGTGTGAATGAAGGATACGTTATCCTCAAGGAATAGAGAAAAATCTCTGTAAAGAGAAGTTATTAGGTACTTTGGGAGAAGTATCCTTCCAACTCACATAACAGTGGGACCGTCCATGATAACCACCAACGTGCCTCATTTTTATGTGAGTGAGGGAGCACTACTCCAGGTGTACCCAATAATCTCACTCAACTAATATCTAAGAGTTTTCCGATCTCCTTGCATGTCCACTAAGGATATTCCTCAGGAGAAAGAAAAAAAAAATCATGGTGAAACACCATTAAAGCATGTGTTTGGGATTTTGAGTTTTGAAAAAGAAACTGAATATTTGCTTGAGGATTCCAAACATTATTTTTTGTTCTAAACTGAATTTTGCCAATTCTACCAATCAAATAAAAAACACACAAATGAGAATCCTAGAAAATAATTTCATCTCAAAGTAGCTGAGAGATGAAAGAGTTTTGAGTTATGGTTCATCCATATACTCCAAATCACAAAAAACTCACAAATGAGAATCCTAGAAAATAATTTCATCTCAAAGTAGCTGAGAGATGAAAGAGTTTTGAGTTATGGTTCATCCATATACTCCAAATCACAAAAAACACACAAATGAGAATCCTAGAAAATAATTTCATCTCAAAGTAGCTGAGAGACGAAAGAGTTTTGAGTTATGTTTCATCCATATACAAAAAATCACACGCCTCTAAAGATTATTGTTTTCCATCCTCCCAAAACCTTTGCATTGTGGCAACAGCTCCTTTGGGATATTGGGATCCACACTAAAAAACTGCTCTTCACCTGCATGCAACAGAGCAATGCAAGAGAAGATGATCCAATGTTTGATTACTATTAGAAATCATGACGCATGCATATGTTTCATAATGCATCCAGAGCATATTGAGACAGATTAGTGACTTCCTGTCCTTGTATTTTCAGCTGATACCAACTTTCATATTAGGGTATAGCATGGCATCATTGTGACCGAAACCATTACTGTCAAACTGAGCCAAACCAAATTGGATGGCTTTGCAAGTGTAGAAAATTTTGACCATATAGGGGGATGAAATTTGAGTCTCCTTTTGACCTCTATTCTGTGCCTCCCATATTATCAATAACAATGATGCCATTCTACCAGTTTGCTTACTGTTGATTCCAACATTGCAGGCAATACAAGTGAAAGTTACAGGCTCAATGATTTGAATGATGAAGCACCAGCTTCTGGAGAGGAGGATGATGATATAGACTGGGAAGAAGGTTGAGGGAGCACTGGTTTTACTGATAGTTGCTTAACACATGCCATGCACCAGAATTGCTTTGCCGTATAAGTTAGCACTGGTTTTATGTTCTTCCCGAATTCCTGAGGAACAATTAATGAAACCTCTTCCCTACCTAGCAAGGAGCTTCTGGTCTGCATTTGCAGTCAAAGGTGAAGTGTAGCAGACCAAGTGTCTTCTGCTTGGTCCATTGTCTGAAGATTTTCTTTTCTTCTGACGAGCTTTTATGCCATCTTGTCACTAACATGAAACTGAGTTTTAGTGACAATCGCTTGAAAATTCTAGATACTAGATGCCTTTTATATATATATATATATTGTGGCCAAAAAATTGCTATCATGTGTAGTAACATTGATGCAATTTAGTTTTTTTTATTGACAGTCAATTTAATGTTATTTACTCCGAGCGCCATGAAAAAGACAGTGTAAAAGCTGGTATAATGGGCGCCGCCGTTGAATAAACGGTGCCCAATATGTATAATAAGGCGGTTTCTATAAGAGTCTTTCCACAATCAAGAGATAATTGATGCATCCATCTTATTCTCACGAATGCTCTTATATATATATATATATATATATAAATATATATATATGGTGTACTTCTGTGTCCGGATGAGAATGCCTCTGAACCATCTAAAGTATGAGAGTTTTGCCCAGAGGCTTCTGAGCTGGTGTCGTTGCTGCTGCAGATGAATAATTGTTGACAAACACAGCTATAACTTGAGAAGTTTTCACAGAAAATTGATTTTTGTTGTGTATTTCATCTGTTTTCAGTAATTAAGGTTACTGGTAAGAAGTGAAACCTTCAGCAATACACGGACTTTATTCTATTGAAAAAATATTTTTTATGCCAAGATCAAATTCTATAGCTTAAATTCTTTCAGTTATAATAACACATGGGGAAAAAACCAAATATCAGGATTTTCACATGTCAATTTTTTTTATTATTATTTCAAGAATGCAAATGGAATCTGATTAGTTTTAGTTTTTCTTATATATTAAATCATTATGAAGAGCCCGAACTGATTTGGATGACTGAATTTGTAGTATTGCCCATCTTGCTTATTAATGTGAATTCAATTCAAATATTTTTTTATTCTTAAAGTTTTTATTTCTTTGGTTAATTTTTCCCTCCAACCAAAATTTATTAGATTCATTTACTTTTCAGTTTTAACATAATTTTTAAAATTACTATGGATGTTAAGATAAATAAGAAGTACATTAATAAAAAAAAATCCTAATTAAAAATGTATTTTAGAATTTAATAATGGTACCTAAGAATTCCCTAAGATATTGATTTTTTTCTTAAAATTAAATTTTTTTTGCCCCCACAACATAGCACAAGCATTAGTGGTCAACTGTACCCTAATGCAGTTAAAACGATATCCATAGACCCGGCTGATGATCCGAAAGTAGGAGGAAAAAGGTATTCATACATATCCTAGGAGTTGAGATTTGAACAATATATAGTCTTACAGTATAAATTCCTTATCCGACACTGGTATTTCTTTTCAAATATCTCAAGTTCCCAGCTCTCATGTAACTAAAAATTATTCTTATCCTTCTCAAAACGACAGGGTGTTCTCGTGCTTTAACCATTAACAAATGTGAACCGAGAGAGTAGAAACGTTTCCCTTACCATTCCCACTACAATGGATCATGTGATATTGTTATGCCATTTGAAAATTTACGAGTACGCAATTCTAGTTCTGTGATTACGTTTTCGGTTTATATTATTTTCGTTTTGCCTCCCTAATCCAGTCCCAAGTTAGCCGTAAACCATCTGCTTGTATAAAAAAACAGTTGTTTTTTAAAATATTTTATATTTAAAAATATATTAAAATAATATTTTTTTATTTTTTAAAATTTATTTTTGATATTAATATATTAAAATAATTTTAAAAAACAAAAACAATTATTTTAAAACAATAAAAAATTAAAAACTCCAGGGCCAAACACCCCCAGTTCCTAGAAACAATATGCCCATCAGAACTAGCTTAACAAAACTTGTGAAGAAGATATAAGAGCGTTAAATTAAAAGGACATTTCTGCCTAGTGTATGTAGTTCATATTGTTAAGACAACAAAAAAGAAACAGAGAACACAAGGGATTGCCAGGAGAACTGAGTTGTTCCTCCTCCCCTTTTTCCCCGCCAGTAGTATGAAATGTCAAAGTCTTAAAAGTTTTTCCGCTGTTTACATTTGCTTCGAACTCATTTCAAGCCGCAGCCTACCACTCTAGCCTTTGACAACATACAGTGTTTCTTTACACTGCTCCAGCTGACTGGTCAGCTACAGTATGGTTAACGCTTTGCTGTTCTTCCTTTTTCACAGCTCTTCCATCCAAAATCCCGTTGCAGTCCAATCTTTGAGTCTTTTCTGCTAACTTCTCTTTCGGAGAAGCACTTGTATCACAATTGGATTTTCCCAGTCCATTTTCTTTCTCTGGCAAAGAAGCTGTCTCCGTATGAAAGTTCATTTCAGTAGCAGCAGTCGACAACTGTAGTGGAGATGATGCATTGCCGGAACCTGGTGGAGGAAGGAAAACACCTGTTCCGGGGATGGGGACAGGTAGGCGAGCTGAAGGATGCCTTGGAGAAGCTGTAAGCCATCCAGTTGAAACTGGTGGGATGGGAACTGGAGCAGGAAAAGGCACTGTGGTGGTCATGAAGATTGGTTGGACACCATTTGGAGGTGGAATTTGAGGTCGAATGGGCGGCACTGGCAGTACACCAGCTGTTGGAATTGCTGCATAATGCTTGGGCACAGGATGGCGAGGATGATTCGGGGACCTGCTCAGAGAAGGACCCCAATGGGAAGATGGGGCTACAGCGTGTGAAGGAAGACGCGAGCCATCAGTAGAAGAAAATTTCTTTGGTTGAGACTTGGTGAAGGTAATGAGCATTCGTTGTTTTCTAATCATGGGAATTGCATGCTTGGCCACATCTGATGACTTCCCTTGCATCACAAGGAGGGATCTGTTTTTTGTAGCAAGAAACATTACTTCACAAATATAAGACCAAATTTGCAACTCATCTCATGAGAACTTGACACCATGAAAATTTGTAACAGGAGCAAATCTGACCATGAAAAGTAATATTGTATGTTCATTTCAGCACTGACATCTGCTAAGGAATTAATTAAAAGAACAGTGTTAATAAAATAGAACTTTACACTTATCACAGAGGATACAAACAATATCATTCCAGAACCTAATTTCAAGCTGAAATGCTAATTACTACAAAGCTAATCATAAACACCAATAACTATCGATGAAACAACAAATATGCAGAGTTGATAATGATTACCCAGGCACAAGAGAAAGCTTGAGAGACCCTCTATAATCCCCATGATGCACAGTTTCAATTTCTCTCCCAAAAGTCAGCTCACATTCTGTTAAGAAAAGAACTGAAACAGGCGTTCCAAACCATGGAGGCCACATGCGAGGCTGGGAGTGATCACCCTGCAGAAATTTCCACAAAAAATTAGGCTTGCTTACATAATCAATGCTATTTGAAATCATTACACATAATACCACTAGTAGTTACCTCATTATAGATATCAATTATGCAAGAGTCTGGCTTCACGGTCAAAACTTGCATTCCAACCAGACGGTCAATTACCTCTTGCAGCATTGCAGGAATGGATTCTACTCTTCGATCTGCAAAATTTATTCATGACAAAATCCAAGGGTCTAAGAACTAATGTTTCTTTAGCATTGCAAAGAAAAGAAAAATCTGCATGCATCTTAACCAAACACATGTATATATGTAAAAAGTTCTGCACAAGATGTGACATGCCTTTGGAGGTCCCAGTTTCATTTTCAGTTTCGGCAGGTGCATCTGCAATGGGAAGACCAAATTGAATCATCTCCCTTCCATGTCCCTTCATGGGCCTTTTGGAGAGAATATATGTCTGACCTGCTTTTCAACAAAGAATTTTCCCATGATCAACATTTTTGCTACAAGAAAATTCCTTTTTGCATGTATGTATGTGACAGACAGGAAGACCTCCACCAAAGCAGGAAATACTGCTGTAATATGGGGAGCTACTCTGCTTAATTTTTTCATAGAATGATTTAAGAAATAGTACCTAAATTTTGACGTTGACAAAGCACGCCAATCCTTAAGGGTACTGATTAAGAAAATTAATATGTTCTTTAACACACTTCACTCTGATAAATGTTATCTGAGAATCTGTTAAATTATAAGAGCATTTGCATGAATGGTGTGCGTGCCTCGAACATAACACTGTACAGGCTACCAACTAGAAGAGGCACATCTAAGAATGGGCCATGAAGCAAGATGGCTCTTACCCCCTGATAACCTAACTTGACCGGTCTCAACCTCAGGCCCAAGCAAAATAATGTTGGCCAGCCCCTAAGGAGTACAATGAAGTATCTTTAAAACAAAACAATTAATCAATTATGAACACTGCAATAAGTATTTACAAAAACTATACTTTCCCTATATTGTTGATAAAATGTGAATCTCTGTGGTAGTATGCATATTTTGGAGGAACCAGATTAATGCATAAAATTATTTCATGAAAGCAGAAGCAACGTGAAAAGATGCAGAACATTACTAACTTCTCTTAAGAATAAGGCCCCATTAATGACTTGCCTTGAAATTGTCCTCTTCTCCCTGCAGCTCTTAACTCATTAACCAAAGAAACAAGCTTTGGGACTTCCAAGCCATCAAGCAACTTTTCATACAATTTCAGTCCATCAACCACATTAACCTGGAGTAGATATAAACAAATTAGTAGAAGATACAAACTATGAATTCGTTGAGAATATCAAAAAAAAAATGATGTTTGTAAAAGTGTTACCTTCTGTTCATCTATCATCTCCTCAGCAACAAATGTTTTTGGTGTGATAGCAAGATTCTGCTTCTCATTCTGATTGTTACTAGGATGTGAATCACTCTCTGGTAAAACCACAAGATCTTTCAATAACAAAATTAATATGTCAAAATAACAAAATGAAACATGAAATGGGACGATGGTTTTACAACAAATAAATTTCAAAAGATATGAACCAAGATAGCATGTTGCTTAGGCTCCTTTAAAAAGGTGCAAATGACTCTACACTGAAAATAACCAAGACGAGGCATAAAGAATTTGCCTTTTGCAATGTGTGAGCTCAAAACATTGTTAGCAATTAAATCTTCCACTGGACTAGTGAGAAAATCATGATAATCCATGTTAAAGAACTTCAAAGAGCTTTAAAATCTGTTGCCTGTTGCCAACCCCAAGAGAGCACAAGAAAGATACCTTTGGGGCTGCATCGATCATCAACAACCACAGCTTCTGAATTTCCAGAAAAGGTTCCTTGTGAATTCCCCGAACTATTCAAGAGGTTATCTGTATCAGGTTTTGCAGTAACATCTGCTGACAAGACAAAGAACTTAAATGAGCATCGTTGTTTCCCCAAAGAGTTTCTAGGACAAGGCATTGTTTCAATTTACTGCATATTATTCATTATTCTTAAACTTGTACATACAATATGGCGTTCATAAGTAGAGTATGTATAGCCTAAGGAGAGTCAGACAGAACAACTAATAATCCAAAGCTTTCAATGTCACAGTAGAGTAGGGGACAGAGGATAGAAATATATCAGTAGAAGTAAAATACAAAAAGGAGCTCCAGGCATACATATCAGAATAAAAGCTTCAACAGTTTTAGGCTAAAAATAAATTAAATAGGAGAAGATTTTCCATTTTTCCCAGACATGATGTGCCAAACAAACAAAATGAGGAAAGTACTCACAAATAATATGCATCCATCAAGTTATGACATGGCACATCTAAGAACGCTGTAAGAGAGGTCAAACTTGTCCAAATCCGACTTGATAGGGGTAAATATTTAGCAGTCAAGCTAGAGCACCAGCAACCTTTTTTTACCAAAACTTCCAAGCCATACAGAAACAAGGCACAGATACTTGGCAGTTCACACCAATTCTTTCATCTCCAAACAAAGAATTGTAGAAGAAAAAAAAACACTAAGAACATTGCCAGTACAATCTGCTGTAATCACCAATCACCCAGCTTGACAGCCCTGGGACTACATGTTCAAAGCTCCTAAATGAATTTTTGAGGAAAAAAAAGTCTTTTTTCGGCATGAGGGTGTAAGTATTCTATGATGTACGCATGACCAAAAAAATGATGTGTGGTATTCTTTCAGTAAACCCCAAGAGAAAATAATAAACAAATAAATTATTATTATTATTATTATTATTATTATTATAGCATCAACAACAACAACAATGTTGAGAATGCCCAAATTGGAAAGGTCGAGTGAACTAAGATAACGATCTGCAGTAATGCAACACTTTCATAACCAGCTTCAGGATTGACAAATTCCAACTCACAATTAGAACAAGACTTTTTTTGTGATAAAATTCACATAAAGCAAATCAACATTGATAAACAAGACTTTTCTTATTCAAAAAAAGTTACAATTAAATTAAATGCACTAGTTACCACCATGAAGAAACAAGCTCTCAGCAGTGCGTAATCAAAGCTAAAACTCAAATATTACCTCTCTTATCGTCAGAATTCCCACAGTCACCACCAGATTTAACCTCCTCAAATTTCTCACTCCTTACATTCTCTGAAGAATTTCCATTGAAAGTACGATTTTCTACACTAGAATTAACCCCTTCTTTCACTGCCTCGCCGCCACCACCACTCCTATACCCTCTATTGAAACCGGCACTCGAAGATCTCTTAAAATCCTTTCCCCCAACTTTACCCTGATCATGATAGAACCTATGTTGATGATGATGATGGTTCTGCTGCTGTTGTTGCTGCTGTCTCCTCAGTACAGCTTGCTGCAATGCAGCAACAACCTCCCCCACTGAAAAATACTGCTGCATATGCAGCACATGATTCCAATTACACCTCCTCTGCTGTATACACCCAACAACTAAATCATACTCACCAGGTTCCCCAACAGCACGCAGGTGGTGGCAGAGGGAGTCAATAATCGCATTGGCAGCGGCAAATTCCCCCCTCAGCCACGAGATAAACCCGTCACGCTCGTCAACCGGGAACCACTGGTGCCTTTGGGGGTGGTGCTGGTGGATCTCATTTCCGGCAGCAGCAGCACCACCGCCAGCACCAGCAGGAAACTGCATTTTGTCCGGTATGACCACATTTCCTGGTGGCATTGCCATTTTTACAATTTAATTACTAAAAAAATCCCAAAAGTATCACATATAAAACACGTCACTAACAAGTCCTAGATCTAAATCAACCATAGTTAGTTAATTAATTCAATACTCGTGAATTTCATAATCTGGTATTATTTTAAGCAGATCACCTGAAATTAAGCACTAAAATTCAATAATAAGTAGCACTAAATATCAGGATTAGACAAGCTAAGCAGATTTGTAAGTTTGAGGTGGTGAATTTCTAACGAAAAAGAAATGCACGGATCTGAGATAATATATATACACACACAGTGTGTGTATAAGTAGGTAAACAAAAAGGTGTTTATAGG
>Ga0307511_10005378_pt1 | contig 13035 bp, 16 predicted proteins | sample 13_EM_MG_FD_200266 | JGI IMG/M metagenome (GOLD analysis project Ga0307511, IMG submission 200266) | Populus trichocarpa ectomycorrhiza microbial communities from riparian zone in the Pacific Northwest, United States - 13_EM | ecosystem: Host-associated > Plants > Roots > Unclassified | place...
CCGTAGGCAGACTTTTACGTTTATACTGTATCATTATTTCCTTTCCCTCTCGGTGCCGGCATATTAGGTTGGAATATATGTTTTGCGCATTCTTAATCGGATCAACTACTAGATATCAGCATGAAACATCGTAAGATCTCACGGGGGGCCGCATTGGATGGGGGACGAGCTAATGAGTAGTACGAGCAACGTCACCAAGAGAGTCTACGGACGCATGTGGGGCACGAAGCCGCTAACTCGATGAGATGTGTCGTGCACCTACCAAAAAAAAAAAAAAAAAAACATCATCGCCGACTCTTTCGTTTCGGTCTCTCCACCTCCTCCACTTCCTCCTCCTCCCCACCGCCTTCGCCTTCGTCCTGTGTGACCTTCTTCCCTCTCGTGCTCTTTCTCTTTGGGATGGGTTCGTCCTCCCCTTCCTCGTCCACCTCCATGCTCTCATCCCGCGCTTTCCCCTTCCCTTTCGCTTTGGCACTCGCCTTCCCTTTGGCTGTAGCCTTCCCCTTCCCCCTCTTCTGCGTTTGCGAGGGCTGGGTGCTCGCTCCTGCTTCGGCGTCGTCTCCACCCTCATCTTCATGATATACCACCTCATCCTCATCCTCGTCTTCGTCGTCTGACCTCCTCCGAGCCCTCGCGTGTTTGTCTTGACCCTCCACGAACGCCCCTTCGCCGACCTTCTTTAATTTGCCCTCCGAGTCCCCGTTCCAAGGTGTGTCACACACAGGACAAGTCTGCCTAGCCCGCTTATACGCCGCGTAGCAGTGACTGTGAAGCGTGCCCTCGCAATTGCGGGTGTGACACCTGATCCCACGGAAGACCATCTCGTGGCATACGGTACAATGCAGAATATCGTTCGGGAAAGTGTTCGTGATGTAGCTTTGGAGTTCCACTGTGGAACGAGTCGTTAGGGAGTACCTCCCCTTCCTGTGAATAGCGATTTAAAGGTGAGCATCGTGCCCAGAAGGATCGCCGCGATGAATTAAAATACGGACTTGCTCTTGTGTAACCATCCTCGGGCGACGAAAGTGTCCAATACGCGCTCCGCGTGGGTCTTCGTAAAAGTAGATTTGAGAGACTGGCTTTCACGAAGGGCCGCCATCGATGAAAGACAGTAAGACGAATTTGGGGCCGTGACGATCATTTCGACCTAGTATCGCCATGATGCGTGAATGGGAGATCGAGAAGGGCAGTGATAGAGGGACCCACGAGAACTTTGAAATAGGCCAACTCTGCAGGCGAATAATCTGACGCCACTTGCGCAATCTCGTCACCCTTCCGGTTCGCCTGCGGGGTGAGCAGGTTAACCCCCTGATAGGAAAAGAAAAATGCACGGGTAACGACGCGAACGAACTAATATGTAGACTTGGTTCCCGGTGAGCCCGTCCACGAAAGGCACAATCTCCAGATCCAGTTTATCCAAAGCCAAGTTGAGATTGACTACGAACGTGTTGAGGGAATCATCGTTATCCGGGATTTGGATATTTAGTTCCTCATTCGCGACTGCACGGCGTCAAGCCTTCAGATCCCATCCACGCGGAAACAGGGCGCCAGGACGGACCTTTGACGGCTTCCACGCACTTTCTCAGGAGCACCCTGGCGAGAGTTTTCGTTACGACCCTCCTGGACATGAGGGCCTGGAGGAAGAGCCGCTGGACGTCGTCCGGTGACGCCATGATGGGGGTAATTAGCAGAGAGATAATTCCTCACGCGACGCGGCTTGGCCGCACCGCGTTGGTCGCGTGACTTGGGCGACTATGGGTGCGAGCAGCCTACGCTTCAAAGTTCAAACTTCAATTGTCGGTGTCGTCGTCAGAATGGGGGCTGATTGCGATAGTATGAGGACAGAAAAGAGGAGGGGAAGTACAAGAATAACGTCCTAATAGTGATGTGGAACGGGTGGTTGTGTTTCGCCTAGGGTTTCGGCACCCTCAGCGTTTTACTGACCATCGCCGCCGCCCAAGCCGCAAAAACAAAACTAACGACGTGCACGTCTCCATCCCCACCCGATTTTCCTAAGAGGGTGACCCGACCCAACGGGATTCCTTGAGTGTCGGCCGTCCATCCCATCCACTGCCAATGAGATAACATGCCGACGAGGAAGAGAGAAGACGGAATGGGAAGCCCTTCGAAGTAGTTTGATTTTCCCGAGGAATTTTTTGGGATGAGGGCGACAGTGGCGTTGAACCTTGCGAGTCGTGCGAGACCGCAGCAGACGAAACCTGTAAGGACGACGGTGTCCAACCACGTTCGCAACCCAATCACGAAGGCTAACATGCTAGGCGCGACCCCGAAGGATATCTAAAAAGCGAGCGGGTGAGAGGAAGATGACATCACGAGAGGGTATACGCACCAGGTCTGCAAGACTGTCCAGCTCCTGACCCAACATGCTGCTCGCCTTCCTCCACCGTGCAATCTTCCCGTCAAACAAATCAAACATACATCCTGCGAGTGGGAGCCAAAGAGCGGTCCACAGATAGTTTGGGTCTTTCGTCACGAGGTACCTGGCTGAAGAGAAGATGGAGAATACGCCGCAGACGCCATTCATGATCGTTACGAGGTCTGCGAGGTGGAAATTCCTATTCAGAGTCAATGCTCGTCAGCGAAGATATCAGAACCCCGTTCGGTGAGGTCTCGTGCGGAGTCGTCGACGAACCTGACGAGGGAGAAGTGGCCGTCGGTGTCGTTGTACTGCCGTAGGGCATGAACTCTCGCCTCATCTACCACAGGCCCTGTATCCAAGCCAGTACTCTTTCGTTGCTGAGCCATCCCGCGTCAGGTCGTAGAAGATACAAAGATGGAGGTGGTAGGTGGAGGAACAGCACGGTGAAGATGTACCCCGATCACGACTCCACCCTAACCCTCGGCCATTACCACATCCTCGCCATTCTCCTCCTTTATCCGAGCCTTCTCCAACTCCCGACTCTTCGATGCATACAGGTTCGGATGCGTAACGCTCTCCCCATCTAACCCCGCCCCCTTCTTCACCCCATGTGAAATCTCCCAGACCCGCGTACATGCAACGTGATAGTGCTGCCCTTTAACGAGATACGAAATTTCGCCCAGGTCCTGCGATCCCACGTTGTACATTGACATCAACGCCGTCTGTAGGTTCTCTGGCGCGAATGTTACGAAGGGGCACCCGTGACATTCCATGTCCTTTTGCCCCCGTTCCATGATGATCTGCATGCACCTGCGCACAGCCACAAGCCGTCGTCAGCCGACAAGATCAAATTGCTCTGCGAGTACCACTCACGTTTTGGCCGGGTAGTTGGCACGTTTCCCTTCGAGTCCAAACGAGTGTCGGATATTGTACTTGTACTCCTTGTTGAACTTGTCGTCCGTGGCCTTACTGAAAGACTTGCGCCAAAATACCAGCGCCTCTTCAATCGGTAAACCAAGGACCTGGGTAATTTACTCCGTCAGCCCTGATCCGACCATGGTCGATTTGTTACATACCTTGAGAAAGAGGCCATACTCCAGTCGGCTGAAATGTGGTAGGTGCTTCCGTTTGCGTAATTCCTCATGTTGGTATCGCATACACAGTGGGAAGTGCTTGCGAGCCATCTCATCAATCATATCCGCCGTCACTCCACCAGCGGTGGTCGCAGTCGAGGAACCCCAGTCGAAGTTTGCCCCAGATAAAAAGCCTTGCGATAAATTATTCAACAACGGGACGATCCGCGTGTCTTCGTCCAGCCGTGGCAAAGCTTTCGCTGTGGCCTAGAAGTGATTTAAAAAACCCGCACCGACACGAAGGAATGTGCCAAACCTCGAGCGCGCGTTCCAATGTCGCTTGAAACTCATTGAACACGAGTGCCGATTGCTCAGCTGCTGGAACGTACGCCCAACCAGCCTTCAGAACCACTTTCCGCTTCTCCACTAGGTCGGGAATGCGCGTCCACTTGACCTGGACATCCACCGATCAGTCATGGGGTGGGAACGCGTTCAAGAACTCAGCAGACCTTGAGAAACCCGCTGAAATCGGTATTTTCTTCCGAACCTCCGATGAGTGCGTTGAGCTGATTCTTCAATGGGATCCCCTCCTCGTGTGTTATCTGTGCGTTCGTTGCGTCAGTAGCTCATTCTCAGGGGGAGATCCTGACAGACCCCGGACCAATCAAACTTCATGGATTTCAGGAACTGTTGTCGCTCCTGCGTATCGTCCGCATCGTATCGTACACGGAACAGCGCGGTCTCGGCCTTGACAAACCGTTTCCTAAGTTCCTCGCTGTCGGATTCGGAAGGCCAGTAACATTTCAGTATTCGGCGTCACCCAGAAACCAGGAATTATCCGCTTACGACCGACAGAACGCCAACCTCAAGACGAAATGCCCAATATGGTCCTTCCGTCTCTGTTCGTCCAATTCGACGGTTTTGGCGGTATTGTTACTCAGCGGGACATACTTTCCGCACTGATCCCCCACGACTCTCTTCAGTTCATCCAGTGGTCGGTTCCGGGCCCAGGAGGATTCGATTTCTCCCAGCACTCGCAATCGGTCGATAGCAAACAATTCGAATTCTTCAATCGTAACGTCGCCCACAGGTGGTCTTTCGTAACTGGGTGTCGTAGATGTCCGGAGTGTGGACGCGGATAAGCAGGAGGCCTAGGTCGGTGATGTCGGGAAGATCGAAAGGTTGCTCACAAGTTGAGGCGGAATGGGTACTTGAGCGTAGAATGTCTCGAGACTTCGCCCGTGCTCGGTCCAGCATCGTCCCTAAAACTGGTCTTGTACATCGTCGAGATGGATGAAACGCGTGGTGTCACGCGTTTGTCACGGCACGCGCGTCTGATTATACAACAGTCCCAGCCCGATCTAAAATACCTCAAGGTAACGCCAGATGAAAAAACTACAGAAAGAACGATAGACGACTACTAGAGACGAAAAAAAAAACGTTCATGACCTCGAAAAATGTCCCTTCTTTGGAGAGCGTTGCTGTAGCTCAACCAAGCTCTTCGCGGCGTTTCCCTCCTCGAACAACTCGTCCACGAATCTATCCGAGAATGGCCCGTCCCAAGGAACCACGCCGGATGCAGTCTCGTATGCAGCTTGGTGCCGATGGTGGGAGAGGAGGTAGAGATCTACGAGTTGTTCCATGTGCAACAAGCGAGCCTCCACATCGTTGGCGGCCGAGGTTTCGTGGAGATCGAAAGACGCCGTGTGGGGAACCGAAGAAGCCTGGGAGGCGGTTATACTTGCATCGATTACTCGTTGTGTATCAATTCTATCGAGTGGACTCGGGAGCTCGGTACCTGGCGTGATGGGTAAAGAATTTGTCCCTGAGGACCTGGAGGTCGAACGAGACGCAAGAGTAGACGCGAATGGAGTCGAGGCGATGGAGGAGGTGGTACTGGTCCGTTCGTGGGAAGGGTATTGGAGTTGGAAGGGGAAAGCCGCGAGATGGGCGGTATGTGTTCGAATCTCATTGTCGGCGCATTTTTGAAGTACATCCTCGAACGCTTTTCGTTCCTCCTCCGAGCCTGGATCCTGACAAAGACTTCTCGCAGCAGCCCCGAGGGCGCTTATGAAGAGAGAAAAATGCGAGTCAGGCCAACAGGCGGTAGAGTTGGGACGCACTCACGTCCTCCTCATCGAACCAGGGTTTAGCCCGTCGGCAATCGCATCTGACCACCTCGAACGCAACTCAACTCTGGCGATCTCCCGAGTGATCTCCAGTTTACTTGCTCTGCGGGATAAAGTACTGAAGGTTGGGGTGGCTGGAAGCATGGTAGTCTGGCGCTTCGTCACCACGGTCTGGTCCAAGGGGTTCGTCGAGTTCCACACAGATGGAATGCGCGTCGGGAAGGTTGGGTACTCCTCCAGAGGTGGCTGAGCGTACTGGGAAACAGCCTGAAGCAAGCAGGTATCTGGAAGATGACATTGGGCAGCTACAGCTTCATGCGTTTCCAGCAGGGCGGGGTATTCCAAGGCAGAAACGACCGGGGAAGATTCAACAGGCAGACCAAGTTCTTCTTCCCAAACGTGGTTCCGTGTCTTCGTCTGGGGTTTTCGACGGCCAGTCGGAACACCTTCCATGTAGAAGCAAAAGAATCCCTTCTTCCAGCACCGAGTACAAGATGGAAGGTCCCTCGAGCATCGACCCCTCTCATCGACACAGCTCTCGCAGCGGCTGGGAGACTTCTCCACAAACAGGGGCTGATCGTACGAGACAGAGGAGGGGACCTGATCAGTTACGGGGAAAACGCCAGAGACAATATTTGCGGACTGCAAGCCATAGGGACCAGCCGTCCAAGAGGGTCCTTCGTGTTCAAGTCTAAGAGCTCCTATCGTCTGATCCGAGCCGGAGAGTGAGGGTTGGGGAACACCGAGGAGCGTCTCAACCTGGTCGGCCGCTGCGTCAAGCCAGTCTTGTAGTCGTCCTGGGCAAGATAGGACGGTACGCTCTGTATCCATCGGATAGACGAGGTGAAGGATGGGAGGAGGACTGAACAGGAGGGGAGATCAACTTGATCGGGAAAGACGGAAGCAACCGAATTACGATCCAGCGCCTCTGACCATCTCGCTCCGTGTATCCCGTGCATCCCTGGAACTGCCGCTAATTTATCTTTACTTGGATTCGACCGTCGTTTGGACCTGCTGACGAACTACCCTGTGATATTTTTGTGTCAGACAATGGATTCCATCCTTTGAGCTCGGTGGTCTGGCGCTAACTCATGTTGAACGCACGCGCCGCCACGGATCACCGGCAACGCTCCGAAGGGGGTTCCTACCCCCCGCCGAGGTTACCCTCGCGTAGTTGCGTGGGACCGGGGTGGCATTTTCGGAAGGAAGAACGAGGAGCGTGTACGGTATTTCGCGACCAGCGGATACGCGAGTGGAACTGAGACCCTTGCGATTACCACGACCAGACCTATGGCAGAACCAGACGGATGGTCGTTTCAAACCGGGTGTGCTCCGATGCCAACCTGGACAACCAGCACTCCCAGCGATCATCAGCCACGGATTCACGCAATGAGTTGAATCACGTACTGACATGAGGCATGACTGCTTGATCAATGCGAGGATCAACCTGCATATAAGCTTAAGATTTCTCCCCCAAAGATGGATAAAGGTTTGATCCGTACGCACGGGAAAGGCGGAGTATACCCGTTTAGCGCGCCTACCACAAGAGGGGTCTACGAAGGCGCACTCAGTCGGACATTCCTTCAGAAGGGAAACGTGTGATTACGAGTAACTAAGACGTGAGTTTGCGCGATCCAGAGTGGTAGAATGAACGGGTATGCTGTGAAAAAAAGAACTGGATCGACATTAAGGGAGGCTAGTACCACGGACCCGGTTAACACAATGAAAAGGGGAGTTAGAGAGAAAGCGAGACTACACAGAAAAGCAGAGGATGGGACCAAGATCCGGGTCGTAACGTAGATGGGGAAACGAAATGACAACATGAACTGCTATGCAAGGGTTCCCACGGCATGATTCATGACGGGTGGCGAAAGACGAGAGATGGCATGGGAAACTATTCATAACAAGTCGTCGCGACCGCACTCGACCACTCAGGCGGTGGCGATAACGGGGGCAGGGGCAGCATCAATGATCTTGGGAGGCTCGTTCGTCTCCTTGGTCTCCTCCTTCTTGGGTTCCTCGGCAGTGGCAGGAGTAGAATCAGCAGCGGGGTTCTCGAGGGGGGCGACGGGGGTGGGCTCCTCAATCTTTGGGGGAGCCTCGTCAACCTTGACGGGGTGGTTGACCTCCTTGGACTTGCTGGGCTTGAACAAGTCGCTGACGCGAGCAGACAGGCGGCGACCAATCTTGAGAGGAGACCTAGTAACCTTCTCCTCTTTCTCTTCCTTCTTGTCATCATCCTTCTTGGGCTCCTCAGTGGTGGTTTCGGGGACCGGAGCCTCCGACTCGGCAGGAGCAGGGGCCTCAGTCTCCTTGACCGGCTCAGCGGGAGCGGGAGCCTCCTCAACAGCGGACTCAGTGGCGGGGGGCTCTTCCGACTTGGCATCAGCTGGGGCTGGCTCCTCAGCAGGAGCGGCCGGTTCCTCGGAGGCGGGAGCAGGCGCCTGAAGTGGCAAAGCACGATCAGCCCATCAAAACGAATGGAGATACGGAAACCAACAAACCTCGTCCTTCTTCTTGTCCTTCTTAGGGGCCTTCTCCTTCACCTTCTTCTCGACCTTGGTCTTCTCCTGCTTGAAATTTCCCAAAAGTTTGGCGAGGAAGCCTGGGCTCTTAGGCCTGTCCTCCTTCTTGGCGGGAGTCTCGGCCTAAAAAGGATATAAGTGACAATCACGCATTGAATAAGGTGGCGACTTGCAGACTTGTCACCCTCTTTGGCACCATCCTTGGCGGGCTCGCCAGCAGGAGTGGCCTCAGTGGCCGAGGGCTCAGCGGTTTGCTCAGTAACCGCAGGAGTCTAAATAAGAAAGTGACACGTGAATAAGGTAAAACCATAAACGAGTGAGCGGTATAGACGCACCTCGGTCTTGGCAGGCTCTTCAGCCTTGACGTCTTCTTTGGGCGCGTCCTAAAAGGGGACAAGGGTTAGTTAGAATGGAAAGACGCCAAAGGTACACGGTAGGACGACGAACGGGAACCGGAGCAGGGGTGTCAGTTGAAGGCTCGACGGCGGGTGTAACCTCGGTTGGCTTGTCCTCGGGCTTGGGAACGGCGGCGGTGGTGGTTGGCTCAGACATTATGCTTTGGGAGAGGAGTTGGAGACGGCGGGGAAGAGGAGGGCAGTTTGGGAGAGACTTACGCGTGTGGGTATTAAAAACAAAGAGAGAGGGGGAAAGTTTGCCGCAGAGGAGAGAGACAGGGAGAGGATAACAAAGAAGAAACCACTTGGGCTCGAGGGAGAGGACGGTTGGAAGTGGATGGACGAGAGAGAAGTGGTAAGGGGCCCAGAAATGGCCTAAACTCCCTTATTTATCCTGTTTGCGCAACACAAACAAAGACCCCATAACCCTGATTATCTAATTATTTGCCACCCCCTGCTTCTTTTCCCACATTCACTCCCACCGTCATACTACGTCACGCGATGGACGGTGGAGGCTACAAAGGGTGGGGGTGGAACACACATGGACCGTAGATACCTCTTGTACCGATACCACCACCAGGATAATGTTAGCCCATCTTCTTGCGGCTTTCGCTACATTTCTCGCCACCCTTCTCCTACTTCTCGTCTCTCTCTCGGTACCTATAATCAAGTCGCTCGACCTCTTCAATCTCGGCATCAGATTCAGAGACAGTTCCCTCATAAACTCAGGCATCGACGCTGTGGTCAAGTTCGGCGTCTGGGGATACTGTCGTTCAGCCATCGAGGTCTCGTAAGTCCGCATCGTCTACATACGTTTACCCGTGCTCACCCAGGTCCGGTCATTGTTAGCTTCTTTGGAACAGGCACCCAGTCGGATCCATCCTGTTCCGCTCCCAAACTTGGCTACCAATTCGATTCTGCCACCGCACACGCTCTGTACGTTTGGCACCTTCCTTCCGCGACCGGACGCAGAGCTGACGTATCTTCTGCACCAAAGTCAACTTGATGACCTCACTAACATCGTCTCAAAGGCGTTGACCTCTGCCCTTGTCCTGCACCCCATCGCTTGCGGTCTCGCCTTTATCTCGCTGGTTGTTGCCGTTTTCGCCCTTCTCCGCCGACGGCGTCACTTCCAACTGTACGGGACCGAAAGCGATGGTCGATCTCGCTTCACCTCGATCATCAGCTTCGCAATCATCCTGCTAGCTGCTCTGTTCACCACGATAGTTTTCATTGTTGACGTCGTCTTGGTAGCAGTCGCTCGTGGCAAGATACGCGACGCTCTGGGTGACAACCAATTTGTCCATCTCACTTGGGGAAGCGCTGTAAGTCCAGGCCCATTGGCATCACCTGGAACACCCCTGTATTGACGCCCATACTCCGATATATCACCCTCCCGTCCCTTCTATGTGCCCTTAGGTCTGGATGACTCTAGTGGCAGCCCTTGCACTCTGGTTCGCGCTCTTCACTACCACTTGTCCTTCATGTGGTAGACGACTCCGATATCGGTTCGTGGCACCATTCGCTTGCCCTGACTTCTTACCCCTACTTCTTTTTCGCGTGACACTGACGCTCCTTCTTCTGAACAGGAAGCGAACGTACTGAGCGGTTCGTAGCACCATCGAGCGACTGATGGATGATGGACGTTGGTTGGTTGATAGGATGACGACTTGTTCTGATGCGTAGACTGTCCCTTATCTAGTCCTTCCCACTTTGGGAGCGTGTGTATGAATGGAGAAACGGAAGAAGTACGCTCACGCACTGTCAGGAGGCCTCCTCCTGACCGCGGTCTCGTGAGCTCATGTTAAGTTTATGAGCCGTTCGTCCAATCTCGACGGGTCCCCGCCCGTGGATCCTCCCGGCTCTTGGCTCATCTGACGCTATCGTATCGTCGGCTTTACTTCATCAATTCCGATCCCCACCGCATACCCGCAAGGGAACAACGGCTCAGCTTCCCCGTCGATAACCAGACAGGGTGGGGTGTTTGCCGCCGTGAGCTGATGATCCCAAGATAAATCCTTATCTGCGTGTATAATTAACTGGGGGATACATAGTCACCGCGTTTAGTTAGAATCCGTTGTATGAGTTTCAGCCGTAGACTACGGACGGGCCAGCTATCTCCAGTGGGACTACCAGTCCCGACCGATATAGTTCGTTCTGGTCAGCGCCTGGACCGCCGATCCGACCTATTACAGCCTCAGCGCCCTCCTTCCGCTCCTAACCTAACCTAAGACCGGAGGGGAACATAGCTGAGGGGGTGGAACATTCGACGGCATTCGAGTTACCACCCCCAGCTGCAGGCCTCCCACACCCAGTATGCATCCCTGCAGGGATCCCATCGTAGGCCGTGGTCAGGGATTCTTATTCCCGGAACTCCGACAACTTGGATGATGCATCGAAGGGGATAAATCGACATTCGATCCAGCAAGATCACAGCAAACTCACCGCCCAGAGAAACATATGAAATCGAGTGCGTCTAACACACGAAGTGTACACAAAGTTACAGAACCTCGGCGCGGGCCAGGAATGCACCCAGTTCCAGATCCGGAAACGAATCCGCTCGCGGTCAGGTGTGACGGAAGGCCTGACAGATCCCGCAAATTGCCGAAGCAGCTGCACTTCTGTAATGCCCAGCGATCTCGACCGGTCCTCTTCCCATCTTTCCTTTTCCCTCCCTCACTTCTCTGACCCCGTCTAGCCAGATCGCTCAACTCCAGCGCTGCGAACCGATAACCGAAGAAGAGGTCAAGCAACTCTGTCTCAAGGCAAGAGAAATCTTGATCGAAGAGGGGAACGTCCAGGTCGTCGATTCCCCCGTCACGGTACGCGTCGCTGGGGGAACTACACCCCTTAACTGACCGCGAGCTAGATATGTGGTGATATCCATGGGCAATTTTGGGATTTGCTCCAGCTTTTCAACGTCGGCGGTCAATGTCCAGAGACAAACTATCTCTTCATGGGTGTGTTCCATCCGACCATTTCCCTACCATTAACCAAACACACGTCCTACACCACCCAGGTGATTTCGTCGATAGAGGCTTCAACTCTGTAGAGACCTTCCTCCTCCTTCTCGCCCTCAAAGTCCGCTACCCCGAACGTATCACGCTCATCCGCGGAAACCACGAGTCTCGTCAAATCACCCAGGTGTATGGCTTTTACGACGAATGTCAAAGAAAGTACTCGAGTTCAAACGTTTGGAGGTGGTGCTGTGAGGTGTTCGATTATCTGGCTCTGGGGGCGATTGTCGATGGTCGTGTGTTCTGCGTCCATGGTGGACTGAGCCCTAACCTGCAAGGTATTGACCAAGTGCGTTCCTACCTACCATTCACCGTGAGAGCGTCTCCTGGATATCCGTGTACTGACCGTGTGCCTCCCAGATCCGCGCAATCGACCGGAAACAAGAAGTCCCACACGACGGCCCAATGTGTGACCTCCTTTGGTCGGATCCCGATGGTGAGATTCCCCCCACTCCATCTCGAATATAATTCAGAACCAGCATCGGAATCCTGAGTTTTCCTCCATGCCATTCATCTGTTTCAGATATCAAAGGATGGGGCGTATCCCCGAGAGGTGCCGGATATCTCTTCGGCGCTGACATCACCAAACAGTTCGTCCATGATAACGCCATAGATCTGATCGCCCGGGCACATCAGCTGGCCATGGAGGGTTACAAAATGATGTTCGATAGGACAATTGTCACCGTCTGGAGTGCGCCAAATTATTGTTACCGGTGCGTCTCTCGCGTCATATTTGCGACTTTCCATACCTACTGTTCTCCGGTTCTGATACCTTCTTCCTATTCCTACTATCCTTACACTTGGAGGGAACGGACGCTAAGACATATGGGTTAGGTGTGGAAATGTTGCTTCTATCCTGGAGCTCGACGAATGGTTGGGCCAAGAGTATAAGGTTTTCACGCACGCACCTCCGGTCAGTTCCCATGACCCCCTGTATTCGGGGCATTCGAAATGGTTTTAGTGAGCGCGATGCTAATTTTCAATGATTCCTCCTACAGGATGTCCGTTCTATCCCTGCCAAACGGCCGCCAGCTGACTATTTCCTGTAACGCCTGTAACACCGCCTCTGCTGTTTTTCTGTTATCAATACATTTGTCCGCTGTTGAGCCCATTTTTCATGCTTGCCCCCTCAATTCGCGCATGAAGTCGTCTTAGCATTGCCACTCGGAGCTTACTGGACGAGCCGAGATCTTTAGGTTCGAGGGTTTCATTATCTTATCTCATTGCCCATCTCCTCTCGTCATCACACGTACAACGTACAACGCTGAAACGATGGATACACTAACACATCCCGATCTTCCCAGGAGAATTGAACCACAAAAGGACAAGAACGGGGTTGTACCGTGGTTGGCTTAACCCCAAGTGAGCGCGTTGACGTTCGCGCCGTAGTACCGATCTCCGTGAACTTGGTGACGTTTCAGTATGGTGTGGATCTCGTCGAGTTCCTCTTGGCTGAATGTGACGTTGACAGACGCGAGGTTTTCCAGGATCCTCGACTTGTGAGAGGAACCGGGGA
>Ga0307511_10005379_pt1 | contig 13034 bp, 18 predicted proteins | sample 13_EM_MG_FD_200266 | JGI IMG/M metagenome (GOLD analysis project Ga0307511, IMG submission 200266) | Populus trichocarpa ectomycorrhiza microbial communities from riparian zone in the Pacific Northwest, United States - 13_EM | ecosystem: Host-associated > Plants > Roots > Unclassified | place...
TGGCGAGGTGCGGAGAGTGCCTATGACCGCAAGTAATGCCTGCCGCTGGATTCTAGAAATGGTCTGAATAGTCATGTTTGAACCTGATAGCGGTTTCCAGGGAGTCATAAATGCCAGTGAAAAGGAAATATGGTGCAGGAGCTCAAAGGGGACGGTTTTGAACTACGGCCGGCATCCTTCCTCACATACTTGGAGAGAACCGAATGCGCCTGTGAAGATAGAGAAGCTGGGTAGGCTAAGAAGCCCAGTGTATGAAGATATCAGTCTACCTGTGGAGAGTCTGAATCTATGGCCCATATGATATATCCTGGTTCGGCGGTGCCCGCATTCACCTGTCAAATGACACATCTGGAATTTAGCCGAACGACGAAAGCACTACCAGGCTGGCCTCAGATATCCTACAGCTTCATCCTTGGGGCCAAATTAGCTACCTGAGCAAAGAGAAAGGGGAAGCGAGATGGGAATTCGAGGACCGTCGGAATCGTTTTTCTTGACTCACCTAATTTGGAAACTAGGATGCGATTGGACAATGAACAAAGTTGTGATCCGACGAAACTCCCCTCCCAGGATGAGACCCATAACAATGCCATGAATCTAAGGCTAAAGTTTGACAGTAGCAAGGGCTATTGTGGTTTTCGTTGATTTGGGTCCAGGAGAGGAGGCGATAGAAGGCGAATGCCACCTGCTCAACACGCACGAGGAGATGGCCGGCCGCCCATCCAAGGCGCCATACTATAGCAAGCCCGGGAGTTCCACTGTTTAATTAATTTTAAAAATAGGTGATTACACAGGACCTCCATGTCTTTGATCTTACTATCCTCTTCTTTCCGGCCTCTCACACAGGGAGGGCCTTTGGTGTATCGACTAGCGACAAATTATTTTGATGGGCACTACTATGACTACTCGCATTCCTGAAGACGAGGTTGCAAAAGATGCTTCCTTACCAACTGCAGGAAGATACACTGGGAACTCTCCTGATGGCCACGATAAGGCATCACCGGCAGTCCTCGACAAATATGCTGGTGATCCTCCCGACGGGGGGGCCAAGGCCTGGTTAGTTATCTTGGGGTAAGGTTCCTTTTGCGCCGTGACATTGTGTCTGACTTAGTTGCATATGTAGGGCTTCACTGGCCACTTTTGCCTCGTAAGTTTGTGTTATCCTGTGCCTTTTAGGTGTCTGTCGACAACACTCAGGTTTGGGTACATCAACACGTGGGGGGTAAGCAATACTCTCAATGCCGTTCAGGAGTTTTCTCACAGTTTCTGTATGTAGGTGTACCAAGACTACTACGAGCGTGTTCTTTTGCCAGATAGTGGTCCATCCGCAATGTGAGGTCATTCATCTATTAGGTCATGAAATCTTGTTGACCTACTACTTCGTAGTGCATGGATAGGGTCCATTCAGGTACTCCACCACCTGTTTGTTGGGCATTGCTGATCGCTTACTCGGACATGCTAGTATGCTCTCATGCTCATCCCTGGCCTCTTCATAGGGCGGTTATTTGATTTGGGATACCTCAAGCTTCCCTATTTCATTGCAAGCTGTCTACTCCTCACATGTGTAATCCTCACCGCGGAATGTACCAAGTACTGGCAATTCTTTCTCGCACAGGGGCTCGGTGGTGGGGTGGGTTCTGTCCTTGTATCAGCATCTCCCATTCACAATCTGGTATCGATAGCTTGCGAGCGGAATCTTATTTGGTCCAGCAATGGGGGTCGTCCGTCACTGGTTTTCGAAGAGGAGTGGCTTGGCTCTTGGGGTCATTGCTGTAGGCTCGTCGATTGGTGGGACAGTTTTCCCTATTGTAGGGCAAAACCTCATACCACTTATCGGGTAAGTATTGAATGCGTTACCCATGTGTGTGGTATTCAATGATGTCACGTTCAGGTTTAAGTGGACCGTTAGAGTTTTCGGATTCATATTGCTCATTGCTCTTGGAATTGCCACTATTGTAAGCTGATTGAATGTGCTAGCACTGATGTTCCCGGTACTAATGCGAAGGACTTAAGGCTATAGATAGGAGGCTACCACCCGTGAATGTCTTGGGTGGACTTTTTAATTGGACTGCATTTCGCAATCCGGCGTTTACTGTCTATTGCATCGGTGGGATTGTTTGCCTTCTGGGGCTTTACACAGGTGGGCCTTGCTCCCTTCCTGATTCCCCATGCCATGCAGCCACGAACGAAAGTTGGTTAACATGGCTTACCGACTTGACCAATAGTGATGACCTACCTTTCTGCATCCGCCACTGAAGTCGGTGTGACAAATGAATTTGCTTTCTACCTCGTTGCCATTGCAAATGCTTCGTCTGGTGTAGGCCGGCTTTCTGCGGGCTGGCTCGCTGACCGAGTTGGTTTGTGCTACCTCCCTTTGATGGGTTCCTTCAAAATGATGTATATTGTTCTCCATCGGCAGGTCCACTTAATGTCATAATACCCTTCACAGCTGCAGCCGGCATTATCACACTGGTTTGGCCATTGGCGACCAGCGAAAGCTCGCTTATAGCTATTTCAGTTGTATACGGGTACGTCTTCCTTCCTCCCTCACCCAGCATAATGCATGGATTGTAACAGTATCACATATGGGGCATACGTTTCCCTCCTCATCGCCCCCGTTTTTGCAATGGGCGAAGTAGGCGACGTCGGACGACGCACGGGAATGTTCATAACTGCCACTACGTTAGGCGTGTTGACTGGTCCGCCGATTTCGGGAGCGATCAATGCGAGGACTGGAGGTTTCGAATATGTTGGATATTATGCAGGTGAGTCGGTTGTTACTGCTTTTTATTGTTCTTCTATTTCTATATATTTGTGTTCTTGCAATTTCTGATAAACCATTGGGACTGATACATGACAATCAATTAGGCAGTGTCATTATCTTCTCAGTCCTTCTGCTTATCATTGTCCGGCATCTCCAGCTGGGACGTTTATCTGGAAAAGTTTAGCCATGTTGACTTGTGTACATACCAATGAGGGTGGTGCGGAGAGTTAGCGTGTTGCCCCCATGGCTGATATAACCGAAATGAGGTCAAGTGATTCTTGGATCTTATCGAGGTCCGCGGCTGAGAAGTTCATTGAGAGGAAAGTCCTTCATTAATTGTGCACCAAAGGCGCATGTAAGAGGCCAGTTGCGTGGGTTGTTAGTACAACACGTCCACCATCGGTGGAAATGCTTTGATACAGCCATTTATCGACACTACGTCACTCTTCTCTGGAAGTCCAGACTCTGTACATATTACAAACGTCCATACACAATAAAGAAGACGTTCCACACACTGCTCTCACAGCAATACGCATTTTTCCTGACCGTAATTGCGCCCTTAGAAGGTCGTGCGGTTGAAGTCGGCGTGAGGATAACGGAGTTTGATTTGCTCGACGACCCACCACGCAGGAGTGGCGTAGGTGACGTGGCTGCTGGGACCTTTCGGCATTCCCGAGTGGAGGACACCGACCATACTACCGTCGCCAGCGAAGATGAGCGAGCCCGAGTCGCCCTTTGCGGAGAAGGGGCCGGACTGCTTATCGTAGTTGTATATGGCCAGTTCGATAGACTCGATGCCAAATTCATTGCAAGTGTAGGCCTCCAATCCGGCATAGCGTCCCACCGTAAGGTCGGTGGTGTTCCCGTCCTTCATGACGATGAGACAGGGATTCCCATTACCGTCGTAACAGTCAGGAGAAGCTAGGAGCTCGGGCGGGACACAACCCTGGATCCTGAGCTGGCGATCGGAGGGGAACCTGAACACTGTCCTACTGTTATTGCTAGGATAGAACTTGTTGACGAGTTCGTGGGGAGTATACTTGAGCCCTAAAGGTTATTTTTATGAGACGAGATAGATATTTATGAGAGAGATGAGACAAAACGCACCGAGGTCGACAACGTTACCCTTAAATTGAGCCTTGAACTTCGGCCCATCAAGCTCGAACGTACCGATGTCCTTAGTGTATCTGTGACCATTGACGTCGATGGAGATCTTGGGAGCCCAATCGACGAAGCCGATGTCTCGGCGCGAAATATCGTTCCATTGAGTATTGATCTGCTTGAAGAACTTCTCGAGGTCGATGTTGTCCTGATTCACTTTGGCCAACTGATCCCGCGTAATCTTCAAGGCCTTCTCGTCCTCCTCCGCCTCCTCCGGGTCCTCACTCTGCGGCTTCTCCTCCAAGCGAACAGTTTCCAAAGCCAAGCGGTTGGCGTCAGTGACGTTCTTAGCAATCTGGGCTTTGATTTGGTCAAGGGCGCGCTGGAATCGACGGAATCCGGCAAGTCGAACATATTGGCGAGCTGCGCCAGCACCCTTGAACTCGTAATCAACGGTCGTATCCTCGCGGAGGACGTGGTCGTTGCTGACGCCAAGGACCCTGGCACTAGGTTCGGCATTCTTGGTCTTGTTCTCGTGGAAGAAAAAGGCGACGCTACCCTGGGCATCGGCAGTCTCCCTCTGCTTCGTAGCGATAGGCATGCCGAGCGCAGCTGTGAACGGGCGACGGACGTAGTAGGTGGGGTTGGTGTCGTTGGCGACGCGCAGAAGGGCCGGACCTGCCAGCTTCTCAACGACGCCCTCGTACCATTCCACCACCGCACCCTTGACTTCATAGGTCTCGAGAAGATTGAGAATGGCTGGGGAAGCATCGTACGCATTCTCGGCGGTGGTGGTGGTGGGATGGGTGGCAATCCATATAACGACGGGGCCGAGAGTTTCCTTCCCGTCCTCGCCGAGGGTGGAGAAACGAGCTGCCTTGACGGCAGAGTACCGAATGCTGCGGTCCTTCAATAAGGCGACTATCTTGGGAGCAACGGTGTGCCAGACAGCGTTGAGCGGCGTACTGAAGACTCCATGGGCGGTCTTGGTACCGAGATGAGGGAATCTACCCTTGGGGACAGGGAAGGGATTCATAAGGATATCCGAGCGGTAGAGAAGCTCAGGAGGGTCGGGAGAGATGCCATGGTAGTAGGTAATCCTCTCATATTCGGAGACACCGTGTGGGCCGACGATGGTAGCATCCGAAGTAATGCTAAGCTTCGGGAAGATTGTTGACGCATCGCTCAAGGTTGGCGAGGTAGGGGAGTCAAGAACTTTGCGAAGGCCACAGATGTTTTGGCATTCGAGCATGAACAGGGTCAGTTCTAAACACGAAGTGGTAAGTGTGTTATAGATGCGGAAAGAAGCGAAGAGACTCGCCGCCGAGGAGTTTGGGGTGTTTCTTTATAGTCTCGATGGTCTGTATGACGGACTCGGAAGCGCCTACAAGGGGGACTATAAGTGAGGAATAGACGTGCAAAATGACTAAGGGACTCGCCATCACCCAGGAGGCCTGCATTGGTTAGGTCCTCGTCGGTAAGTTGGAAAGCTTCTAAGGCAAACATTCGTAAGTGGAACAGACGAGGTCGGAAAGACTCACTCTTATCTTCCATGTTAGATACGTTCACGCGACGAGATGGTGCAGGAAAACTCGTAGATAGGGGTGAGACGTCAAGTGGTTTAGGGGATGCATCGATGAGGAAACCTGAAGACTCTGGCCCCTCATGTATTCCAGAACACACGCGCAGTGCCACCCATTCTTTTTCACCACCGTTGTGGCAACTACACACAAGATTAACTAGTAGAAAGTTGTTTTACATATGATAGCTCGCAGCATTGACATACATAGTACGTGCAGTAGTTGTTGAGATCGCAAAAAATGCTGGGTTGAATGGCAGTCACGCCCTTAACCCTCTATCAAAGTCGATATGCCTTTGGCGGCCTTGTGCGCAGAATCCGACTGGGTCGCGTACCACAGCGTACTCAGCACTGCTTACTAATTCCCCGCACTCATTTCCTACAGGCTCAAGCTGGCGGAGTCCCAGCTCACCACTGTAGCGCTTGCGTATGTTCATTCCCTCATTCCCCGTAATGCGCTTAGCCTGGTACTAGAGGAATGGCGGGTCAATATTTCAATATCCAACTGCTGCACTGGCTGGAAAGGCTATCGATTATTTTGGACCTTGGGCTTGTTAATTTGTCCATATATTTGGCGCATTGACAATGCATGTCCTACTTACCTCCTGCCGAACAGTGCACGCCAACACTCCTTGAAGCTGACCCTTGCCTTCAAATATCGGTACAGTTGTGCTCTCTTTGCCCATGGAACGTTCGCGTATGTCTACAATACCCAGTGACGTTGTCACTTCCACTCAAGTCAGGACTATCTTCCTTGCCAATACTATCCCCCGTCTGCTAGCAGGGCCATTGGCAGATTTTGTGTCGCCCATTTTCACACATTTACCCTCTCGGGGCACACACCGCAAGCATCTCGTGAGCTGCATAGCGTTCCTCACGTTCTCCTTGTCCGTACTTGTTTGTACTTACCTTTGGATGGTTGTCGGCATCCGTTCGCAGGATGCCATATCGGCGCTGAGGTAGGCCATCTACCTGGTCTCCTGCTGCATGTGAACTAACACAGTGCGGCATCGGAGCAGGAATCGCGTACGGGCCCGGCTTTACCGTGTTGTACGCCCATACTCCACTTGTGTGCTGGTTCTGGATTATTAATGTCTTGTCCACCCACAGAGCTTCCCTCGTTTCTGCTGTAAGGGCCTTCACAACCTCCGTAACTACGGCATTCTCACATACGCCCCATTCCTCGGCACACCAACGTTCTCGTACCTTTATGCGTTCGTTGCCGCAGGGCACACTCCTGCGGATAGTGGTGTGTGCACAGGCGCGCACTGCAGGCTCGCAACATTCGAAATAAGTGGAGTTGCCACAGCGCTCGCACTTGCAGCCACGCTGTGGTTGTGGAGGGCATGGAGAGGCAAGGTATGAAGATACTCTATACACAGGTCAGAACATGCATACATTGATGCACTTGTGCTAAACTTATCCCTCTAGTTGTATTCCCGTATCTTTTTAGAATCCGTTCGTTGTATGCACAGTAACCCGTACCCATTGGAATATCAGCGCATTTCCCTACAAGTTGTCATGTTCAAGAATGTCAAGGAAAATTCCAAGTACACTGTTCTTTTTACCGTCTGATTACATGCTGACAAGCCAAGGGCAGCATATACCTGGTGTCATGCACGTCTCTATGCTATGCAGAGGGGCTGAGCCCTTGCAAAATGATGCCCATCGGAAGAGGTCGATTCGCTACCAACTATAATTCAAATGCAGCACGTATTTCAGAAGTAAAGTCAAGCTCTTCTGCCTCTGGGTCTCTGTCGCCAACAATCAGGTGCTTTCCGCCATTGTCCCGCCTTCGACTATCACAATAGTTGCACAACACCCGAGACTTCATCCTAAATTTCTCGCGCACAGAGGCTATCTTCAGAGCGGTCTCCCAGCCCAACCTACGCCCTTCCTCGATACTTATCGGTTCCGGCCTCTGGGCCAACTTGAGCAGAGTAGGCACAATCCACTCCGTGACATCGTATCGCTGGGCAAGTAGAAATTTATCGATGGGGTCCAAGCCACTGTCCAGATTGTCTATGGCCGATTCGCGCAGCCCTCCGAACTCCCACATCGTGGACAACTTGAGGACAGATACCCAGTGCCATTCTTCGAGGATAGGTTGGTCCCTATTTCCCCCGTACTTTCTACGCCCATTGTCAGTGAAAGATTCTCATGCTACCGAAGATAATTGTTGACCTGTGCATGAGGGCCTTCAATAGCCGTTCAAAGTCCTTTTTCTTGACGCCATCTAGTACCACGGGATTCGCGTCACTGAGGCCCTCTACTTTGACCTTGTCACCTTGCGGCAGGAGGAACATGTCCTTGAAGACTGTCGACTCTGCTTCCAGTGGTTCCCGAGGGACCCTAAACAGACAGTCTTCCACCTAATACAGTGGCATGAGGGTGAGAGCGAAACAAAGCAAAAGGGTGGTGCACACGAGGATAACCACTGTCTTCGCATAAAACACTGGATGCCTCGAACGCACATGAATGGGGTTAGTACTGGTGGTCATGGCTGCTTGAAAGGAAGAAAGGGGGCATGGAATTTCGAATGCACCCCAATTCCGAGAGGCCCCCAAGCGATTATGATCGTTATTGGCACCCTAGCTTGCCTACTAACCTCTGGGATGCACCCCATTGGATGGTTCACCCACTTGTAGAGCTGCTTAGTGTTCCGGCAATAGAGCAGTATGCTTACTACCGCCCTCTACCACCGCTGCCGAAACCTGGTGAACCGGTTCCATATGTCAGGAGCTGCAGCAACTCTGCACGTTAATCAATTAGTGAATGGAAGCAATTACCGCTCGACAGGTTCCCCAGACCCTTCGCAATGGAGGAATGTAATCGTTCCTCTGGGTTATCAAAGCACTCCCTCAGGGGAGGGGGAAAAAAGCAAATTATGTATGTGGCGCACGCATTTGGAACGAGTTTCCTGATTTGAGTGTTATCCGTTGTATACTGTAGCAATGTCCTTAGGAGGCGCCCTCGCACGGATCACCAGACCATATCCATATTATATTGAAGTTATAGCCTCACCCACTAGCTGTGTTGCCTCATTTCTTGCAAACGCATCTTCAAGTTATTGTCAACTTCCCCTTTATAACCCGAAAACAGCGCGTATCATAGGTGTATAATCAAGTTTCTCGGCTTCTGGGGGTCTGTTACCAACAGCAAGGCGCATACTGGTGTAACTGTGCACCTTGTGTGGTAAGTGGTGGCAACTGACGGTTTTTTGTACAGGCTCAACCTTAAGTTTCTCTCGCACGGAAGCAAGCTTCAATGCGGTTTCCAACCCTATGCGATGCCCTTCCTCGATACTGATCAATTCAGGTCTCTGGGCCAAAGAAAGTAAAGCAGGTAGAAGCCATTCATCGATGTTGTATCGTTTGGCTGCTACAAGTTTGTCGACAGCGTTAATTTTCGAGTGGCCAAGGATGTCTATGGCGGCCATACGGAGCCCGTCAAACTCCCACATGGTAGAAAGTTTGAGTACGGCAATCCATTGCTCATCGTTTAAGGGGCACTGACTTGCTCGGGCTCGTCCCATATTTTCTAAAACCCATCATTGTCACCTCTCACCCCCCAAAAAACACAGATTTGGAATAAGCACTGACCTATGCAAGAGGACTTTCAATAGTTGCTCAAAATCACTTTTTTCAATACCCTCCAGCACCACGGGCTTGTTGTCATCCAAACCCTCTACTGTAACACCATCAGCTTGTGGCAGGAGAAACATGTCTCTGAAGACCGTAGACTCTGTTTCCAGTGGCTCACGTGGAACCCTAAATATACAATTGTCCACCTACCCAGATGGTAAACTCGACAATAAGGGAGGACTTTGTGGGCAACGTACCAAAAAAGTGACTGAGTTGATATAGAAGTCTGGATGCCTCTGATATCTATTGGAAGATTCAGTGCTGCTCACCATGGTGGATTCAAAGATGTTCAGTAACCCCTATTGCAACTTAATCCGTGAGAAAGCGACGCTTGGGGGTCCGGCCTGACCCGGATCCGGGATCCTGTCAACCACACTGGTCTCCCGAAGCCACACTCATCACAGAGGAAAAGGATCATCCAACTATACGGTAGTTCACCGGTCACCAGTCACTGGCTGAGTCATCGAAGCGCTCCGATGTGCCGTCGTAGCTCCCAGGCCTTGGTTGTATCAAAGTTCATCATGGGCCCCTACGACCCGAAAACGGCGCGTATTATAGGTGTAAAATCAAATCCTTTGGCTTCTGGGGCTCTGTTACCAACGACAAGCGCGCACCGGAATATCTGTGCACCCACTGCCATGTGCGGTAGATTTCATTTCCGTCTCCGCATTCTCAAGCTTTAGTGCGGTTTCTAAACCCATACCAATAGTTCACTGGTCCTTCTATCGCTATTGGTGTGCTCACCTTTAATGTTGAGGCGCAGCACCAGTGTGTGGAGTTTGTCGATGCAAATCCGAATTCCATCATAATCGACTGTACAACTTGCGAGCTGGCTCACCATCTTGTGCGGAATTATCGCAATGATTCGAACCTTACGAACGTTTCTTCCAAAATGGCTAAGTCTCGTCAGTCTATGAGGGAACAGGGGCCCACAACGCGGTTGTAGCATTGCAGGCCATATTTTAACCTATCTTTGCGCACTGCTGTGGAGCTTACTACTGATTGTACCAGGTAAGAACGTAGCACGCGATGGACAATCGAAATATGCCTCACCTAGCTGGTTTTCTGGTACCAATCAGCCTGTTGGGTCCTGGTCCTCAGCCGCTACCAATGGCCAGCAGAGGATACCGCCATAATGTGCCAAAGGGTGGGGCTACGTCATGTATATGATGATATTCAACACCAGCTACAGGTTGAAGGTGGTTTGTATCAAGGGAGTAAAATCAAGACCTTGTGTCATGGGGTCCCTGTCACCGACAACAAGCCGACTATTAATATGTTTCCCTTGCCATGCGCAAGACTGGCATTGGTGCCCACACCCTAGCTTAACTTTCTCCCGCACTGCAGACAGCTTTAGCGCAGTTTCGAAGCCTATCCGACGCCCCTCCTCGATGCTTATTGGCTCGGCCCTCTGAGCTAATTTAAGCAGAGTGGGCAACATCCACACCTTGATCTCAAATTGTATGGCCAGGACAAGTTTGTCAACGGGGTCGATAGAGCCACTCAGAATAGTTAGATGGTTAATCGCGGCAGTGCGTGGTGCGTGGAACTCCCACATGGAGGACAATTTGAGGACTGAGACCCATTGATCTAGGCTAAGACTTGACTCTGGAGATTTTCCCACGACGTATTTTCTGAAAGGTTGCGTCATATAACCAGTTACTAGAGCTTCATGTGTTCACTCACCTGCTCAGAAGGACCTTTAATAGTTGCTCGAAGTCACTCTTGTTGATCCCTTGCAGTACGATGGGATTATAATCACTCTGGCCCTCGACTGTGGCCTTGTCACCTTGCGGCAAAAGAAACATGTCCGCGAAAACTGTTGACTCCTCCTCCAATGGTCTTCGAGGAACCCTAAACAGACATCCTTCAACCTATACACCAAAATTTCAAGAAAAGAAATGGATAATATGCATAACACGTACGAGAAATGTTACTATGTGAATCGCATAGAACTCTGGGTGCTTTGGATGTTCACCAGGGTCGACGATACTACTTGTCATCATGGTGGTCGAGAAACAGAAACAGGGTGCCACTGAACTACCACTGGACGCCATTATGGATACTATTTAGAACCCCTTTGTTTTCTAAATGTGGCCATGGGGTGTAGGGCTGGTTTCCCTCGCCCTGCACGCATACCGTTTATTGAATTGCACTGACTGTATGTGGTGTGTACCCAAATGCATTCCAGCATTCATTCAGAGGGCTGGGGACCAACTCGGACTGCAGGTCACGCACGCCACGACCTTCCCACATGTCTCACTCGCCACTTCATCTGATTATGGGTCGACGTGAGCAATATTCATAGATTGGCAACTGAAGAACACTGCCTGATTTCAGAAGTACCGATCAATCTATCAATCGAGAAGGATATAAAACGGAGAGGGCACCAGCACACGCTGTACTGCATGCAGGCATAACACATGTGTACCTAGTATGTCCATCTTGAACAACTACAGGTCAAAGGTAGTTTTTATCACAGGGGTAAAGTCTACTTGTGCTGTTGCTGGGTCTCTCTTGCCGGCAATAGCTTGATTCTGAGTATTACAATAGCCCGATCTGCCGCAGTAACCGCAGGAGTTTGATGACCCTGTCGACATACTAACTTTCTCTCGCACCGATGCCAACTTCACTGTGGTTTCAAAGCCAATTCTATAACCTTCTTCAATGCTTATCGGTTCGGGTCTCTGGGCAAGCTTAAGCAGAGCAGGGAGTAGCCACTCCTTGATCTCGTATTGCATGGCCAGAACAACTTTGTCTATGGGGTCGATGGGGGGTTCGGCCAGTGAGTCTAGATGACGGATGGCCGCATTGCGTGGTCCATCAAATTCCCACATAGTAGACAACTTGAGAACAGACGTCCACTGGTGCTGGCTGAGGTTTAGATCTGGATTCCTTCCGTGTCCTCTGGATCTCACGTCATAAAGCCTTCATTTCTGGGCCTTCAGAATTAGCACTAACCTGTGTAGGAGAATTCTCAATAGCTGCTCGAATTCATCCCTGTTTATGCCTTGGAGCACCATGGGATTCTCGTCACTCAGACCCTCGACGACGTCCTGTTCGCCTTGCGGCAGGAGAAACATATCTCCGAAGACAGTAGATTCTTCTTCCAGTGGCTCACGAGGAACCCTAAACAAGCAATCTTCCACCTACCCCGTCTGTAAGCCAAGGGACAATTTGAAGCGCAACTACATGCGAGAAATGTCACTGTATTCGTATAAAATTCTGGGTGCCTCGAACGTTGAGGAGGGGAGTGGATACTACTCTCTTCCGCGTCCATGGCCCCTGGAGAGAATGATGCGAACATGAGATAGGGCACAAGTGCTAGAGCGCTATAAGCAGAGCGTACTATCGATGGTTATCGACAAAGCCAGGCCATCACCCCCTGCTAAACTTGCCCCACGTGCAGCTGTGGGGTCTAGGGTTGATTGCCATGAGTGTGATCTCTGTGCTTCTTGGAGGGAGGGATCATTCACCACACTGGATCACAGTTCATCGAATCGCACTGATTATATGTGGTTTGTAGTCACGTACCCAAATGCATTCCAGCATTTGGCATTCAGAGGACTGGGGACCATATGCTCGGAAGTACTGCAGGTACTAGTACTAGTTGATCACGCACGCCACAACCTTTCCTCCATGTTTCGTTCGCCACTTTTTCTGATACTCTTGACATGCCAAACAATATTCATAGTAGATTGGCAACTGAAGAACATCGCCTGATTTCAGAAGTTACCGATCAATCCATCGATCCAGAAGGGTGGAGAACCAATGGCACGTGCTGAACTGCCGCATGATGCAGGCGTAACACGTGTACAGTAGACTACCTCATAACGCATCTCCATGGAACCGCCAAAAGTTTATGCATTAGGTCGTTTATGCACAAGGCTTTTGTCACGCCTATGTGACATCCGTGTGACATGTTGTGACTAGTGTTGACAAAGACACG
>Ga0307511_10005380_pt1 | contig 13032 bp, 13 predicted proteins | sample 13_EM_MG_FD_200266 | JGI IMG/M metagenome (GOLD analysis project Ga0307511, IMG submission 200266) | Populus trichocarpa ectomycorrhiza microbial communities from riparian zone in the Pacific Northwest, United States - 13_EM | ecosystem: Host-associated > Plants > Roots > Unclassified | place...
GGGGAGGACCTGCACAGCGGCGTCGGCCCCGTCATCGGCCAGGTCCTCGCCCTCTTCGCCCTCTGCGCCGGCGTCTTCGTCCTCAGCCGCCGCGCCCCCCAGACCGCGTCCAAGGCAGCGGAATGCCAGCGGTGAACGGGATGCGCGCCCTTGTCACCGGGGCGTCGTCCGGCATCGGCGCGGCCACCGCCGATGTGCTCGCCGCGAAGGGCGCCACCGTGCTTCGCACTAGTCGCACCATCACCGGCCCCTCCACCTTCGCCTGCGACCTCGCCACCGGCGTCGACCCCTTGGTCGCCTGGGCCGGCGACGTCGACCTGCTCGTCCTCAACGCCGGCCTCGGCCACGCCGGGCCCTTCGCCGACATGCCTCCCGCCAAGATCCCCGAGCTCTTCACCGTGAACGTGGTGGCGCACTTGGCGTTGGCCCGCGCCCTCCTGCCCGGCATGCTCGCCCGCCGGCGCGGCCACATCGTGCTCGTCTCCTCCATCGCCGGCGCCATGGGTGTGGCCGACGAGGCCGTCTACTCCGCCACCAAGGCCGCCCTTCGCGCCTTCGCCGACGCCCTGCGCCTGGAGGTCCGCTCCGTCGGCGTCACCGTCGTCCATCCCGGCGTCATCGACACCCCGTTCTTCGACCGCCGCGGCACCCCCTACACCCGCCGCCGCCCCCGCCCCATCCCTCCCGTCAACGTCGCCGAGGCCCTCGTCGCCGCTGTCGAACACAACCGCGCCGAGATCTTCGTCCCCTCCTGGCTCCGCTTCCCCGCCCGCCTCAACGGCGCCCTCCCCGCCCTGGTCCGCACCCTCCAACGCCGCTTCGGCTGAAATGCCCGGTTTCGGTGGGAAAGTTGCGCTGTTCGGGCGCTTTTCGCGCCCAGGACGCTCCGGCAGCCTCGCCTGAGACTTTGCGCGCTCGCGGCGGCTGACGGTGCGGTGTTCGGCGCTAGCGGCATGGTCATCTCTGCGGCGGTAGCCGCCGGTGCGGAAGCCATCGGTGCAGGCATTGCCACCCTCGGCGCGGGTGCCGTAGCGGTCCAAGTCGCCGAAGATACCTCTGGCGAAGCAGGCTCGCTGGAAAGCCGCACTGCCGGCGTAGCCGACAGCGGTACTAGTGGTGGCAATCCGGCCGTAAAACCGCCGTCCGCCGAGCCCCCCGCCGCTGAACCCCCTGCTTCCGAGCCAGCTCCTGAGTCCGCACCCTCTCCGTCCTCATCGACGACGCCCAAGAGCTGCAACAGCTTTGCTGCCGGAACAGCTGTCCTGATGGCCGATGGCTCGTCCAAGCCTATCCAGGACGTCCACGTCGGGGATCAGGTCACAAACAAGGACCCCGACACCGGTCAGGTCCAGACCCACGCCGTCGTGGCCACGCACATCACCGACGACGACCACGACTTCGTCGACCTGACCGTACAGACCCCTTCGGGCATCAGCACGATCACGGTTACCGCGCACCACCTATTCTGGGATGCCACCACACATTCCTGGACCCAGGCGGACACCCTCCATGTCGGCGACCAACTCGACACCGCCGGCCACGGAATCGCCACAGTCGTGGCCAACCACCCCTACACCGGCTCGATCCGTACCTACAACCTCACAGTCGACCACTTACACACGTTCTTCGTGGCAGGTGGCGGCCTTTCGGTGCTGGTACACAACTGCCCCGGCGGTGTTGATGCGTCGGGGGCACCATGCAGCTGCCCGAGCCCGAGGCCGGCAACGTGGGTCGTTGACGCCATCGACCATCCGGATAGTGCCATCCACGCTGCGGAGCAGGGCGGCGACGGCATGATGGTGACACTCGACCGCGCGGGAGCCAGTGCGCGGAGGGAGGCGAACCTTCGCGGCGAGCCGACTGCGCCGAACATGGATCGTGACGAATTTCCGCCAGCTACCTTCAAGGAAGGGAGAGGGGCGCACATCAAGCTAATCGATGCCAAGGACAATCGCGGCTCTGGCTCCACGATTCGGCATCAGTTGGCGGACATCCCGAACGGGGGTAGAGTGATGATTGGAATCTTGAATCTGGATTACATTCTCGGGCTTGAGGACAATTGATAATGAATTCTGACCCGTTGGAGAAGTTGCTGTCAATCGGCGGTGACGCACTCTCGATGGTGGAGCCCGTTCCCGCCTTGATGGGCGACGACAGTCGAACGCTTGGCGGGTTGCTCCGACGTAAGAACGGATTCTATGCGTTTGAGTCCGCTCTTCACGTATTTGCTTCGGGTGATATCACGGCGTCAGGGCGCTCACTGGAGGAGTGGAACGATTCGAGGCTGTGGAAGCACTTCTATGGGGATCTGATGTCCGAAGGACTCTTCTTTGCTGAGGATGTCTTTGGTGGTCAGTTTGTACTCGCTGGAGACGTCGTTCACACCTTCAATCCGGAGACCGCTGAGCTGGTGTCATTCGCGGAAAGTGTCGAAGCCTGGGCGGCTAAGGTTCTGGATCGCTACGACCATGCAACCGGCTACTCGATTGCTCACGCGTGGCAGATGGAAAATGGAGCATTGCCCGCCGGGCATCGGCTTATCCCGAGGGTGCCCTTCGTTGTGGGCGGCGAGTATGAGGCTGATAATATCGTTCCTGTCGAAGCGAGTGTAGCCATGCGCTACTGGGCGGGATTTGCGAAGGTGATCTCGGAGTTGCCTGATGGTGCGAATTTGAGATTTAATCCGCAAGCCGTGGAAAGCGTTATTTGTGCGAAATGGGATTCCAAGAACGGGTCTAGTTGCCTTTGCTTTAATAACTGACCGGGTGGCTGTGTCGGGCGGGCGATGCGGGTTTCCGGTCTTTGCGTCGCCCGTTCGCGTGGCTTCCTTTGCGTCCGTGGCTACGACCCGGCCATCGGTCGCTTCACCCAGGCTGATCCCGTTGTGGGCGTGCGGCGGTCGCGCACGCCCAACTTTCCATTTTTTTGAGTATTGAATATGAGGTGCTGGATGAACCCTTACGATACCGACGTTCGGCTGGTCTGGTATTTGGATTTTTTGCACACCCGAGCTGGCGGTGGCTATGAGATCTTCTCGGTTCAACCGCGTGAGGAGTCCGACGGTCGTGTCCTGGCTGTGGCCTATCGGGACGTTCCGGAGAGGGGGTATGTCACCGGTTTTACGTATGGCGCGTCCTTGGTGTCCGCGAATCGGGATGTCCGTCACCGCGAGCTGACGATCACTATGCGCTCCACTGATACCGAATGGGCGAGAGTTCCGGCGGCGCTCGTTGCAGCTTTTCGCGGCATGCGCGAATTCAATTTTGGCAACGTGATTGGTCACGTGCGGCCTTATGTCGACCATTCTCCTATGAGTAGTGTCTTCCTGGTCAACCCTGTTAACGTGTGGCGAGATCGTGAATCAGAGTCTAGGTTGAATGGACCTATTTTGGATGGCGTCAAAGTTGGGTTTGTTGGTGTGTATCCAATTCATCGATCTGAATTTGAATACATCCGCGCGAACAAGGTGAAGGATTTTCTCACACTTGGCGGAGACTTTATGGATCCGTTGCGTGCCCCCGTAGTTTGACGAGAGGTAACTGGTCGGGCTGTTTGCTGGGCTTGATCGCCGGCATGAGATGATCATGGCGTGCAGGCCGGGACGACCGCCCGTCATACGACGAGCTTGCCGCTCTGGTCGCTCCCCAGGCGGTGATGGTCGAGCAGTTGCGTGTGGACCACGCCAGTCTGTGAGCCGAGGTCGCCGAGCTGAACCGGAAACTGGGGCGGAACTCGTCGAACTCCTCCAAGCAGCCGTCGTCGGACTCGCCGTTCACCAAGCCTGCCTGCCCCGACGTCGTCGCGGCGTAAGAGCGGACGCGCGCCAGGCGGCGAGCCAGGGCATCCGGGGTCGACGTTGGCGCAGGTCGCCGACCCGGACGAACGGGTGCGGCACGAGTCGGGACCGTGCGGTGGTTGCGGCGCGGACCTGGCGGGCGCACCCGAGGTGGGCGTGCAGCGGCGGCAGGTGTTCGACCTGCCGCCGATCATGGTGCGGGTCACCGAGCACCAACTGATCGCGCGCCACTGCGCTTGTGGAGCGACCACGTGCGCCGCCGCGCCGGAGGGCGTGAGCTCACCGGTGCAGTACGGGCCCCAGGTCACCGCGATCATCCTCTACCTGGATTGACCTTTACGCAAAGAAGGACCAGGAAGTGTTGATCTTCGGACATGTTCCGCCGGATGCGATTGTAGGTTTCTGGGAGTGAAGCACTCGAGTCATGACGTTCTGGAGGCTCTAGACTCGGCCTGGGATGACACCTCTGGATTTCTTGGCCTTTTGAGGTCTGGAGAATTTTCGCCGGAGTTGGCCGAGGAGTACCTAGGGCTATAGAGCTCAATCGAAGTTAATGAAGGCGAGGCGTTGCATCCAGGCTTTGTCGACTGGTCTGGTTTGTGCCGCTTTTTATGGAATGGCAGGTGGATGGAAGTTTTGAGTGTGGTGCGGATAAGGGTGAACTGGTGAACATTCTAGACCTTATTAGAGAGCGTATCATGGAAATACTTGGCGTTCCGTAGCTTGCCGGTTGACTCGGCACGGATCTTGTCCCGATGCGGTGTCGTGTGACTGTGGGCCCGACGCTGGAGCACACGCCGCTGGATGGCGGTCAGGGTCACCGGGGTAGCGCGCGGACGGGGCAGGGCAGGCGACCCCATTCATGATCGACAATATGGCTCGCGCACCCTGCCACGCGACTGTCGTGGCGGGGCCGCTGGCAGTGGTCTGGCAGCATCACCGCCATGCCCATACCGCCGGAGTCGACCAAGCTCTCCCTGCGCCAGCTGCTGGTGGGGCAGTTTGTTGCCGAACAGTCGCTGTTCACGATGTGGTTCCTGCGTGCCGACAAGAAGGGTGTAGACGCGAGACGGGCATTGCTTCTTACGCTCGTTCCCATGGAGCAGGCTCGGGTCGTGTACGAAGCGTGGCTGCGTTTCGATAGTGTCCCAATTGCTACGCGATCTCTTGATGAGGCTAGGGAGATGGGAGAACGGCGGGCTGAAGCAGGTGCTGGACTTGAAAAAGCGCTGGGATCGGCTATCGATGTGCTGCGGCGCGCAGCGGGCGGAGATCCACAGTAACGTGCATCGGGAGTCGGAGTGTGCGGCTGGCGCCTCCTCGTTTTTCCGCGCCAGATCGACAGGATTGGCGTGCGTCGGCGTGGCGGTGACGTGGCCGGTGAAATGGGGGGTTTCGGCTGTTGCGTCCGTGATCGAGGGAAACCCCTGGTGGTGACCGGCGGGATAGACTGGCGGGAACCTGTGCGTAGGGGAGGGCCCGAGTGTCGGACACGCCGTTGATCCGGAGTCTGCGAGCGGCGGTGGAGGCGGTGCCGGGGGACGTGACGCTGCGGCTGCACCTGGCTGAGCAGCTGCTGGTGGTGGGGGATGCCGAGGGGGCGGCGGAGCAGGCGGCGACGGCGTTGCAGCACGAGCCGACGTCGCAAGCGGCGCGGGAGGTGTTAGGCCGGGCGCTGGGTACGCCGGGGGAGCCGGACGCACAGCGTGAGGTGCTGGGGCAGCCTCAGCAGGCGGAGCCAGTGGAAGCCCAGCAGCGGCAGCAGGAATCTGGCGGCGAGCCGGGATGGCCGGAGACGCGGGATGAGTCGGAGGATCCTGAGGGGAGCCGGCCTGACGCGGCGGGGGACGAGGCCGAGCCGGAGCCCGAGCGGGAGAAGGCGGAGCCGGTGCCGGTGTTCGACTGGGCTGCCGCCGAAGAGGATCTGGGGTTCCTGGACGTCGAGGAGGGTCGGATCACGTTGAAGGACGTGGGCGGCCTGAAGGCGGTGAAGGAGCGGCTGGAGGCGGCGTTTCTGGCGCCGATGAGGAATCCGGAGCTGCGAAGGCTGTACGGGAAGAACATGCGGGGCGGGCTGATGTTGTACGGGCCGCCGGGGTGTGGGAAGACGTTCGTTGCGCGGGCGGTGGCGGGGGAGCTGGGGGCGAAGTTCATCTCCGTCACGTTGTCGGATGTGTTGAACATGTACATCGGGCAGTCGGAGCGGAACCTGCACGAGATGTTCGAGACGGCCAGGAGGAATGCTCCCTGTGTGCTGTTCCTGGACGAGATCGACGCGCTGGGGCAGAAGAGGAGCCAGCTGCGGTCCTCGGCGATGCGGGGCACGGTGAACCAGCTGCTGGTGGAGCTGGACGACGTCAGGGACAGCAACGAGGGTGTCTTTGTGCTGGCGGCGACGAACCATCCCTGGGACGTGGACTCGGCGTTGAAGAGGCCAGGCCGGTTCGACCGGACGCTCCTGGTGTTGCCGCCGGATCTGGAGGCGCGGGAGGCGATCCTGGGCTATCACCTGAAGGACCGGCCCACGGAGGGGATCGACGTCGGGAAGCTGGCGAAGCGGACGGACGGGTACTCGGGGGCGGACCTGGCCCACGCCTGCGACGCGGCGGCGGAGAAGGCCCTGCTGGACTCGGTACGCAGGGGGCAGACCCGGATGATCGGCATGGCGGACCTGGAAGAGGCACTGAAGGAGATCAAGCCGTCGACGGTGCCGTGGTTCGCGGCGGCGCGGAACGTGGCGATGTTCGCGAACGAGGGCGGGGCGTACGACGAGCTGCTCGCCTACCTGAAGAAGCACCGGCTGGCCTGAGATGGACAGCATCGGCCGGGCCCGCACGCTGATCGACCTGGGCCGTCACGAGCTGGCCAAGGCGGAGCTGGCCAAGGCCCTGGCGGACGACCCGGGGTCGACGGAGGCCTGGTGCCTGCTGGCCCAGTGCGAGCAGAAGGCCGGCGACGTCAACGCGATGCGGCACGCTGCGGGCCAGGCGCTGGCGTCCAATCCGGACAGTGAGTGGGCGCACCGCCTGCAATCGCTGGCGCTGCACAAGCTCGGCCGGCACACCGACGCCATCCAGGCGGCGAGAGAAGCGGTGCGGCTGGCCCCGCACCAGTGGCAGCAGTACGTGGTCCTGGTGACGGCGATGATCCCGAGACTCGACCTGTTCCGCGCGGAGGCGACGTGGGCCGCGGACCGGGCGGTGGAACTTGCGCCGCAGCACGCGGAAACGCACCTGACACGCGGCGTTCTGGCTGGCGCGCAAGGCAATCTGGTGGACGCGGAGCGGAACTACCGAGAGGCCCTGCGGCTGGACCCGGAGAACGCCGCGGCCCGCAACAACCTGGCGACGATCCAGTTACGTGGCAACGATCTGGAGGCGGCCACCGCTGGCTTCGCCGCGGCGCTGGCCGAGAACCCGCGGCTCCAGGTGGCCCGGGACAACATCGACCTGGTCTGCCGGCGCGTCCTGCGCGGCGCAAGGCTGGCCGCCCAGACGGTTTTCATCGGCGCCGCCTTCGTCACGCTCAGCTCCGAAGGCGGCCCCGCGTTCCCCGCCACGGTGGCGGGCCTGCTGGTGCTGTTCTGGCTGGTCATGGTCCTGCGCCTGGTCCGCCGCCTGGCCAAGCCGGTCCGGGCCCACCTGCGCAGCCAGCTCCGCCACGACCGCCGCCACCTCCCGATCATGCTGGCCATCGCGGTCTACATCGGCGCGGCGCTGGCGGCCGCCTGGATGCCGATCCAGCTCGTGACCAGCGGCATCCTGGCGACCGTGGTGTACATGGTCAGCGACCGGCTGCGGCGTCCCAAGACGGCCTGACCGCACCGAATATAGCGTACGGTAGTCGATGGTTACGTACGGTAGACTAATTCTGTGTTGCGAGCCCTTGAGTATGCTGGGACGGTCCGTTCGTATCGGCCGGGTGGAGGTCCCATGAGCACTTCTGACGCGGACTACACCGGCAGTCTGCCTGCGCGTCCGCTGCTGTCCGTGGAGGAGTTGCTGGCTGCGAAGCACACGCAGCCGATCCGCTCGATGGACGATCTAGCGGCCGACACCTTCGAATCGGATGAGGAGCTGGACGAGTTCCTCGCCTTCAACCATGCCGAACGTCATCGAGACATCGCCTGAGCCGCTACGATGCAGCCTGTCATCCTCGACACCGATGTCGCCTCCCTCAGCCACAAACGCAAGTTGGCCGGTCCGCTTGCCACCTGTCTGATTGGCAGGCGACCTCTCATCACCTTCGTGACTTTTGGTGAATTGACCAAGTGGGTGGAGATCCGGCACTGGGGCACGCGAAGTCGGCAGGAGTTGGCCGACTGGCTGTCGGGGATTCCCGTTCTTCCGGGCGATGAACCGGTTGCCGCGACCTGGGGCAGGCTGTCGGCCGCCGGTGTGTTGCGCGGTCGTCCGCGTCCGGTCAACGACATGTGGATCGCTGCCTGTGCCCTGACCTACGACCTGCCACTCGCGACCTTGAACGTCAAGGATTACGCGGACTTCAAGGAATATCACGGTCTCCGGCTGCTCGGCGTTGACTGAGCGACACGGTGGCCGCGACGCGAGCCGCGGCCACCAACGTCGTCAGCGGCCGACGGCGGCGCGCAGGGACTGCTTGAGGGAGCCGAGGGTGGCGAGCACGGCGGTGGGCTCGTAGCCGCAGTGGGCCATGCAGTTGGCGCAGCGCGGGTCCTTGCCGCGGCCGTAGGCGTCCCAGTCGGTGTCGTCGATGAGCTCCCGGTAGGTCTTGGCGTAGCCGTCGGACATCAGGTAGCACGGCTTCTGCCAGCCCAGCAGGGAGTAGGACGGGATGCCCCACGCGGTGCAGGAGAAGTCGACCTTGCCTTCGAGGAAGTCCAGGAACAGCGGGGAGTGGTTGAGGCGCCAGCGCTTGCGCCGGCCGTCGGCGAAGGCCTTGCGGAACAGCTCCCGGGTCTCCTGCACGCCGAGGAAGTGCTCCTGGTCGGGCGCCTTCTCGTAGGCGTACGCCGGCGAGATCATCATCTCGCTGACCTGGAGGTCGTCGTTGAGGTAGTCGAGCACCTCGATGACGGTCTGCGGGGTGTCGGTGTTGAAGAACGTGGTGTTGGTGGTGACCCGGAACCCGCGCCGCTTGAGCTCCTTGACGGCCTCCACGGCCTCGTCGAACACACCGTCCTTGGCCACCGACAGGTCGTGCCGTTCGCGAAGGCCGTCGATGTGCACGGCGAAGGCGAAGTACTTGGACGGCTTGAAGTCGAACTTGTCGATGCGCTTGCGCAGCAGCACGGCGTTGGTGCACAGGAACACGTACTTCTTGCGCCGGACCAGCTCGTTGACGATCTCGTCGATCTGCGGGTGCATGAGGGGCTCGCCGCCGGCGATGGAGACCATCGGGGCGCCGCACTCCTCGATGGCGTTGACGGCCCGCTCCACCGGCATGCGCTGGCGCAGCAGGTCGTGCGGCTGCTGGATCTTGCCGCAGCCCGCGCACTTGAGGTTGCAGGCGAACAGCGGCTCCAGCTCCACGATGAGCGGGAACTTCTCGCGCCGGCGCAGCTTCTGCCCGAGCAGGTAGCCGGCGATCCGCAGGCTCTGGTGCAACGGCATGTTCACTGTTGGACCTCTTTCGCGTTCGACTCCGCCCAGTGCCGCAGCACCGGGCCGATAGCGGCGAGGCGGCGCAGCGCCGCGATGCCGCCGCCGAGGGTCGCCGGACCCAGCAGGGGCCGGGACGGCGTGTCGACGATCGCCCGCACCACGGCGTGGGGGCGGTCGCCGGCGAGGGCGAGCAGGCCGGCGGACTCCATGTCCACGGCCAGCGCGCCGGTACGGGCGGCCAGCTCCGCGCGCTCGGCGGAGCCGACGAGGTGGTCGCTGAAGGCGATGGCACCGTGGTGCACGACGAAGCCGTTGGCACGCAACGACAACGCCAAATCAAGGTGGTCGACGACGAGGTCGCCGGGGGCCAGGCCGTCCACCAGCGCGCCGGCCACCCCGGCCACGACGAGGGCCGCGCCGGCCGGCAGCGCGAGCCGGGACGGGTGCCGAACACCCATCCCAACCGCGCTGACCGGCACACCGCGCAGCCCGCGCCGCAGCGCGAACCGTTCGATCCGCAGCGCGGTGGCGACGACCAGGTGATCAGCCATCGAGGTACCGCCCCAGGGCGGTCAGCGGGAAAACCAGGCGGTACAGGTGATAGTTGATGTAGAAGTCGCCGGGGAAGCCGGTGCCGCTGAACTGCGGCTCGTCCCAGGTCCCGTCGGAACGCTGGGTCGCGACGAGCCAGCGCACGCCCCGGTCGGTCGCGGCCCCGCGCTCACCGGCCGCCAGCAGCGCGAGCAGCGCCCACGCGGTCTGCGACGCGGTCGAGTCGCCCCGCCCGACCCACGACTTGTCCCGATAGGACCGAAGGTCCTCGCCCCAGCCGCCGTCGGCGTTCTGGTGCTGCTCCAACCACTTCACGGATCGCCGGATCGCCGGATGCACGGTCGGCAGCCCGGCGGAGATCAGCGCCGGCACCACGGCCCCGGTGCCGTAGACGTGGTTCGCGCCCCACCGGCCGAACCACGAGCCGTCGGCCTCCTGGTTGTCCAGCAGCCACTTGATGCCCCGCTGCGCCGGCTGCATGTGGGCCAAGCCCTCGTGGGCCAGCATTTCCACCACGTGCGCGGTGACGTCGGCGGACGGCGGGTCGATCACCGCGCCGAAGTCGCAGAACGGCAGCTTCTCGGCCAGCCGCCGGGTGTTGTCGGCGTCGAACGCGCCCCAGCCGCCGTCCCGGGACTGCATGCCGATGGTCCATTCCACGGCCCGCTGCACCGCGGGCTCGTCGGCCGGCAGCATTCGCCGCAGCGCCAGCACGATCTCGGCGGTGTCGTCGACGTCCGGGTAGTTGTCGTTCTCGAACTCGAACGCCCAGCCGCCCGGCGGCAGCGACGGCCGGCGCACGGCCCAGTCGCCGCGAACGGTGACTTCCTCGTCCAGCAGCCAGTTCCCGGCGCCCTTCAGGGCCGGATCGTCCGGCGGCACACCGGCGTCCAGCAGCGCGGTCACGGCCAACGCCGTGTCCCACACCGGAGATTGGCACGCCTCCAGCCGGCGGATCCCGTTCTCCTTGATGGTGAACGAATCCAGGCCGTCGAAGGCCTTCCGCAGCACCGGATGGTCGAGCGGATAGCCCTGAAGGTGCAGCGCCAGAATGGAATACACCCACGGCGGCTGAATCCCACCCCACCCGCCGTCGGCCTCCTGCCGGGCCAGGATCCACTTGACGGCCTTGCGGATGGAGTACTCCCGCAGCGGCTTCACCGGCAGCCTGGCGTGCAGGTGCAGAACCTTGTCCAGCCGCTGGAAAAAGCCGGCCCAGCTCAGCGCGGGCGCGAACGGCTCGTCGGGTTTTCCGGTCTTCAGCTCGGAAACGCTGATCCCCAGCGGCCGCACCGGCCGCATCGAGCCGACGACGGTCAGTGGCACCACGGTCTGCCGGGCCCAGCAGCCCCAGTCGTAGATGTTGAGCGGGAACCACTTGGGCAGCAGGATCATCTCCGGCGGCAGCACCGGCAGCCGGTCCCAGGACCATTCGCCGAACAGGGCCAGCCAGATCCGGGTGAACACCCGGCTCTTCTCGATGCCGCCGCCAGCCAGCACGAACTGCCGGGCCTTGACCATGTGGTCGGCGTCGGCGGGATCGCCGGCCAGCTTCAGCGCGGTGTACGCCTCGACGGTGGTGGACAGCTCGCCCGGGCCGCCGTAGAAGGTGGCCCAGGTGCCGTCCGCGCGCTGCTGGGACCGGATCCAGTTGGCGGTCTCGGCGGTGCCGACCGGTTCCCGGATGCCGAGGAACTGCCGCATCAGCAGGTCCTCGGCGTCCATCGTGACGTTGGTTTCCAGCTCACCCTTCCACCAGCCGTCGCTGTCCTGCAACGACACCAGGTGGTCGACGGCCTTCTGACGAGCTAGATCGACATCACTCACCGATCGCGCTCCGTCACGAAGTGCGTTATCTGCCACAGAGCCTCCCGAATATCAGAAGGCGCGCCGACGGCGTCGACACACTCGCCGGCGGCGCGCACCTGCCGATCGGCCTCGGCCTCGGCCCAGGCCAGGCCCCCGGCCTGCTCGATGAGCCGGGCGAACTCGGGCAGTTCCTCGTCGTCGGGGACACCCTCGACGAGGTACCGCGCCGCGAGCTCGTCGCCGGCCGCGGTGCCGGACGTCAGCGCGGCGACGACCGGCAGGGACTTCTTGCGCACCTTGAGATCCGCGAGCACCGCCTTGCCGGTCACCTCCGGCGCGCCGCAGATCCCGAGCAGGTCGTCCACCAGCTGGAAGGCCAGCCCGAGGTGCATGCCGAAGCGGGCCAACAGATCCACCCGCTCGGCCGAGGCGCCGGCCAGGATGGCGCCGATGGACGCGGCGCAGCGCATCAGCGCGCTGGTCTTGCCGTTGGCCATGTCGACGCACTCGTGCAGCGTCACGTCGCGGCGGCGCTCGAACTCCAAATCCTTGCTCTGCCCGGCGATCAGGTCCTGCACGGCCAAGGTGACGGCGTCGGTGGCCGCCGGCGAGGCGGCCGGCTGGAGCACTTCGACGGCTAGGGTGAGCAGCGCGTCGCCGGCCAGGATGGCCGCCGGCACGCCGAACAGCTTCCACGCAGTCGGCCGGTGCCGCCGCTCGACGTCGCCGTCCATCACATCGTCGTGCAGCAACGAGAAATCGTGCACGAACTGCACCGCGACCGCGCCGGGCACGCCCTGCTCGGCGGTGCCGCCGGCGGCCTGCGCGGACAGCAGCGCCAGCGCGGGCCGCAGCGCCTTGCCGCCGCCCTTGGTGGTCGGGTTGCCGGCCTGGTCGACCCAGCCGAGGTGGTAGCTCACCACGTTGCGGATGGACGGGTTGAGGGTGTCGACCGCGCGCCGCATCGCGGGCTGGACCAGATCGGCGGCGGTGGTGACGGGGCGCGGCAGCGTGGCGGTCACCGGGCCACCCCGCTCACGGTGGCGGGAAGCTGCTCTGACAACAACCTTGCCGCGTTCTGTCCGCTGCGCACGGCGCCCTCCATAGTGTCTGGCCACCCCGTCGCGGTCCACGCGCCCGCCAGCACCAGACCGGGCGTGCCCGTCCGTTGCGCCGCGCGGCGTCGACCACTGCCCGGCTGCTGCCGGAAAGTGGCCGTCCGCTCCTTGGTGACGAAAAAATCGGTGGGTACCTGCCCGGCGGCACCGGGCAGCACCCGGGCGATCTCCGGCA
>Ga0307511_10005381_pt1 | contig 13031 bp, 12 predicted proteins | sample 13_EM_MG_FD_200266 | JGI IMG/M metagenome (GOLD analysis project Ga0307511, IMG submission 200266) | Populus trichocarpa ectomycorrhiza microbial communities from riparian zone in the Pacific Northwest, United States - 13_EM | ecosystem: Host-associated > Plants > Roots > Unclassified | place...
CATTCACACCCTCTGTCTCGTCTCATGACCTTTGAGCATTACCAGCGGCTAGTGATGTTCATGGTTGCCAGGGATAAACGAATGCGGGAAATACTCAGCAAGTGGCAGGCGGAAATTCAGAAGAATACCCCTTACTCCTGCAACGGTACTACCCACGAGCTATACCATGGCACCATAACCTCCTCCCTTCGGGCCGCATTCGAGGGAAACCCTTGTGTTCAAGTTGTTGAGGCGCTTGGCATAGTCTTGAGTACCCACCTCACCTTTTCGCCTTGCGGGAACGGGAACGGGAACGGGTGCATGTATAACTCGCGGGGGCTTTGGAAGCACGCAGAAGGATTGCTAAAGGAGTTGGTCGAAATGGCAGAGAGTCTCCCATGGGCTGGTCGATACGCGACAATGGGTCTCGGATTTTGCTTTTTGGAAAGCTTTGGAACTCTTGATATGTACCTCCTCACTCGATCACGACATGTCTTCCCCTCACGCCTTGAAAGTAAAACATTGCCACAACAACCCTAATCGCACCGTGTCCAGTGCCAGACTCCAGCTCCATCCAGACCCAAGCACCGTGTCTGACACCTGTAGGGACTTGTTTGGGCGAAACCGTTCCTCAGCGGCGTGGCGGTACGTAACGTGAGCGTTAAACGCCCTAAAAGTGTGGCAGGCTCTCCTCACTTCTTATCCGCAGCCCCCATCATGGCCACAGAATGGAAAACTCTCCCCGGCGCAGATGTCATCCTACGCGCGCCTGGAGGGAAAGAATTTCACGCCCACACTATCGTCCTGTCCCTCGCGTCCACAGTGTTCGCAGATATGTTCTCCCTCCCACAACGACCACCCGCCGAACCCTCGCGGCTCCCCGTCGTTGACATTCACGATTCCCCAGAAGCTTTCGAGATGTTCCTCCAAATCATCTACCCCACTCCTAATCCTCCGATCAACGATATCGAAACGTTGGCGTCCATCCTCCGCCTAGCAGACAAGTACAACGCGGGGGCTGTTCTAGAAGTCCACAAGGAATACCTCCTATCGATGTGTCTCAATTCTCCGCCCGTCCACATCTACGCAATCCTCTGTGTCTGTGGCCGCGAGAAAGAGGCTGAAGCTGCTGCCCGTCGGGTTTCCTTCGCGTCTCTGGCGTCCCTGAGCTCACACCCGCTGCTCCGCGTCATGACCACTGAGCATTACCACCGATTGGTGGGGTTCATGGTTGCTAGGGACAAAAGAATGCGGGAGATACTCCGTGATCGCCGGGCAGAATTTGAGAGAAATCTCCCTTCGCCGTGCTGCAACGCTTTTCACCAGCTACACGCTGGCACAGTGGTAACCTCGCTTCAGGCGGCATTCGAGGCAAACCCTTGTGTTCGAGTCGCCGAAGCACTTGGTATAGTTTTCAGTACCTCCCCTGCGTTTTCGCTTTGTAACATCAGCTGTGTATATGGCGTACGGCGGCTTCAGGAGTTCACAGAGTTAATACTCAAGGATTTGGTTAAAATGGGAGAGGAACTCCCATGGGAACAGTAAATAGGATGTATCACTTCCTCATGTCACAACGCGTCCTCTACAAATTCGATCATCACTGGATGAAGAGAGCTTCATCCAAGATCGGAGAGAAACTGATGTTCGTGGGTTCCCAAAAGACCTCCTTGTGTTCGAAATGGCCGAAGGAATCCGTGACCCATTGGCGTTGTCGACGGAGGTGGTGGGCGGATATTCGGGCAAAGACGCGAGAGTGCATGTCATGTCTGGTAGTACATTCACTTTTGGGCGGTCCGAGCCGATGACTGGGATGGTCCGTCGACTTCTGATATCTTATGCGGTTTCGTCCTTGCCACAGCACGAAAATCCGGTCATCCAAGTGATGCAGGGTGTGAGTGTCTCTCAATTCCTCCCCTGATCACGTCCACGCGATTGTGGCCGCGAGAAGGATGCTGAAGCGGTTGCCCGCTGATTTTCCTTCGCGTCTCTGGTGGCCCTGCCTCTGAGCTTCAACAGCGACTGGTATGGTTCATGGTTGCCAGGGACAAACGAATGCGGGAAATACTTGGCGAGTAGCGGGCGGAATTCCAAACTAATCTCCCTCTGGGATGCAGTGATGCTGCTCACGAGCTATACACTGGCACCATCATAGCCTCCTCTCTTCTGGCCGCGTTCGAGAAAAACCCTTGTGTTCGAGTTATTGAAGCGCTTGCCATAGTCTCGAGTGACTCCCTCACGGCTTCGCCTTGTTCAGTCATGTACGCGTATAGCGTACGGGGGCTTCGGGGGCGTGCAGAAGGGTCGATGAAACGTGTCGGACCTTCCTCACTCAATCGTGATATGTGTCCCCCTCATGTCTTGGTAAAACACTGTCACAGTAACCCTAATCAATGGACAGCCTCCCCCCGCGTCCAGTGCCAGGAACCAGCTCCCTCCACACCCAAGCACCGTGTCTACGGAATCATTCCTCACTGGGAGCGTGGGACGGTACGTAACGTACATGTTAAACGCTCTAAAAGTGTGGCAGGCTCTCCTTACTCCTTATCACCAGCCTTCGTCATGGCCGCAGAATGGCAAACTCTCCCTGGTGCAGATGTCATCCTACGCGCATCCGGAGGGAGGGAGTTTCACGCCCATAAGCTCATCCTATCCTTCGCGTCCCCGGTGTTCAGGGATATGTTCTCCGTTCCACAACCACCACCCACCGAGTCCTCACAGCTCCCCATCGTTGACATTAACGAACCCCCGGGAGCACTCGAGATGTTCCTCCGAACCATCTACCCCACTCCTAATCCTCCCATCGGCGATACCGAAACGTTGGCGTCCGTCCTCCGCCTTGCAGTCAAGTATCATGCAGGGGCTGTCCTCGACGCCCACAAGGAACACCTTCTATCGACGTGTCTCGATTCTCCGTACGTCCACACCTACGCGATCCTCTGCATCTGTGGCTCCGAGAAAGAGACTGAAGCCGCTGCCCGCCGTGTTTCCTTCGCGTCTTTGGCGTCCCTGAGCTCACACCCCATGCTCGGCCTCATGACCGTTGAACATTACCAGCGGCTGGTGAGGTTCATAGTGGCTAGGGACAAAGGAATGTGGGAAATTCTCAACAGGCGCCAGGCAGAGGTTGAGAGGAGTATCCTTCCGCTGTGCCGTGACATTGCTCACCAGCAATATTCTGACACCCTACTCGCATCAGTTCGTGTGGCATTCGAGGCCAACCCTTGTGTTCGACCTACTGAAGCACCCGGTATCATCTTGAGTATCCCCCATCCATCTTCACCTTGTAGGGGCTGTGCATATGTCGAACAGTGGCTTCGGGAGTACGCAGAGTTTGTGCTCAAGGAATTGGTTAAAATGGCAGAGGGACTCCAATGGGAACAGTAGATAGGATGTATCGCTTCCTCATCACGATCTATCGATATCCCCCACATGGGTTTGACGAATTCGAGCATCCCTGGATGAAGGGATCGTCATCCAAGATCAGAGAGAAACTGATGTTCACGGGTTACCAAAAGACCTTGTGTTTAAAATGGCCGAAGGAATCCGTAATCCACTAACGTTGCCGACAGAGGCGATGAGAAGTGGCTGATATCTCACGAGGGTTCGCTCCCCGATCGCAATATGTCACCATCTCACATCTTGAAAGTAAGACACTATCACAGCAACCCTAATCGATGGACTACCTCACCCCAGCTCCCTCCACACCCAAGCACCGTGTGTACGGAATCATTCCCTACTTGTGGCGTGGGACGGTACGTAACATAAACTTTAAACGCCCTAAAAGTGTGGCAGGCTCTCCCTACTACTCCTTATCACCAGCCTTCATCATGGCTGCAGAATGGCAAACTCTCCCCGGTGCAGACGTCATCCTACGCGCGTCCGGAGGGAGGGAGTTTCACGCTCATAAGCTCATCCTATCCTTCGCGTCCCCGGTGTTCAGAGATATGTTCTCTGTTCCACAATCGCCTACCACAGAGTCCTCGCAACTCCCCACCATCGACGTTGACGATCCCCCGGAAGCACTCGAGAAGTTCCTCCGAATCATCTACCCAACTCCCAATCCTCCCATCAACAACATCGAAACGTTGGCGTCAGTCATTCGCCTAGCAGACAAGTACGGTGCGGAGGCTGTCCTCGACGTCCGCGGGGAATATCTTCTATCGATGTGTCTCGATTCTCCCCCCGTCCACACCTACGCTATCCTCTGCGTCTGTGGCCGCGAGAGAGAGGCTGAAGCCGCTGCCCGCCGGGTTTCCTTTGCTTCTTTAGCATCCCTGAGCTCACACCCGCTGCTCCGCCTCATGACCACTGAGCATTACCAGCGGTTGGTGGGGTTCATGGTTGCTAGGGACAAAAGGACACGGGAGATACTCAACGAACGCCGTGCAGGAATTCAGATCAATCATTACTGCAGCTACGATGCCGCTCACGGGCTGTATTCTGGCGCCCTAGTCACTTCGCTTCAGGTGGCATTCGAGGCAAACCCTTGTATTCAACCTGCCGAAGCACTCGGCGTAGTCTTGAATTCCCCGTTTACATTTTCCCCTTGTGGGGACAGTTGTACGTACAACATACGGTACCTTCGGGAGTTCTCGGAACTGGTGCTCAAGGATTTGGTTAAAATGGGAGAGGAACTTCCATGGGAACAGTAGATAGAATGTGTGTATCACTTCCCCAATCGCGATGTATCCCCCGCAAGGGTTTGGCGAATTCGACCATCGCTGAACGAAGGGATCCTCATCTATGATCGTAGGGAAAATGACATTCGTGGGTTCCAATAGACCTCCTCGTGTTTGAAATGGCCGGGGGAATCCATGACCCATTGAGGTTGTCATAATGGGTGGATTGATGCACAACGACGAGTTTCGGATTTTGCTTTTGGGAAAGCTTCGGAACTCTTGCCAATACGTACCTCCCTCACTCGATCACGATGCGTCTCCCCCTCACGTCTTGAAAGTAACAACAACCATAACCAATGAACGACCTCGCCCCGCGTCCGACACATGCAGGCACTTGTTCGGGTCGAATCGTTCCTCACCCAAGAAGTGGCGTGGGACATCCGTAACGTAAACGTTAAACGCTCATGAAAAAAGTGTGGCAGACTGACTCTCTTCGCTCCAACAGCCTCCATCATGGCCGTGGAATGGCAAATTCTCCCCGGTGCAGATGTCATCCTACGCGCATCCGGAGAGAAAGAATTTCACGCCCATAAACTCATCTTATCCCTCGCGTCTCCAGTATTCAGGGATATGTTCTCCGTTCCACAACCCCCACCCACCGAGTCCTCGGAACTCCCCATCGTCGACGTTAACGATCCTCCAGAAGCATTCGAGATATTCCTCCGAACTATCTACCCCACTCGCAACCCTCTCATCACCGATATCCAGACCTTGGTGACCATCATCCATCTGGCGGACAAGTACGATGCGAAGGACGTCCTCGACATCCATAAGGATCACCTTCCATCGCTGTCAGGCAATCTCACCCCCATCCAACTGTACACGATCCTCTGTGCCTGTGGCCGCGAGTATGAGGCTGGAGCTGCCGCCCGCCGTGTTTCCTTCGCCTCATTGAGCACTCTCGACTCGAATCCTCTTCTCCAACTTATTACCGTCACACAGTATCAACGCTTGGTGTCGTTCATGACCGCCAGGGATAGAAGGATGCGGGAAATAGTGAAAAGCCACCAGGAACAACTTCAGAAGAATAATCGCTCGTGCCATAACGACGCCCTCCACCAGTCGTATTCCGGCATCATGACCGCCTCCCTTCAGGCGGCATTCGAGGCAAACCCTTGCATTCAAGTCGCGGAAGCACTCAATGTGCTCTCAAGATGCTCTATTACGTTCCACCCTTGTAATGACCACTGCAGGTACAGCTTATCGGGGCTTCGGGATTGCGCCGAGCGGTTGCTCGAGGAGTTGGTTGGAATAGCAGAGAGGCTCCCGTGGAAAGTTTGAATAGCCTATCATCCCACCTCGATTACGACGTGTGCCCCCTAAGGGTTTGATAATTCAAGCATCACCTGACGAAAGGACCCTTACCGAAAATCGTAGGGAAGGTGATCCCCGTAGACCGTTTATGTAAAAGCGTGGCGGACTCTCCCCACTCCTATATAATCATCGGCAACCTTCCGGCCATGGCCACAGAATGGCAAACCCTTCCCGACGCAGATATCATCCTACGCGCACCTGGAGGGAAAGAATTACATGCCCATAAACTCATCCTATCCCTCGCATCCCCGGTGTTCAGAGATATGTTCTCCCTTCCACAACCACCACCCGGCCCCCGAATCCTCGCGGCTCCCCATCGTTGACATTAACGATCCCCCGGAGGCATTCGAGTTGTTCCTCCGAATCATCTACCCCACTCCTAATCCTCCCATCAACGACACCGAAACGTTGGTGTCCGTTCTCCGCCTAGCAGACAAGTACAATGCGGGGGTTGTTCTCGATGCCCACAAGGAATATCTTCTCTCGATGTGTCTCGATTCTCCCCCCGTCCACATCTATGCGATCCTCTGCATCTGTGGCCGCGAGAAAGAGGCTGAAGCCGCTGCCCGCCGCGTTTCCTTCGCGTCTCTGGCGTCGCTGAGCTCAAACCCCATGCTCCGCCTCATGACCGTTGAGTATTACCAGCGGCTGGTGAGGTTCATAGTGGCTAGGGACAAAAGAATGTGGGAAATTCTCAACAAGCGCCAGGCAGAGGCTGAGAGGGGCGTACTTCCGCTGTGCCGTGATGCTGCTCACCAGCAATATGCTTGCACCCTAGTCGCATCGCTTCGGGTGGCATTCGAGGCGAACCCTTGTGTTCGACCTTCCGAAGCACCCGGTATCATCTCGAGTGTCCCCCTTCCATCTTCACCTTGTAGGGGTTGTATACATGTTGAACGGTGGCTTCGGGAGTATGCAGAGTTTGTGCTCAGGGAATTAGTTGAAATGGCGGAGGGACTCCCATGGGAACAGTAGATAGGACGTATCGCATCCTCATCACGATGTAATTATCCCCTGGCACAAGGGTTTGGCGAATCAATCATCACTGGACGAAGGGATCTCCGTCCAAGTTTAGAGCAAAATTGATACTCACAGGTTACGAAAAAACCCTCGCGGTTAAATTGGCTGAAGGAATCCGTGACCTACTGACGTTGCCGACAGAGACGATGAGGAGTGGCTGATATTTCACAAGGTTTTGCCCCCGCAACAGCTGGAATCATATATGATCGCCCAAGCGATGCGAAAGGTGCGAGCGGATGCTGGAATTAGTACTCGACTTGATCTGTTTCTTGCTCAGGGGCCCGCAACTACTCCTCACCGGGAACCTTTATCATGACCACGGAATGGCAAAATCCCCCCGACGCAGATGTCATCCTACGCGCGTCCGGAGGGAAAGAATTTCATGCCCACAAAATCATCCTATCCCTCGCGTCCCCAGTATTCAGAGATATGTTCTCTGTTCCACAACCACCACCCACCAAAACCTCGGAACTATCTATCATTGACGTTAACGATCCCCCCGAAGTCCTCGAGATGTTCCTCCAAATCATCTACCCCACTCCTAACCCTCCAATCAACGACATCGAAACGTTGGCGTCAGTCATTCGCCTGGCAGATAAATACAGCGCAGGGGTTGTTCTCGACGCCCACAAGGAATACCTTCTATCTACGGGTCTCGACTCCTCCCCCGCCCACATCTACATGGTCTTCTGCGTCTGTGGCCGCGAGAAAGAGGCTGAAGCTGCTGCCCGCCTTGTTTCCTTCACATCTCTGGCGTCCCTGAATTCACACCACCTGCTCCACCTCTTGACCACCGAACACTATCAGCGGCTGGTGGGGTTCATGGATGCCAGAGGCAAAAGAATGCGGGAGATACTCCGCGATCGCCGGGCAGAATTTGAAGGGATTTTCCCTTCGTCGTGCTCCGACCTCACGTGGCACCAGCTATTCCTTAACACAGTGCTCGCCTCGCTTCAGGAGGCATTCAAAGAAAACCCTCGTGTTCGAGTCGCCGAAGTGCTCACCATAGTCCTGAGTGCCTCCCCTAGGTGTTATCTGCCCTCGCCTTGTAGGGGTAACCACGCATGCATATATAGTGTACGGCGGCTTCAGGAGTACTCGGAGTGGGTGCTCAAGGATTTGATTAAAATGGCGGAAGAACTCCCATGGGAACGATAAATATGTATCACTTCCTCAATCACAATGTATCCCCCCTAAGGGTTTGCTACCACTGGACGAAGGGTCCCTAACAAAGATCGTAATAGTGTTCGTGAAGTTGCTAAGGGCCCTGTTGCGGTCGGAACGACCAAAAGGACCTACGAACCCTGAAGCTGTCGACAAAGAGGATGTGGAAGGATTTGAGCAAAAACATGTATGAGAGAAAGTCCGTCAAATGCGCGTACGATGCAATTCACGTTTGGGTACTCCGAACTGATGACTATTCTGGTATCTGATATTCCACAGCATCCTACGGGGCTTCGTCCCTGCTGCAGTAGTAACATCTGGTTATCCAAGCGATGCGATAGACTCGTAACCAGTCAGCCGCATGCACGATTCTATGATTTAGGAATCGGCGCGCGCGCAGCGGCGGACTGGTCGATCTCGGGGTTCGGATTAGAGGGAACGAAGGCTGTCGCGGCAGGCCCCACCAATAGGGGAGGTCAAAATTCGGAAATCGACCCGATTCTCGCGTCCCAGCGCTCCACGTCCAGCGCTCAGCTCTCTGTGTCTGGCGCTCATTGGCGCCTGCTCATCCAAGAGGTGGCGTGGGACACTTTACAGTACTCGGACGTAAAAGTCCATGAAAGTGCGGCGGACCCTCCTCCAACTCCTTATCGATATTACTAGCGGCCTTCACCATGACCGTGGAATGGCAATCTCCCCCCGATGCAGATGTCATCCTTCGTGCCTCGGGGGGAAAAGAATTTCACGCCCACAAAATCATCCTATCCCTCGCATCCCCGGTGTTCAGAGACATGTTTTCTGTTCCGCAACCACCACCCACCGAGCCCTCGCAACTTCCCGTCGTCGACGTCAACGACCCCCCGGAAGCACTCGAGGCATTCCTCCAAATTATCTACCCTACTCCCGATCCTCTCATCAACGACATCGAAACGTTGGCATCCGTCCTCCGCCTCGCAGACAAGTACGATGCGAAGGGTGTCCTTGGCGCCCACAAAGACTACCTTCCATCGACATACAGTACACTCCCCCCCATCCAAATGTACGCGATCCTCTGCGCCTGCGGTCACGAGGAGGAAGCCGGAGCGGCTGCCCGCCGTGTTTCCCTCGCGTCACTGGAAACCCTTGATTCAAGCCCTCTTCTCCAATTCATCACCACCACCCAGTATCAACGCCTGGTGTCGTTCATAACCGCTAGGGAAAAAATGATGCGGAAAATACTCAGTTGGCACCATGATCAGATTTCGAAGAGCGACCGTACGTGTAGGGACACTGCTCATTTGCTGTACCCCAGCACCATTGTAGCAGCCATTCGAGTCGCTTTCGAAGCCAACCCTTGTGTCCAAGTGGTGGAAGCACTCGGCGTGGTCTTGAGCGCCCCTTGTACGTTCCCGCCGTGTGCGGACCACTGCAAGTACAAAGTGGCTGGGCTTAAGCAGTACGCGGAAGGGTTGTTGAAGGAATTGGTGGAAATGGCGCAAAACCTGTCGTGGGAGGATCCACATAAGGAGCAATGGCAGCCGCCACCCCGATCAAAATCCCCAGCCTACCTCTGGGATGACATTTGATACACTTCCTTCACTTTACGACCGCATGAATTTTGTATACTCTACATGTACCTCTCACCCAATCGCTCCTCAATACTCATCCCTGACTTTTTGGTGACTTTATCGCTAGCCGGGGTCCGGGTACAAACCACAACCTTTCATCCCAGAACATCTGTGGCCGGCCGGTACCCGTGAGAGTTGCTCGTAAACCAAGAATGCTTTGACACTCGTCATAGTGGCTGGGAGGATCTGCTCGACTTCTGCATGGCATCCGATACCCCACACTCTCCTCAAGCAGACCACGTATACCTCTGGTGATCATCTACTCGGGGTGTTAGGGCCCCACGAGGCGTCACCCAAGACCATCGAACAAACACTTGAATACCTGAAGGCCGGGCCGTTCTCCCGCAAACACGCCCCTCACGAACCCCCGTGATTCCTTTCTCGGCCTGAGCACGTCGCTCCAGCGCCCGGTGTGATACATTTGCACCTTGCCTTGTAGGCCAGTACCCTGGACCTGTCCCTCGCCGCCCTAAGCGTGCCACTCCTCCCCCTCTTCTCTTTCTTGCTACCCATTTCTTCTATGCCTTCACGGTTCCTCCCAAACGGAGTTTGTTTAAAGCTTTGCTGTGTGCTAGACTGTACAATCAAGCCCTCATGTAGTAGATAGGGGACACCTCTGGCCTCCGAGCTGAATGGTGACTAATAGAATCACACACACACACACACGAGGCGTCACCCTCACCCTAACAAATGTATCCGGTCACGTACTGATGGTCAATGACGCCCACTACCGGCGCGACAAAGCCCGAAGGGATCCAACGTCATCCGCATTTTTTGTCCCCTTTCAGAGAATATATGCTGTATGTTTGATACCATTACTGTTTTCCAATAGCTATGACTCCCGAATAAACCCCGCCACTTCGTGTGAGCTTCTGTTCGGTGTCGTCCTCAGCTCAGATCGGATGCTGCAACGGGAGAATCAACTATTGTCCCGAAAATGCCGACGATCAGCTCCTCCCCGGATCGGCGCCGGGACCGCGGACTCATTTTTCCCGCTTTAGGGGAGTTTGGAAGTGGTATTACTACGACAAGGGTGACCCGGGTTCGACACCAAACTACCCCTCTGCCTTTCTAACCAATCCCCTTATCCAAATCAACACCACCTCTGCGACGACAATGTTTTCGGACAGTTTAGACATGACCCACGCAGACGTCATCCTCCGTTCGGCAGATGAAAAAGAGTTCCGCGCCCACAAGGACATACTTTCGGTTGCCTCGCCTGTGTTCAGCAACATGTTTACATTTCCACAACCTCCTTCTCCCGAACCCTCATCGCTCCCCGTCGTGTACATGTGCGAAACTGGAAACGTTCTTGACGAGTTCCTTCGGTGCATTTACCCTGTGCCGAGGCCGGTCGTCAAGGATTTCGAGATGTTGGAAGCGTTGGTCTCCGCAGCGAAGAAATACGAGACAGAGGTCATCACTAAACTTGTGGGGTCGTGGCTCATCGCTCCAGAGATTCTCAAGGAAGACCCACTCCGCGTCTATGCCATAGCGCGCACCTCCAAGGACCTCCGAGATCAGGCCAGGGTCGCCGCGAAATGCACTACGTACGATATGGTCGCCGGATCCAGCCCTGATAATCTTGTTTACCTTACCACGGTGGCCCTCCGCGATTTATTCGGATACCTCGTCCTGAGGGATAAGGAAGCCAAAAGAATAATTGGGGAACCTTCGTTGTCAATGCCTCGGGATTCAAGATGCGATTGCAGCACTGAAACTAAAACCCGTTTCAAGGAAGAGATCGGGCAGGCCATCCTAGATGCGCTCTTGTCGGATCCACCGTTGAGCGTGGAGAGGGCCATCGGGTTATCTTACAAGCAGTTAATGAAAGTTAGCCCTTGTTACTATCATTGTGTGCTCGGCGCCCAGGGAGAAGCATACGCGAAGGAGCTGATGGGGAAGCTTATGGAAATATCCGACGATTTGTTGCCCTATTATTAATCATGGAGGGAGGATTCAATCGACTGGATATTCCTGCGACTCTGTTAACAATATGTATAAATGGGCTGTTTGAACCTGAGGTGAACGAGTGTGAAGCACACCCGTCCGTAAAATGCGCGATGTATCGAAATTGAACTGGGAAGACGTGGAGACGGTACGTACGTGGGGGTTTGGAAGTCCTGACGGGATGCGACCGGAGAGATCACCCTGTTAATATCAAGGCGCGTAGGGCGCTACCAATACTACTGGACCTCGATATCAATTATGCTGATATCCCCGAGAGGCTTTATTCTAACGCCTGGTGTCCCGCGGGATCTACGGCCGATCCAGGAACTGAAAGTGTCGACGATCTGCTTCTCTCCAACTCCTGTGTGAGAAGGCCAGCCAGCAGATGCCACTGATGGAATGGTTCCTGGGCGTCGAGATGCTCCTCGGGTAGAGCATGTAAGTATTGACCATCTCAGGGCTACCTTGAGTGAGTGTCTGCCGTATGGACGCTTTCCGAGAGGAGGGGGGAGATCAAGGTACGGTTCTCTCCAAGCCGATTGCCCAGCTTCGACCGTGCTTCCCCCCTTGGCCGTTGACCATCTCGAAATTCCCATCGAGCCCATGCGGTTTCGTTGTATGAGAAACGCGCCTCCAAGCAGGCAGGGCGAAAATATCGTAAGCAATCAGTGACAAATCAATGGCAGCACACGGCCAGGGCCTCCAGCTCGCCAACGCCAACACCTACGGATTACCTTAGGCACTTAAGTACCTTGGTTATCCACTTCTCCTGCGACTGCGATGCTTTCGATAGCCAAACATTCAAAAATAACGGGTCGGCCCGAGCAAAAAAAAAACCAATCCTGCCAGTAATCAGGCCACACGAGGATTAGGACTCGTTTCCGGCAATCAAGCTCAGATTCTGCGATAATTATGAGTCGATGTCTCGCAATGGCTTGACTCGGCTCGCAGCAACAATAGATATAGGACACCTGTCGGTGCTGTGGCGGGCGTCTCGAAAGCTTTGAAATCAAGTTTAGGCGGTTCACGCGAGCCCCGAAGGGCGAGACTTATAACCAATTCTAACCGTCGTTATCTATTTAAACTAGACACTATACAGTGGGGGACATGGTCGTGCAAATCACCGAGGGGTGACGGCCGGGAAAGTCCCGACCCGGGTCGGCGCAGGAGGGGGTGGTGGTGGGGGACGCCTGGTGGGCATGGGAGGCTCGGCGGGCTTCGGGGTCCAGATTGGTATACCGCGCTTAACCATCCAATCATCGAACTCTTGCGGGGAGCGGGCGAAAACCTCGTACAATGCTTGAACGGCACGAGGGGT
>Ga0307511_10005383_pt1 | contig 13029 bp, 15 predicted proteins | sample 13_EM_MG_FD_200266 | JGI IMG/M metagenome (GOLD analysis project Ga0307511, IMG submission 200266) | Populus trichocarpa ectomycorrhiza microbial communities from riparian zone in the Pacific Northwest, United States - 13_EM | ecosystem: Host-associated > Plants > Roots > Unclassified | place...
CAGACAAGTTGGACTGCGAGTTAGACCCTGTTGAAGGGTATGAAAGTTGTTGAGGACATCTTGGCAACCATCTAACAGTAGCAGAGTTGGATGGGATCAACGGAGCTGACAGGGATGATGGCAGCATTAACTCCACTGACTGCAGTGTAATGCATCCGGAGGCTCACCGCATTTCCGATGCTCTGGCAACAATCCACATTCCCCGGCCAACAGTCCCCACAGTCCCTCAGGCACAAAGTGCGTTGGCAGACCTTGAGAAGCTGCTAAGACCTTTGCGGACAAGTGGACAAGGACAGAGACCAAATGGGCTTACCAAATCCCTCGAAAGACGCTTAACTTGGATGGAATATTTCCTTCGGGCATATGTTGATAGTGGCGCTTGGACTGCAGCTGCAAACAAGACAGCCATGTTTATCGGACGGGGAATATACATATCAAGGAAACTCAGGGAATGGTCAACAGCGTTCATCCTGGATCGCAAGGACTTACCGCTGAGCAAATATGGGGTCTCCTGGACGAAATCGAGGATCAATGACAAAGACCTTAAATCAGAATTAGTCACTCACCTCCAATCGCTGGGAAAATATGTCACGGCTGCTGCGATCATTGATTATCTCGCACAGCCGGGTGTAATGCGGCGATATGGGCTCCGAAAAAAAATCTCACTGGCAACTGCGGAACGATGGATGGCTGGATGCGGATTTCGTTGGACTGTGGCTCACAAGGGTCAGTACGTTGACGGTCACGAAAGGGGGGATGTGGTTGCATTCCGTCAAAACAAGTTTCTTCCTTCGTGGTATGCACTTGAGCCGAGGATGCGGAATTGGCAGGTAGTTGAGGGGAAGGTTGTTGAAGAGCATCCTCAGGCCCCTGGGGACTCACAGCGCACTGTTGTTGTTTGGTTTCATGATGAATCAACCTTCTATGCTCATGATCGACGCAAAAAACGCTGGGTACATGCAAGTGAGACACCGACACCGCAACCAAAAGGAGAGGGGCCGTCCCTGATGGTGGCTGATTTTGTGTCAGCTGATTATGGATGGCTGTGCTCACCTGATGGAACCGAGTCAGCCAGGATCTTGTTTCGTCCAGGAAAGGGCCGTGATGGGTATTTTTCGAACAATGAGACCATCCGTCACGTTGAAAAAGCGATGGCCATCCTCGAGAAACACTACTATCCAAACGAAGATCATGTCTTTATCTTTGATAATGCACCCACTCACATGAAACGACCAGAGGACTCTCTATCAGCACGGAACATGCCTAAGGGGTGCAGAGAGTGGGGGGTTGATGTGCCAGTCCGAGATGCAGGTGGACAGGCTGTGGTGGGTCCCAATGGAAAGGTGCTGACAACAAAGGCTCGGATCACGAATGGATCCTTCAAAGATGGGACACTGCAAGAGTTTTATTGGCCAGAGGGCCATCAATATGCTGGGAAGTTTAAGGGGATGGCGCAGATCTTGACAGAACGGGGCTTCGACGTCGTGGGGCTTGAGGGCACAGTGCAAGCAGTGTGAGCCAAGTGTGACGACCTGCTGCTGTCGCCGCATTCTATTCAATCAACCGGATTTCATTAACGTTGAAACAGTCTTGGAATCCACATGCCGGGCAAGGGGGTTCCATGTGATCTTTCTGCCTAAATTTCATTGCGAATTAAATTTTATTGAACAATGCTGGGGGTATGCAAAACGGATCTACCGCTGTTATCCACCTTCATCAAAGGAATCCGAGCTGGAGGCAAATGTCATAAAGGCATTGGATTCTGTACCACTGGATAGCATGCGAAAGTAAGTAATTCTAGTATGAATATATATTGGAATGGGCTAATATACATCTAGGTTTTCAACTCGATCCCGCAGATTTATGGATGCTTATCACAAGGGGTTGGATGGAGAGCAGGCTGCATGGGCTGCAAAGAAGTATCGTGGGCACCGGGTTTTGCCATCAACAATCTTAGAGGATTTTGATAATGAAAAAAGGGAAACTAATTCTTTTGCAATTACCATACTTTAGATCGAGTACCATACTACGATAATGCTACAATCTTCTAATCGACTACACCGAAAGTCGGAGCCTCACATTTCCTATTATGGATGCAAGGCTCCGGAGTCACCGCCCCTCTTGACCGCTGCTAACCCTTTGTCACACTCGGTCACATCACGTGATATGCGTCGAAACTGTTTGAGGTCTACCTTACCTACTCTATGATTCTTGTGGGGTTGGACACTGCCGGACCCGGCCGGAAGGCGCTGTGCGCCCGTACTACTTAGTCTCTTTTCGTTTGCGTCTCACAATCCTCCTCGAGATCCTACGACTGGCAAAGAGGTGACACTTGGGTATAATCTACCTCCAGTCAACTACGGAATTCCCCTTTCTTACCTAAGGACAAGATATCAATTTTGAAGCTTGAAGACTTGAACCAAAAGACCTTCCTCATTCTGACCGTTTCGTTAGACTCTTCGCACTTTCATAATTTAGGTGAACCATGGATGTTATCGGAAAGAACCGAGAGAGAGAGATAGACAAGATTAATCTGTTCAGTGAGTCTACTACCATGGTCACACACTCCCTCCTAGACGTTGGGTGATCTGTCGACAGCACTCAGTGCTTTTATACCTATACTTGACGAACGGAGGGCTGATATAGAAAAGATCGAGAAGAAGACATTCAAGTATGGTCAGCGATATCGACACAACGTAAGCTTGTTCTCGTTGTCCACCATACAAAGTCGTGTGCAGGGCATCAACGTCTACATTTATATAGCTGGACGTATACTATCCCAAACAGGCTATCCTAACTCCCAATGGCAAAGCCCCTGTGCTGTTCTTCGTTTATGGCGGTGGATACAACATCGGCTCAAGGCAGTTCCCGCCCCCATACGAGATGGGGTATCGTGCGCTTGGCTCCTTCTTTGCACAGTGTGGCTTCGTAACCATCATACCTGACTACCGGCTCGTCCCCGAAGCTCGCTTCCCAGCTGCATCCCAAGATATTTGCGATGCCATAACATGGACGATTCAGAACGCTGTCACAATCAAGTCTTCGTCGTCGGCTCCCGAGTTGATACCGGAGATAGATGCGGAATTTCTGTTTGTGATGGGCCATTCTGCTGGAGCGGCGCATATCAAGATAATGACGATGTACGGAGATGTACGGAAGGCAGTCCCACCTCTCAAGGGCATGATATGGAGCGCCGGGCCCTGGTTTTTCAATATGAAAGGGGAGTCGTTCGAGACAAGCGGCCCTGTGAGATTTTATTTCGGAAGCCCTGAGCAGCAACGCGAACGCGAACCTCGATCACTGTGGAATAATTTGACAGACGAAGAGATAAAGGCATATCCAGATATTTTGTTGGTCCAGGCAGAGAGGGAGCCAGATTGGCTGCAGATTACGGGTGAGGAGATTTCGAAGGACTTGGAGAGACGATTGGGGAAGAAACCACAGAGGATCGTTGGGGTGGGGCATAATCATGTCAGTCCCAATTGGGCACTTTGTTCTGGCCAGGGAGAAGAATGGGGGCATGAAGTCGTAAAATGGATGAAAGAAAGAATCCAAAGTCCAGCACATGTGTGACTGTTCGTAATTAAGGCATCATACCCCCAATGGAATGTCTCAAGTGTTTCGGAGTAAATCGCCTGCCCACGCAACAATTCTGTTCAGCTGTAGCCATCCACGATTCCATGTCCCTGGCAGTCACTACTAGAACAAATTCTGATTTATTCTAGGCGATGTAGTCGACTTCAACCATCTCCTGTCCGAATATCCTTGCGCGCAGACCAAAAACAAACGAAGGATCTGAAAACGTCACTGCTAATGATAGAGCAAGTGGCACCATTGCCATCATCGAACACTAGATAGAATCTTCAGAATTATCTCAGTGTTACATACGTGATGCTCGTGTATATCTGGGACAGTATAAGTACATTTTGGCTTCACCGTACACTACTCCACCGATTCCATCCTTTCCCTTGTCCTGATCTAAACATGACTATCGCGTTGCGAGTGCTGCAAGTAGTACATCCGTATCCACTTTAGCAGCTGCAAGGAAGGAGCGCTCATGAGTAAATTTTGCATACACCACACACCAAAAGGACCGAGTCTCCTACCTTTTAATACCAGTCGCATGAACGTTTGTGCCAAGTGCGGATGATCCTGTTCGAGCTGACACATGCTCGTTTTTGAGAGCTTCCACACCACCGCAGAACGCTCGACCACGACCGTTGCGTTCCGGCTAAGACCGGACAGCGCAGACATTTCTCCCGCGAGTGTCCCAGACACCATCGATTCCTCGATCACGGGTGTATGCTTAGCGAACTTGTAGGATGCCCGAAGAATACCTGATTGGATAAGGTACAGCCCATCAGAGGCATCCCCAATTTCCCAAAGTATGTGCCCTGCTGGGAGTGATACACGCTCAAAATAAGGGACTAATTTGGTGAGCACGTCGTGATCGACTTCATCATATGATTGGAATGTCTTCAGGAACGTGTTGAAAGGTTCCAGGGCCACATCCTTTGCAAGAATTTCTGGACATGCACGATGAGCATTGACGCTGGTCGACCTCAATAATGAAGACTTACCACCAGCGATTGTTCGTTCGCCTGCGTTTCGCAAATGAACTTCTCTTGGAGTGCCTGGAAGGGTGTCTTGGAGATTGATATCCAACGCCTGCCGTCCTGGAAGGGTCGAACAAACTTACTGTTATGCTATAATCCAGAGCAAGCGAAACACGCACTGATAGGCGTGCTCTCTGTCTTCTGCACCCTGAACCAAGCACGAAGATACGCATTCTCTGTCCCTGCACGTCCATCAATTCACGTAAATTCATAGTATACTGCAATCCCCACTTACATTCCATGGCATCATTCAGCGTTTCGCAGCGTTCCACCTGCGGCTCCTCCAATATCCCAGAGCTCGCTAGCGCCTTGCCAACCGGAGATTTTGACGACGCGCCACAAAACACCAACAAAACACCCTTAGACGCGAGCAGTCTCTGTACTCTCACAAATGCTTCAGCAGACGACATGTCTACACCCGCTACCAGCGTGAGGTCAACGATTACAAAGCGAACAGGATCCCGTCGCCAGTTCGGATTATTGACGATGCCCCGTAGCTTGTCTTCGACGTGCGCAATTGTACCGAAGAATAGAAATCCCTGTAATTGGAGAATACGCGTTTGCTTGGATACTTCCCGGATATAGGCCCTATGTGCAGCGGGACGTCGCACGGTCGACATGGCCGCATCTCCCGAGTAGAATACCCGTATACTTCGTCTCTGGGAGTTTTGTATGACGAAGAAGAAACCTTTGGGAACGGCGCGAAAATACAAAATTTACCAAAAACATTTATAGATGAACGGTGCAACACTTACAGCTGACGACGATACCGAACAGGATACCGATCACAAAGTCCCAGACAGTCATGGTGACCATGATACTTATGATCGTGAAATACTCCATCCTATGCTCAGTCGGCATGGCTCGTTCATGTGGGATCAAGTACTCGCACCTGCTAACACGGTGGCGTGTGTCCCAAAGTGCCTCTTTTACAAGATCGATGCCAAGCACAATAACGAGTGTGCTTACGACCACCACCGCTGGTACACATCCATCAGAGGGACATTATCCAGAAATTCAAAGACATACGGATATAGGCGATCGGCGCTGTTCCTATTATCAAAAGGAGAAAGCTGACGACTGCAAGCAAGAAGCCTGCAACTCTGTTGCCACCTCCTAGCCGATAGAAGCTACACCATTGTCAGGCCCACACATATATGAGTGCGCGCGGAATACCCACAGTAAGGTGTTGACATAGACGAGATAATTAGGACTGGAAATCAGTCTCAGCAAGAATCAGAATGATCGTTGCAGTGAGGCGTACACAGAGCCAAGAAGCCCAGACAACAGATTGGAATACCCGTGACCAACAAGTTCCCGATTGGTGTCGATATCCTGATCCAGTGAGACGGCTATTGGGCCAGAAGGTCACACAGTCAATAGGAAGATGGCCTGAAGTGGCACTTACATAAAGCAGGGACATTGAGAGGCGGATGCAAGACGTTAAAGATAAGCCTATTTCAAATGTAAATATATGAACAGACTGCGTCCTGCGCCCAAAATACGCACAGCGCAAATTGGGTAGACAGTGTACTCCATAGTGGGGTCCACCTGATCAAGTTCAGGTCTCCAAGGTGCGTGCGTGTGAGCTCCCATGAACAACGTTGACAGTCGTGCAGTATACTCACCGTAGTATGAGTAAAATTCATACCACTTTTCTCCCGTTCCCTGGGCCGACTCGAAGAGCCATCCCTCCTTGCGAAGGTTGTCCAGATTAAGACTAGCCGCTGCAACGATCACATAAAAGGCAACAGGTATAATTAAAAAATCTAAGCACGTCAGCATTCGAATCGCGAATAAGTCGCATGAAAGCGATCGACTCACAGACGGGGAATATGAGCTGATGCTTCCAGCGTGCCGTCATGACCCTCAGAAAAACCGCAAGGATTACAGGGAGGACCCATTGTGCGAGCGTATGAGAATTGGAAACAAAGTACCGGAGTGTCTCGAGTGTGGGTGGATCAAACGCATCCGAAGGCAATCGAGTGCTGACCGTTAATCTATTGAATATCACAAGTTACGGACGGACCGGCACCGAAAGAGGGGGAGTTATCTGTCGATCAATCGTTGGAACGCGGATAGGCGGCTTACCCCGTGAGAACGAGGAATACGCCAACACCACCGATGCACCTGCATAACAATATTTCGACGTCAACCAGTCTCCGCTCACCGTCAGGGCTTCATGCCACATACCCAACCAAAATATGCCTGGGAAAGAATCCTATGAGGACCCCCAGACGGAGGTAACCAAGCAGGAAAAATGTAAGCCCTTGGGAAAGAAACGTGTTATGGATTTGCAATGCTTGAATAGGAAGGTACAGACCTGTAAGGAAAGAAGATAACGCAAAAGAAACCAGGGTGGTCGCAATCACTTCAGGCACGTTCTCCTCGCCCACCTCTCGTGCAATCGTTGTCGCAAGGATATGAAAGAAGGGCTAGGGTTGCACGAGTGAGGAAAAGGACGTTCAAAAAAACCCATTGGACATACAACTACTTCAATCATCATACTTCCATTGGCGCCTGCGAAATTACTACCGCCGAGTGTGAATACCAATTGGGCAATCACAGTACTGCGGCGCAATTTGTTCAGCAAGGTCTGTGCCGCCATGCGGATCCGGACTACTTACGAGACAAAAAAGAGAGAAACACCCATCCCTCCAAAAGGGGCAAAGACACCAGACGTTGGAAAGATTATCATGCCATCTTATCGCATTATTAGTAATTATTGGGAATGCGCTTGGTGTTTACTTACAGGAGAGACCATCAAGAACGTTCAGTAATGCGCCTAAAAGGACAGCAGGAATGGCCAATATAGCTGTCCTTGCCAACACGTCCAGACCCATGGGCTCCAGCGTTGTCCACCAATGACGAAACCTCTTGGGAAATCCATGTATAGTGGAATTCTTGTGGAGAACTGGGCCAGAGGGACTGCGAGTAACAGTGGTTTCGTGCGGGGGAGAACGCGGATGAAGCAGAGGGGTTCTTTCACTTGCTACATCTGGTGCATCTTCACGACCCGTATTTTCGCAAGCGTTGCTTCGACGATGATCATTGTACCCTGTGTCGGATAATTTCTTAGTAAATGAGGCGAGATGCGTTTGTAAGGTCCTGTCGGACGACGACTGCGAACGCTCTTCTATGGGAGGCAAGTTTGGACTGAACGGCGGGGTGCTACCGAACGCCGAGCTGTCGGTTTCTCTGGATGGGGAACGTTTTCGGGCCAACAAGAGCGAGAGCCCAGAAGGAATGAACGGAGCAGGCTCTGTACAACCCCTGTCTGACATCGACCCTAAGTTTGGGAGTGCCAGTTGCGATGCGTTAGTAGTCTGAGAATCTGAGGTGGACGTGGAAGAGGAAGAGGAAGGGGAAAAGTCAATGCTGGCTGAAAGGTGGGCGTTATCCGGGTCTGCATTTGTATTGTGGCCCAGAGCAGCGAGAGAAATGAAAGAAGACTTACGAGCAGAAGCCAACGGCGGTTCCTGAAGCAAGGGAAAATCGAAGGACTGGCCGGGGGAAGGGAAATGCATATTGGAAAGCTGAACGGTGCTATCACGTATATCACCCGACAAACGCGGTTGGGTGTGGATACGCGAGGTAACATAACTCCTTGGCCGGAGAAGTCTGATGAACGAATGGGTGGAGGTTAGAGGGCCACATTGTGAGCATGGATATGTATGAGAGACGTGATATGGCAATATCTGCTACATGCTGCAGTAAGAAGGAGCAACGTACCCAGCCCGATGGAGATGTGCCCCGTCTGGGGGGGAAGAAAACGAGGGTAATATGTCGCGTTCACGATACAAAATTGCGCCCCTGTTGCGCAACTCGGAATCACTACATCCGTGTGTGCTCATCCGTGCTTCGTTTGACGACGATTCATTCGTCGAGACGGAGACCATTGTCTCAACAAGTCCGAGGAGATTGCGTTGGGAGATGTCCAGGTTCGTCGGCGTCATGGGTCATGATCGTTGGTTTTCATGCGAGGATGGCGGGTTGAATGCTGGTAGGCGTCTTATCCGCTGCACAACAGCGGATGAGTCGAGACTATTTTTCTACTCGAGCCGCTATTTCTGTGACGGTCAAATATGTCATGATAAGACACAGCCACACCCAATTGTCACGTGAACTCGCGCTGCCTCTTTGCTTTTGTCGCCGCTGGCAAACAGAATATGTCCAACACAATCCCACTGTAAGCTCGTCGTATTCATGCATTCACCATCTATCTGACTGTTACACAGCTACCCATTGTCTAATTTCACATTCAGGTACGACTGTACTTGCTCATACAAAGCTTGTTATTTCCGATCTGACGAGCATATGATTTAGCACCAAAGAGGCCCAGCCTGAAGAGGACCCCTCCGTTTCGGCCCGCCTACAGCGCCTTCAGAATAATTATGAAGACTTTGGAATGCGGAGAACCGTAGAAGGCGTCTTGGTCGTGCACGACCATGGCCATCCACATATCCTCATGCTCCAAATTGCCAACGCGTTTTTCAAGCTGCAAGTCTGCTTTTCTTGCCGGCCGTCTATATATCCACCTTTCTCTTTGCAGACCAGGGGACTATCTCAAGCCCGGCGAAGACGACGTCGAGGGCCTCAAGCGGAGACTGGACGAACGTCTCGCCCCACCCCCAGAGTCCAAACAGTTTAATGCATCACATGGCGTCGACAATGAGTGGGAGATCGGTGATTGCCTTGCGCAGTGGTGGCGTCCCAACTTTGAGACGTTCATGGTCAGTAACTTGATGCCCTCGTGATTATATTTATCTATTTCCATTCCAGTACCCATTCATACCTGCGCATATAACCAAACCAAAGGAGTGCAAAAAGTTATTTTTGGTGCATATGCCCGAACGCAGTACGTTTCATCTCATTCGGTGCCGCACCGACGCATGATAACCACGATTGTTCAGAGGTATTGGCTGTTCCTAAAAATATGAAATTACTAGCCATTCCACTGTTCGAACTGTATGACAACGCCGCACGGTATGCCCTTCACGCATTCGTTTTTACAGCATGCGTTGATGATTGGAAACATAGGTACGGTCCGCAGCTGTCTGCTATCCCTCATTTATTGTCCAGGTATAACTTCATATACCAGTAATTCAAGTTGTGCCCTATCGAGACATCCTTTGGCCCATTGCTGTGCCTTTTCTGTAGATGGACGCTGTTGTAATCCACTTAGCATGTCGACAAGCAAGATGATTGCGCTGACTGAAGCGGGTTGTGTGTATTATCATTCAGGGTGCCTTGGAAGTCTGAGTTCCGTGCGCTTCTCGATAAGCCTCCGGTTATTAACCACAACACCGCTCATCCTGCCAATTCCTCTGCAACCTCTCACACTCTGGTAGTATTTGAGTCCCGCTCATGACATTTCAAGGGTTCCTATTCATATCGCATCGAACTGTCCAGTTCCCTAAAGCAAAGAGGAATCCACAACGTATTTACGCATCCACGTACCGAACGACGACCGCCTGTTCCCTGGTCAATTAGACGAACAAATCCCAGAAATCGGCGGGACCGCTCGCGAATGGACCGTCGACAAGATCCTGTCGCATCAAGGCAGTCACGCGGACCCCAAGTTCAAAGTCCTCTGGACGTCAGGCGATAAAACGACGTGGTTACCCTACGGTGAGATAGCATATCTTCGTGCGCTTACTGACTACTTGGAAGTATTGACATATCGCAACTGACCGATAGCAATATCGGAGACGCATCGGACGATGAACTCGATGCGACAACTGGGTATGTGGCACTATGCATCTGTTGTCCTAATACATATTGCCCTGTCCATCAGGACACGCAAGAGCAACGCGCTACTCTGGCACCAGGCCCATTTGCCTACCACGGCGGTACGATCTCGTCTGAGCAACAGCGTTGATAAAAGCCGCCTGTGATATTCCTCACAGATCCTTTTCGACGAGCCCATCAACGGACTTTGGGCGCTGGACCCAGTTGAGCCCCCATACTCGGAGACGCGTCCGGACCGAGAACCCGGAACGTCGGGCAAGGAGCTGGCGCCTAATTGCGCGCGCAGTAGTCGCTGTGTCCCACGCATATGAACGTTGATCAGGACCGTGCCCCGATATATTGCTAGCACGACGCGGGAGCTTAAGAAGAGACAAGGGCCATCCGTTCACGCATCGCGTTTCACCTCGGACGGAGACGACATCCTTAGGGTGCCGACTCTATAACAAGCATCGTTGCTCTGCTCGTACACCGTACCGAGCGCACACACGCCCTAATGGTCGAACCAAACGACAACCCTTCCACCTCAACTGTTTCGTGATGAGCGCTGGAGATCCCACCAGTCCCCCTGCCGAGTTCATCCACCTCGACAACGAATCCTATAACGTTCGCGTCGTCACTAAGGACGGCGACAGCTATTATAAAAGCTACCATTACGAACAGATCCGCGATTTCTTCACTCTAGACCATCAGCTTCGCAATAGGGAATTCCCGTCCAAAATTCCTGGAGGCTATGACGACTTCTGTCGTGCCTTCGACAGGGACGCCAAGAGAAGGAACTTCACCGGCGCCGCGTTCGCTCCTCTCCAGTACAAAGGGCTGGAGCCCGTTTCCATAGCATGGGATGCTGGTAGTATCCGCCCGCCCACTGTCTGGGAAGTGTTGGGACAGGATGCGGACCTCAGGTCTCACTGGGAAAAGATGGGATGCCGCGAAATGACGCACGTAAAGGAGGATTTCCTGCTCATGATGGCCTGAAAATACATGAGTAACGAACTGCAGAAGGATCAGGTGAAGCAAAGAGCATACGACGAGCGAGAGAATAAACGCCAGCGCAAAGGCCTTTGCGCGCCCGAGACCAGCGGAGGTCGTGCCGTTGGAACCGGGACTAAATTACCTCGAGAGCGCCGTCGTCGTGGCCGTTCGTCTTCGAGCCCATCCCCTAAACGAAACTTTTGTCGCCCCCCTGAACCTTCCCTTAAACGTTCTCGCAACGGTTCCGTCGTTGGAGAAGCTGGCCCCAGCACTCTCCCTATCGCTGATGAAGGTTGGCATGGGAAGGGAAGGTAGTGGTTTGCCCAGGGGTTCAGTGGTGGTATCTCCATTAAGGGGCAGGCTACTAAAGTAACGAAGGTAGACAAGAAGGGAAAGGGGAGGTGCGACTATCGGTATTGACGACGTCGAAGATTTTATACCAAGAAACGCTCCAATTGAATTATCTGGGCAACGTGAATTAAATAATCGTCTTCGGACAAGCCGAGAACGCATGCGGGACGTGCGTAAAACTTATTGACCCCCCATGCAATCATGCCAAACATCTCGCAGTGATTGGTTCGTAGACCCTACGACACTGCACTCATCGTTGGTACTATATGATGAAGGTTCTACCGACTATCATAGGTCGAAAATGTAAAGAGAGGTCGCGCAAGTCCTCCCATGATCACCTTCCAGATGTTCTCATACGAAAAATTTGGGCCAACGACAGAAAAGAATGGACAACATATTCACCACTACATATATGTGCGTCGGTCCAAGTCTAGTTTCACGTACTAGCCGCAAACAGGGGGATATAAATAGAAAATATTTCAAGCTTTCCCGGGCCGTATCCAGCAGATGCTATGGTCGGTCCTTTCACTAGGTCGTCGTAGCCCAGCCTATCTCCAGAGATTCGTTTGAAACCAAATTATACTGCCTTGGGATATGACTATAGTACAGTATTCCTGCTTTAAGCCTACCTCTACGGAGTAGATCAATTCGCCAGATCGTGGCTATTCTACCCAGAAAGTAGCGGTCTAACGATGCTATCCAATAATGATGACTCTGAACCCGTCCAGCTCAGGTCAAGTAACTCGACGCCCTCCTGAACCACATCTCTTGTCTGCTGCCGACCGCCCCACGTAATGCGAGGGGTCCATGCTACCAAGTGCGCACCTATGTGACCCAATGCAACACGTGCAGTTGAAGTGTCCATCGCTGTATTACTCCGAGTCTGCTTGTATGCAGAGAGGAAAGACCTGATTGTGGTTTTGGCGGATTCTTCACGATGTGGGTGGAACCTCGCAATGAGATAAAGCTCCGCGCAGAGCTGGCCCAAATCCAACGCTGGCAGACCTGTCTTTGCCAGTTCCCAATCTATAACGTACAATTTATCCAGAGCCTCGATTGCACCATCCGCTCCCCGTCGCAGCGATACCAAGATATTCCCTGGCCAAAAGTCGCCATGGGTCATGACAACTGTCGAGGAGTGGATCTCCTTTGTCCTCGTCTCCGCCAGCTTTGTGATGGTCACTAACTTCTCCTCCGGAAGCTCTAGGCAAGGATCCTGAAGGTGAGGAATATCATTGTCTCCACCTGTCAGTGTGGAGACGAGTCGACCGTATGTCACGAAGGCCGAGACCATCTTCCCGCGCTCATTACTTGCGAACAGGCTTAGGTCAACGTCCGG
>Ga0307511_10005384_pt1 | contig 13028 bp, 12 predicted proteins | sample 13_EM_MG_FD_200266 | JGI IMG/M metagenome (GOLD analysis project Ga0307511, IMG submission 200266) | Populus trichocarpa ectomycorrhiza microbial communities from riparian zone in the Pacific Northwest, United States - 13_EM | ecosystem: Host-associated > Plants > Roots > Unclassified | place...
TATGTATTTATATCTTATATTTTTCCATTTATCCGTAGTGCTCCATAGTCCCGTAATTCTCAATAGTTCCGAATATATGAGATAATTATATTAAAATATTGTTGTAGCTGTTAGATTGATGGGTGGGCTGGGCCCATTGATGAATAGGCCGTATTGACGTATGGGTCAGAACATCTACGTGATTAATTGCCCGCACAAACCCATCCGAATATATTGTACGAGACCACGGCATAGCGGCAATTCATACACCCCTCCCCTACATTGCTGTAAAAAATCCCCTATCACGACCAACGCTGCCTCCACTTTCATTCTGCATCGTCCCTCGGTTCCTCTCCATGGTCATCATCCGAATCATCTCCGACCTAGTCCATTTCCGATCCAAGCTCGGACACAGAATCCCTCCCTAGGCTTTCTCGGACATTCTGAGAGTAGCACTCCCGTTGTATCGCTGATGGTGCCCTTTACCAGTACCAGCACTGTTCGGCGCAGTGCCCAAACTTCCCACGGGGTGCCATCGGATTCCCTTCTTCGATATCGTGTGCTAAGGTTATGTAATTGGTTGAGAGGCTGTTGCTTTGTGCCGCACCTGCGGCTCCGTGGTATTGCCCAATCCGCTGCTGCCAACAGATCCAGTGTCAATCGTCCTTGCAAGAGCTCAAAAGCTGCACATGAGAGGGAAGGGCTCGCAATGGCTGTTCCCTGAGGTCTGGGTAGCTATTCTTGTTGTGGACGACGAGGGCTAGATATCTCCTGCTCTAGTTATATACAATGTGAACCAAAAGTGTCGGACCACCCTTGGATTTACACACAAAGTGCCGGATTTCGAAGACCCACAACACCGCTAATATGAATTAGCTAGAAATATAGGATTAATTAGAGTCCTTTTATTAATGGACTTCGTTAGGAAACAGTTGATGGGTAGGAATTCACTAATATATATGGGGTTTAGTGCAACTTGGCACATTTTGAGACGCCACTCATGATATCTAACCTTGTTCACAAACTATCAAAAGTATTGTCTCGATATCAAGAAATAGGACCGAACATCTGAGGGTGATCTAGCTCAATAATGCTTTGAATTAGAGGTACTCCAATTTGTATGAGTTTGCCTATAGTAGTGACTTTAACCATCATCTATTGACTTATGAATCCCTCCTTAGAGCACCCACCGACCCCCGCTAGTGTATTTATTCATATGTTCAAGCCATTGCGTGTGCAGTATCGGGGGCCACATTTCGCTTGCTTGCACCGCGCCGGGCCCCACTGGAACATGAGCCCCGGCTATCATTGGCCATGCACTAAGTCCCCGTGCCTATCGATGCATTAGAAGGTAGCCTCGTCTACGAGCACAGCCTCATCCGGTGTGTTGATCACCATCACTAGGCCTTCTACTACCCACCCCTGTTGGGCTTACTAAATCCACCTCCACCGAATAAGTACTTACGATGATGGATCTGTCGACTATTGAGAATATTGGTTCTCCGCCACAACGGTCGCGAAATCCGACACTAGGAATGGGGGTAGGCCAGTATGTTATTTTTTGGAACATCTCTATCAAACAGGGTTGAAATGTAGCGTCAGATATACTAATGAATACAGGTGAGTCTTATTGGCCCAGCGTATAGAAAATCTGAGGAAAACTGACTCTATTTGGGGGAGGGTTAATCTTGAAAACTGCTCTGTCCATAGAGATTTGGGTAAAGCTTTCAATAGTTAGATACGCAATAGGGAATATAAAATATCTTGGGATGTGAACGTGATAAATAATGAGTTGGTTACCGGAGGTGTCTTATTCAAAGAAAAGGGTAAATCCAGGCATATACCTAACAAGAGGGGTCCAGGTTTAACACCGGGGAGCGTAAGAAAATTACCATTAATATAAGGGAACTTTTAAGGGCTCAGAGGCCACTCTTTGATAGAGATATTCCAAAAAGTACCCTACCTACCCTCCCGCATAATCTCAGGGGTAATAGTACTCCCACACAGAAATATTCAAGATACTTTGTATTAAGGCTTAAATACCAAGTATAGGCATTAGTCGTGGCCTCCTAACGCCCTGATGCAAATATTTTTCTTTCCAAAACACCCTATCTATATCCGCCAGATATTTTCGTGAGCAAGGCATAGTCCCTTCTCTACTTGAACACCACTATGTCTAATATTTCCCTAAAGTTTGAGTGCAATTGACCTGAGCTATACGCGGTATCATGTTTAGTTGTTTACCATAATTTGAAACCCGGATACGCACGTTAATCCATTGCGCCTTGCTAGGGGGATTGGAGTTAAATTGTGGGATACCCTGAGTTAGGTGGGGGAATGAGGTGTGGAGGGGTCTGGAGTCGATTTGTTGTATGTGGATGATGCGTGGGTGGCGGCGGAGGTTTGGTAGGAGGGATTTGTGGGGGTTGGGAGGGATTTATACGTTTATAGATAGACGTGCGTGGGTGGGTGGTGGGTGGGTGGTGGAGGTGGTGGATCTAGATTGCCTTTTCCGTTGTGGTTATGACTATGAGTATAACTGACTAGCTGTTTATCGGATATCCGTCTGACTAGATCCACATATATAGACAGATCTTGACCGTTGCTGTAGGAAAAAGCAATCACTAGTGACTTCGATGAGGCAACTTGGGTTTAGAATGGTGGATTAGTAGCTGGATATTTTAATAGCTTGATAGATGTAAGACACGTACCTTCTGGGAAGTATAAATTTCCTCTCTGTAGTTTTAAGACGTAAAAATTCTGGGGGAAGCGGTAAAGTTCTAAAAATTACGAGCAGTCAGAGTGTTCTGGTAGGTATTATAGTATCACGCGAGGCGGGGGGGTATTTATTTTTGTTTTTATAGCGGTCTTGGCCTACTTTGGGCACGAGCCAGAGTATTTCCTACAGTTCTTGCCCCCTGGTGTGGATATGACGACATGCATCATGAGAGAGTGCCGTTTCGGGGGATACAGTCAAGCCCCTATAATAGCATAGGCATGCGGACTCAATGTATGAAAATTTGTAAATGTACTATACGGAGCTTGCGGGGATTTGCTTGGACTTCTATACCCCATATACGATAATCTACGGTATTGGATATTCTTATCGATTTTACTCTACAATCAGCCCCTTCCCCTTGTCATTCCCGCCGCTAGGAGGATGACCCGGCAGAGAGTGGGACAAGCATATCCAAGGGTAGGAGTTGGCACATATGGTTATTGTGTCATGTGCATGTTCAAGAAAAATAAATGCAATGAATCTACAATATGCTCCATTTAAACAGACATACTATCTGAGACTAGGTTGCATCAGAGGAGCGATAGACAGCAAGGGATTTTGTTAACTCATTGACATGGATTTCAAGTACTACGCATGTGCACGTGATTCCACGTAAGAACTAATTATAAATGCATAACTCCCGCATAAGAAGTTTGGGTTATATATGCTATTATAGGGTTTGGCTATATTTTAGACTAGTAGCATGTAACGTGCTAGGGCAGTGCCCAAAGTGGGTATTTATAAGAGTATCAATTCGACTACTTGAGTAGTAAATAGCAAATGTACGGAGTATTACTTGAACAAATTCTAATGTGCCAACACCTACCAACTGACTAAATAATGAAACTACAGTGCCTAGGAGAAAGTTATAACACACCTCAGACATGCATGAGACATGCATGCCTAGGCTCAGATATGCAATAAGGGCCCTTCGTATACCTCTGCATAGCAACTATATTTCAGGTTTAATAGCCCTCAAAAGCCTCCGATATAGTCCCGTAATGTGAAGCCCTCCTCCGCAATTTAGTAGCCCTCAAAAGCTTTATTTTGGTCGGTTTATGCAATCTTATGCCTTGTACATTATTCACGCTAGAAGCTTGGCCTGAGACAAAAAAAGAAAAAAAATATGAGTGCGTTATAACTTTCTCCCAGGCACTGTATATCTCGAATCCTGCCTCGCCATGGCTCCAGCCAAATGCGAAACAGGGAAGAAGAAGGGCTCAAAAACTTCAAAATTGTTGCGACTGTGGTCCCCTCGATGTTTGAATAAATATTCTTGTAAACAGCTGGGGCTATCTCGTGGTGCTCTTTGTTTATCTGTTATTTACTGCGCTGGTTATTGGGTTCTGACCATTCGCTAGGTTCATCGGGTCGCTTGTCGGTGCATTCGGACAACTAGAAGCAGAGCAAAGGTTATTGATTTCTTTCGTCTTGATGAACGTACAGGAAGGAGAGTGAGGAGAGAAAGCAGAGCGAGAATAGCGGAGTAAATGTTGGAATCACGGGAGATCGATATCACGGGCGTCAGCTCATCTAAAAGGAGAAATTCGTGAGGAATGGGAGGAACTGGGATCCTTAATGTGGAAAGTCGTGAGAACGGGTTAGACATATAAGGAGCGTATTTCTCTTGGTTGATGGATTTTCTTTCATAGGGCCATCAGCACGGTAGACATAGCAGTCCACATCTGATCGCTTCATTAACTCTCACGCAAATATGTTCTCTTCTACCTACAATTCGGCTGTTCAGAGCCTCATAATTCTTACAGCGGGAAGAGAAAGGACAGCGAGAGGAGTGAGCGGAAGACAAGAATGGAAAACGAGAACAGAAGACAACAACGAGAAGCTTTAGAGTCAACCACATCAACACCCCAGACCCAGAGAGAAAGAACATAGGACTAAAAAATAAAAGCTAGCATCGCTTCGTTATCCATTTAGATCGCCTCGTTACCCCAGTGTCATTCTTGACCTGATTCTTACTCTCAATCTTTCGCCTCTTTGCCATTGTCATCCTTGACCTTCGTTTGTGTAATACTAATCCCACGCTGCATTTTAGCAGATGGGTCACCCACCTGGGCCCGATCCTGCAGCATTCATGCTATTGCTGCAACTGTGTTCTTCACGGTCTTCCTAAGGTCTTTATCATTGTCGATAGATGCAGCACATAGAAGGAGTATGTCCATACAAGCCTTCTTATAAACTTTCCCATCGCTCGTTAGAACAAGATAGTGCCAAGATAGATGTAGTCAAATTCGTCACGCTTCCGTTGTCTTTGATTTTCTTGCAGCATTGCATTAGGTTCATTGCGATGCCTTGATTTATCTTACTCTCTTTGACCACGCAGATACATAGTAATTTTCTCCTCCTTTGAAGATGCTGTTATCAACGCGTTGCCTCTCGTAGCCTGTGCCCTCGTCGTCTGTGATAATCCTTTCGGCGTCTATCTGGGTGCCGGGAACCAGCAGCGCCGCTGCAATTAACACTGGTGATATGAATTCCCTACAGACCGCTTCGTTTCGGGATTGATCGCCAATAGCACGAAGCTTCATCTTGATATCCTGGATTCAAATGGCAAGATGTGTATTATCTTCGGGGCTAGCGATTTGTTGTGGAAGGAACTCCGGTACTTCTTCGTGACGACGATAATTGAATTTTTCCAAGAAGCTTCTTATATGATGAATATGGCCTCCCCTTTGGCGCTTACAATTTAATATTCAGTACCCTTTGGATTCTTGGTGCCAGGGTCTGCAAGAGGTAACGCAGGGTGTTATCATCGATCAGCTGTGCCCAGGTTCCTCCACCAATAATCCCTCGGTAAGAGATCTCAAGGCGTTCCATGCCTCCTTCTATTGGGCCGACCGCATTGTAGCAAGCCAGGGTAATCTCAGACAAGGTGGCATTTAACGGATCAATCGCTAAATAAAAGGCTTTTTTCCTTCCCTCCCATATGAATTTACCATGAAGACAGGTTTGCCAGCGGATTGAAAAAATAGTTATCAGCATGAGGTATTGTATGTTGACTGTGGCAGGTGGAGCTTACGTTGTGGTGATTTGATCACAGAAGTGATGAGCTCAATAATGGTGTTGCCCCACCCCCTGAGTAAGCTTGGGAAGACGATGTCCACAGGCATTGTTATTATCGATAAGGTCGATATCTTCATCATCGAGAAAATATTCTTCCTTATTGGCCTCGAAGAGCCTTTTCACATGTGTTTATTCTACTCTCGGTAATTTGGAGGGAGATCGGGGGGGATTTGGGGAGTGCAGTGGGTGCCGTGGGTGTCGTGGGTGTCGGGAGTGGGGTCCCCCGTTGGAGGAGAGGCTGGCATACTGGCACGAAGCTGGCATGGTAAAAGACACTGTAGACAGAGTTCCGGGGTGATTAGGTGGGAAGTTAGGAGTGAGAGAAAGGAGAGGTGTATAACAGGAGATCGTGAATTAAGACCAATGAATGATGAGGCCGATTTATCTGTAATGCAAACGACTACCGGTAACGCTGTCACATGTCAAATATGTTCTGTTCCGTTGCGGAATCAGGCCAAACCAGAATGGACCAGGCTATACCGGAATGGACCAGAACAACAGCATAGTTCTGGCCATAGGAGCGGTCGTGCCAACCAGACTATAGTTCTGGTGGCTCGGTAGCAAAAGGTGAGGTTATAATAGATGAAGAGCGAAGATAACAAGGGGGAAAACGTCAAGCATACCGCCCATTTCAATATGACCTCCCCGATGACCCCTCCTCCATAGGCCGAATTTTCTGCTCATGCCATGTCAAATCAGCACTGATGAGGTATTGTCCAGCAGTTTGGCTGTTTATTGCACTCTGGTAATCGGACTACTGGTATAGGTTGCAATTGTATGCCTAATTGACCGCGGTCATGTTACTTTGGTCTGTTTTGGGCGTTCTGGTGTCTTTATATATGTTTATATAGTATTTTTCCATAGCCCGCCCAGGCCAAAAAAGTCCTCTGACCTGGACCGACTGGTCTACCAGTCCGTCCCAGTATCCTTGTGAGTGTACAGTATACCATCGGTGTCTATGCAAACCTAGCACCCAATGATTACGTTTTGTCCTAGCGGTTGCCCACCCGTTACACGCCCCGATTTAGAGCCACAAAAAATAAACCGAAATTTACCCTAATTACGAGGAGGAACTAAAAATGAGCATCGAAAGTAAATTTTCCCATAACTGAAGAAGATAACATAGCATTGCACAAGCAAAATAAACACGTGGTAACAAAGATGCGGAAAATAATACTATATCAACAAGCCCTCTCGTCACAGCAACGCTTGGGGAAAATTGCTTTCAGCTCAGCTCAGATCCACCATCCCAAGAATCAAGCAACTGGACGATACCTAGATGTCCTGCACCTTCAGCAATAGCGCGGGCATTCATGCCATCGTCATTTGTCAGGTTGGGATTAGCGCCGTGGTTCATGAGGAGTCTGACCAGGTCGATGCGGCCCAAGGATGTAGAAGCGCCCAGGGCAGTTCCATATTTGCCGCCAAACCGGATATTCATGTCCGCCCCTCGCTGTAGAAGTAATGTGGCTACCTTGGATGTAGTCTGGTTCCTTGGATGCATAAGGCTCGTAGTCCGATTTAGGGTAGTCCCAGCTGTGGTACTCGTAGTAAGATGCGCATATGCAACTCAGGGCAGTCCCCCAGCTACCACCGACGAGATTGATGCCCGCCCCTCGCTCAAGGAGCAGTGTTACCAATGTCACATTCCTTTTCCATGCGGCACAGCCCAGAACAGTCCCATATTCACCACCAACGGCATTAATGTCTGCGCCTCGGTCGAGGAGCAGTGAGACAATCTCCACCCTTCCCCTCCATGCTGCGCAGCCCAGGGCTGTCCCATACCTACCACCGACGATATTGATGCCTGCTCCTCGCTCAAGGAGCAGCGATACAATTTCAACCCTTCCCCCCGATGCTGCACAACCCAGGGCAGTCCCAAATTTACCACCGACGGCATTGATGTCTGCCCCTCGCTCAAGGAGCAGCGATACAATTTCAACATTTCCCCCCCATGCTGCGCAACCCAGGGAAGTCCTATATTCACCACTGATAGCATTGATGTCTACCCCTTGGTCTAGAACAAGCGATACTATTTCTAGCCAGCCATACCTTGTAGCAACGTAGAGGGCAGTACCTTGCACCGAATGAACGAAATGGATGTCAGCGCCTCTGGTTATCATCTGCCCCACCAGCTCTGCGTTGCCAGACATAATAGCATAATGCAGAAGTGGTGTCTCGTTACCGTCTGTGACATTCATAAGACCCTTTGCAAGCCAAAGCCAACTTACCAGTTCTCCGAGGCCACCAAAGGCAGCAGCAAATGCGGGATAAACTGGGAGACATTCTAGGCGCTCACATATAGCAAAATCTAGCTCCTGTAACGTATTGTTGTAAGCAGCAACCCAACCATGCCATTTTTGATAACTAGCAGTTGGCTGATCAAATGAGGCCAAGAAGCTTCGCAGTGATGGCATTTCGAGGGTGTGCCTGGGCGGTTTGTTGCTTGCGGTTGCACGCACCACAAGGTCTTGATAAAACCTACAGTGGCGAAACCAGTGGCAAGCGGCATAGGGGTAAAGGAGCACTGATTCAGGAAGGTATGGGCACTGCAGTATCCATAGACAAGCTTCTATAGCGAGACGCTGTGCATCAATGATATCCCAGTGTTTATTCATTGACTCTGTTTCCAGATACTCTTGCACCGAGAGATGTGAAAACCGCATCACATACAGCTGCTTGTCCCACAGTATCAACCCTCCACATAACTGAATCAACAGATCAATATCTAATGTTACTTCTGGAGCAACACTGTCTACCACGGTAGCCGGGTCGAGTTCTGCCGCTTCAATGAGCTCATCAGGCTTCAACGGTCTCTGTGAAACAGCCATCCACTTCAACGCACGTGTGGCTATTTGCGAGGTACTTCCTGGCTGACGCATTATCGAATCCATAATCTCATCGTATACACCAGTTAGATCCTTCGGAAGCTTCCCCAGGCGAGCATTGATATCCCGCTCAAGGGACAGACTGCACAGTTGGTGTATTTGGTGATCGACCCAGAGAAACCTGTATGAATTAGTGATTGGTCAAGCTACACGCAAGAAGGAATCGGTCTTTCCAAGTACGATGTTACTAAAAAACAAGAAAAAGAACAAGGAATCCGTCACCTACATCCCGTTGGCATCTCTTTGAAGCACCCCTTCAATACGTTCCCGCAGCTCCGTAGAGACGCGCCCTCGAAGCAGTTCCCGATCCTCAATTCGCCTAGTTATTGCTGATTTCACATAGTTCTCAATATCCTCAGCATTGTCTGTTGCCTCAATGCTGACATTTGGGAAATTGCGTAGGCGGTCTTCGATTTCTAGGCTGTGGCGACTGGATATGAATGCCTTAACAGGGCGGTTGGATTTCTTTAGGATAGATAGCAAGTCGCTGATAATCAAGCCCCTAGATTCTTTGGAACATTCGTCGAGTGCATCAATGACGATGACTGCATGTTCATAATACTCGAGCAAGCTGGACAGGAGTTTAAGACATGCCTTCACAGGGAGGTTTTTGCGGGCGGATGGGTCCTCCTGTTCATTTTTGTAGGCTTGCAATGCTTCTGCACAAATGGCAGCCCTACCTGGACGACGTGCCAGCTGCTTAATGAGCGAAAGGAGAATAACATGTCTATCTCGCCGGACTTCTTCATCTCGCTTGCAATAGAAATAGGCGATTTTTCGCTCCCGGAGGTAGTCAATTGTTGCTGACCTGAAACAGAATTAGCTGATGGGCTTGGTGGTTAAAAGGCTACTCCGTAGCACTCACACAAGTTTCGTCTTCCCAGCTCCGGCTTAACAAGTGCACGTGTAAGCAGGCACACAAGTAATGATACCGAAGTAGATAGTCTGGTTGTGACTTACGAATTCCGTGCAACCACAGGATCTCGGACTTCTCGGACTGTTGCCAGTGTTTGAACTCCTTGCGCTGAAAAAGCCACTGCCCAGTGCCTGCAACCCGACCCTCCTTAGCAAGGTCATGGTGACCTTGGTATGGAATAACAGAGAACCACTCCAAAATAGCAATCCTTTTCGTTTCTGAATTTAGGTGATTAATATGTGCTGTAAACACATCAGGTGCTGCACTTGCCTTGGATACTCCCGTCGATCCTTGACACAACGGTCGGGAAATCCTGCAACAGCATTTCAAGCTTATCAAAGGCCTCTGGTGGGAAGGATTTTAGCATGCATACATGGAGCTGTAGAATTGATAGGTACCTTGGTTTTGCGCGCGTGTGTGAGCATGGACTGAATAGTGTTAGCAGCTTCCCGCTTAAAATGTCAACTCCGGGGGCATACAGCAATTTTCCACAGCCTGAACGGCTGAATTTACAACTGACTCCGGAGTATCAAGCGCTGTAATCTCTGCAAATGTAGCATCCAGAGATCTTAAGTTCTCCAAAAGGTTCCCTGGTCGAGTGTTAGCTAGCCCGTATTCAATTCCAGAACGTGGGTGTGGACATCATGCCTTTAAACACCCTCATACACCGGCTCAATGCTCGCAAGATAGCTGTATATAAAATAACCAATGCTCGGCAGAGTTCGTCCGTGGCTATTTTAGTAATTTCCGGAATAGTAATCTCTTCGCATCCTATGAGATACAATTTCTCGTAAATTGTACACCGACCAACTAAGAAGGCAATCCGCTCCATTGCAATAATCGCATGTTGCAAGTTTTGCTGCTCGCCAATGGCCAAAATTAATATACACCTAATTCCGGCCCAAGGCAGAGCTGCATGCACAGGATCATATTGCACTGCGATATCTACAACTTCCTTGAACTTCGTGATCCAACTCATAAGCTTTTCCGCTTTTTCCCGCACATTGATCTCCTTGCCCCGAAATTTTAGTTTCCATTGGTTTGCAATATTCTCCTTTTTCGCCACCATTGCTTTCTCTAGCAAATTTGTCAAGGCTTCTAGTTTTTCCGGTTTGTCACTATCTGTGTTATCGGTGTTGCCCATGTTCTCCAAATCCTGTTTATATTCAACAGATAGTTCATTGTATGCTTCAGTCCATAGGTCACTGGCTTCCTGTTGTAGCAGCTCGCCCAATTTGAGTGGTCCACTGCTGATAGGAGCTGGAGCAGTGGTGTCAGTTTGCGTCTGAGTGAAGTTTTCCGGGATGGGTGATGGTGCAGGAGTGGACACATGTGTAGACCTCCCGGAAATGGATCCAAAAACCGCCGAAGTGACGCTATTCCAAATTTCTCTTTTGCTAGACTTCTGTATATGCTCAGTGGGTTTTGACGTTACAGCGGAAGCATCGCTTTGCAGAGGGGAGGTTGCAGGTGACTGCGCCTGTCCCAATAGTTTAACACCCCGCTTTCTGGGCCCTAGAGGCATGGTCGGTATCTCAGACCAGCGTGGAAGCTGTAGGTCTAGAGTGGGATTCTAGATCTTGGTAATTTGGGGACTGTAAGTATGCAAAAGTAGCTAGGTATCTAGTTAGGGAGAAGTATGAATCTCATCGGTGGTGTTATCCGGTGGTGTTATCCCTACACTGTTCATTTCAGGCCCTGACGAAAAACCCTCATCGCATATATGGATATATGCGGTTCTGCACCAATGAAGAACCTGGAAACGAAGAACCAGGATGCTACTTAGTCTGGTTGCCCATGTTATGCTGGTCTGGTTGCACCACAAACTTGCATGTACACCATGAGCCTTTTCCTCCTTCCGGTTTGGGGATGCTGCATTACCGTAGTATGAAAGAACTGTCTCAATAATGCCAAGCTGCATGCGGTGCATGGACCTTGCAAATGCAAGATTCCCAAAGCGGAAGGAGGAAATGACATTTGGTGTGCGCCTACCGTACCTACAGAATGTACAGTACATCGATACGTATCCGGGATGGATAAATCAGGGCGCGCTTAACCGGTTCAGGTGGGCTACACAAAGTGTCAATTTTACACCTATGCCAGGCAGCACGATTTCTTTCCAGCTAACATTGAGGGCAGCCGGCCTCATACTGCATCCTGCTGCCTCGCATATGTATGTAATATAGACGCTTTATGCAGCTCAGCTGAACCGGTTAAACGTGCCCTCATTTATGCATCCCTCACAGTCCCCAAATGGAACCAGCGAATTCAATTACAATGTGGAAAGTCACTTTAAAATGATGAGAATATAGATGATGTAACTAATTAAATTTATAACCTACTCCAAGGTCTAGCTATAGTTTTGTGGGGGTGACGTAGATTTTTTGTCTATAGATCTTGGGATGTGGTTTGAAATCCCATGCTGCCAGGACCTAATCTATTTTTTTTTTTTACGTATTCAGAACCCGCCATGGGGCCATGATTCCGGCACAATGGCTGCAAAATCCGACACCAAGAATGCCTATATGACCCCATTTATAGCAACTCATCAGTTGGCAACGAATGGGGAGACATGCCTTAGAAGCCGGACCCCAGCCTTGGCAGGGGCATCCGTCTTAGCAAACGGAATCTTCGCAACCACTACTCGTGCCCCAACCAGACTAACTCGTGCCCACATACGCCCACATACCCGCAACCCGCAACCCTTCCCACAACAGAACGAAACATTACAACATCACATGGTAGGGCAACTTTGCCTGTATGGACACTCCCCATTGCGGTGAATAACCTCCTGAACCCTTACATTATTAGTTACTAGTTACCGATTTGGTTGCTATAGCTATCTCGTTATACGGAACATAGACTGGACAGAGCATAAAAAACAAGCTTCTCTACCGAAGCCTGACCCATTCAGGATCCGATCGTTTCCTCTTTTTGTAGCCGTATTCAGACTATCCAGTTTATGGAGAAGCAAGAACCCCTAGGTTTGGCCGCAGGACCTGCCCATGGGTCACCCTGCCACTCTGACATTCTGGTGTTAATAAATATATACAGAAAGACATTTGCCAGGAAAATAAAGAAAGAAACACGGCATGTTCTAACTGCAGGAAATACTCTCGCACACACGTGAGGCCATGGGGATGGCCTAATGTAGAAAAACATGGAAAGGGTATCCTAATGTGGAAAAAGATAACAACGGAAGGGACATATAAGCAGCGTAATCCTTCATGTATTTTTCCTTGTTGTCAGTGCAGTTCTCCCATAGCAACGAAGCCTATAGCGCGCAGATCCGAATAACAATTCTCTTCATTATTCGATCAAAATCCCTCTGTTCATAACCCCGTAACCTCGTAATCTTACACTAACTGCCTCGCCCTATACCAGT